>Ga0209671_1009900_pt1 | contig 10007 bp, 7 predicted proteins | sample WorMetHERISLAND2_2_FD_187401 | JGI IMG/M metagenome (GOLD analysis project Ga0209671, IMG submission 187401) | Marine gutless worms symbiont microbial communities from Max Planck institute for Marine Microbiology, Germany - Olavius geniculatus... | ecosystem: Host-associated > Annelida >... | reverse complement strand
GAGTTTAGGGTCTTTCAAAATCATTGATGTTGATATGACTAAAAAGCTCATCACTAGTGCTTGTTGTGCTAGGTAGCATGCCTATGTCTATCTGCAACCATTTTCACGAAAGACTGGCCAACAAAGGAAAAATAACGACTTTTACAAGAGTACCGCTCTTTGATGCCCTAGTGTGCAGGTTTCCTTGAACCTAGAAAATAGAGACTTAAACTGTTGAAATCTGCATTCAATGCTAAAAAATTTCGTATGCAGCTTTTCTATGACTATCTCAATTGGTTTCAGTGCATTCACTCTTGGAGTGTGTCTCACAGCCCAAAATCGCCAAAAAATCTATAAAAACCCCCTATTTTAGCATTCAAGGTCATCCAATGTCACTGAATTTGGTGGCAATCGAGAGCCAGTGTATGACTTCCTATTAGTGATTAATAGTAACCTAAGCCCTATCTCACACCGTTATTGAGATACAGCGACTTATTGGCTAAAAATAGCAAATTTATCCCACCCCCTCTCATCGTAAGGGAGTCACCCCCTCACCCTTGTTCGGGGTGACCCCCTTTGAATTTACGGAAAAGCTGTACGGTTCCTGAAACTAGAGTCTTCCAGGCAGCCAATGGTGAAGATTTAGTTATCCTAGCTTGCACTGTTTTCGACTGATCCACCTGTGTGACAGACGGACGGACAGAACTGCAATGGCTAAGACACGCAGAAAGCAGTAGCTGCCTTCGCATGTAAAAAACTCTGTTAATAATAAAAGCTAACACAAACACAATAAAATTTGCCAATGGGTGCCCTAAGAACAACATGCCAAAACTACATACAGAAACTATCACCAAAATTTCACAGGTTCCCAATTTTCACTAAATTACTCAGACTTAGCGAGTGATAAATTTATTACCAGGTAAAATAATGATAACTGTTATGTGACATTAATGTAAAACAGACTGGAAAACAAATGCAGAATGAATCACACACCCAAAATAGACCAATGGAGCATTATCACGCTGTCCTGGAGCACTAATGTGGTAAACACAAAAGTACTTTAAGAGTGGTTTCATCTCCTGGCTGCTAAAAAATGCCTGAAAACACGTTACACCTACAACACAGTTTGCACATACGGTACAGCACATTGTAAAAAAAGACACTTCAGTAGAAACGTATTATATTAGCATGACGCTGATAACAATACGCAGCCATTCTGCTGACTTTTGACCTAAAAATGGCAAACCTCTTACTCCAACATTGGAAAATATTTACTCTAATTTTGGTCTTTATGTGTCTTTTTATGCCTCCGTCAACGTAGTGGTCAGAGCTAGGCTTTGTTTCCAGAGTGTTTGTGCGTGCACTAGAGGTGGGTGATTCGGCTGATAACAAATCCAATTTGATTCAATTCGAAAGAATTTCGATTCGATTCACTGGCTGTGACATCGTAGTAAGACGGCAAGTGATGGTGATGGGGGTATTTGTGACTGTCAAAAAATTGTCAAAGATTTTCTCTTCCGAAAATGTTCAAAAATGCGAAATTTAGGGCAGGAAACCTTCATTTTGGGAAAATTTAAGAGAGAAAAGTTAACTTGCAACTTGCAACTTTCTGTCGGAATTCTGTCAAAACTTTGCAGTGTCTGTGGGAAAATTGCAACTTCTGGCCCTACCTATTTTTTGACCCATGATGGAAATATTCACTGGTGATTGCAGTTTGGGCCTATACAATCGTTCTATCACACTACCGCACCATCATCGGTAGATCAACCCAGAAGAACTGACTGCAACTTGTAATTAAAAATCACGTCGAAAAAGAAAGGGTTAACTTAATGTCACTGGTTGTGCCTTCAGAAGCTCGTGACAAAGTGATAGTAAAGTGAAACTAAACGAAAGTTGTGTGCAATGCTAACACAGGCATGCAGTTAGCACAATCAGTGCACAGAAACATGAGTTTGCCAACAGAATTTGGCTTAAATATTTTTGGAAATTGGTGAGTCAAATCGAAATAAGGTTGAGTTCAATTTGCTCGATTCGAATCAGTTATTCCCATCTCTAGCACACGAGTCCCAAACAAACATTGTTAGCACGATATCTTGGGTATTTGTCGACAGAATTAGACCAAACTTTCACCACTAACAAACTTTGGGGCAAGGATAAAAACATCGAATTTGGGGTCCAAAGATCAAGGGCCAAAGTCACGATGGGGTTAAATATGTAGAAAATACACTTTTTGGCCTTGTTAGCACAGTATTTGTTAACAGAATTTGACCAAACTGTAATCAATGACTTTAGGGCAAGGATAATGCATTGAATTTTGGGGTCAAAAGGTCAAGGATCAAGGTCATGTTGGTGTCAAATATACCACAAAATGCACTTTTTGGCCTTGTAGTTGTCACATGTTGACAGAGGCATAATAGTCGATGGAGCTGTAACCACCATTTAGTTGTTTTTGAGTTGAACATGACAGCCAGTATGGGATAAACAGATGACACCTGTAATGTGGCCTATTAAGACAGCTGATAAACAATGAACATGTTTATTCATTCAAAGAAAGACAAACAAACAGACAGACAAACAGACATATACAAATTAAAACAACACATCTAACTAAATTATCAAACCTAGGTCATAGAAGTTTACATTAAAAGTATCCATAACTACGTAAAATGTCAATTACTCATACATAAAAACCATAGAACACAAAATAATGATGATGACCTTATTTTAGGTGATACATTCTGCATAATAATAATTTTAACTTTGAAATCTTAATTATATTCAATTAATTATTGTGGCTCAAAGTACCAAGTATTTATACAAACTGCATAATATTGCAGTATGTTTAACTACAAGATTATTATTATTTAATCTGCACACAGCAATTCATATATGTTACGGCAAACAACTCTTCATTTCTATGCTTTCAAAACCAATTTTTAAGAAACACAAGTAAAAACACAAGCTTGTTGGAAGTCACGTAACTGTTCAGTCCTATGTCATGGTATGTCATAATTGCTGGCTTGGAGCGATCGCCCTGGATTATCACATTGACTGACCCATACACTGTCTCCACATCCTCCTCCTGCAACCACCCACAATGCCTGCTATTTATTACTAGCAAACAGACAATAAACAATCAGGAGCTGAAACCTCAAGCAAATCAGTTCAGCCCTAAACATACAATGCAGCACAAGTACAGTTTAAAAATAAACTTTTAAACAAGCTTGAAAACACATTCATTCTGAAACAGTGCATCTAAGTACTGCAACTTTTCAAGGACAACAGATCACTGATTTCATCACTAACTGCACATGCGTTAAGCAGCGTACTCTAAGTGATCAACTTATCTTGCCATGTTTCTGAGATACTTTGACACCAGTTTGATGCTCTGAATGGACGCCCACATCTATTCAACCTCAAATTTATAACATTCCCCAATAATGGAATATTGACAATAAAGCTCTAAAGACTAAAGAGTAAAAACTGTAAAATGACAAATTGACAACAAAACCAAACTGGTTAATGACAATGATCAATGCCACTGACAGACATGTCGATCAACAAACAAGCAGACAAATAATCAAGCAAAAAATAAACAGTAAACAACTAAATAATCAGAAAATGTACTACAGAAAAATCCTAAACTATTAGTACAGTAATAACAAATAACAAGTAATTTGAGCAAAGCTCACGTGACGCGCGATAGCAGCGGTCCTGCCACTTTGGCAATCCGTGTACAGCATGCGATAAAATAACATTAATTTTATACGAAATTCACTCTTAAAATGTGTCGCTGCTCGAAATTGCTAACAAAATTACTAAAAACCCCTATTTTGGGGGTTCGAGGTCATTCAAGGTCATCGATGTTGATACTTCTAAGAAGCTCATCACTAGTGCTTGTTATTATAAGCAGGACGTCTGTGCCTATCTGCAACTGTTTCCATGCTAGTCGAGGCAATATCAGTAAAATAACCACTTTTTAGAGGGGTACCCCTCTTTTACGCTTGCTTGCGTATGCCTCCTTGGACCTAAGGGGTTGAGAATTAGACAGCTAAAATCTATGCTCAATGCTGAAAATCACATATGTAGGTTGTCTTAGTCTATCTCCAACCATTTTGTCGCAATTTACTGTTGAAATGTGCACTGCAGCCAAAAATTGCAAAAAAAATCAACAAAACCCCCTTTTTGGAGGTTCAAGGTCGTTCAAAATCATCGATGTTGCCAAATCTAAAAAGCCCTTTACCAGTGCTTATTATGATGTGCAGCATGTCTGTGCCTATCTGCAACCGTTTTCATGCTACACGAGATAATTGAGGTAAAATAACCACTTTTTTAGGGGGTAACTGTCTATGACGCCCACCTGCGCCGGCCTCCTTGAACCTAGGGGGTCAGGACTTAGACTGCTAAAATCTACGTTTAATGCTAGAAATTTCGTACGCATGTTGTCTTTGTCTATCTCCAGCCATTTCGTCGCAATTCAGTGTTGAAATGTGCACTGCATCCAAAAATTGTGAAAAATTCATTAAAAACCCCTTTCTGGAGGGTTCAAGGTCATCAATGTTGATAAATCTAAAAAACCTGTCACCAGTGCTTGTTATGATAAACAGCATGTCTGTACCTATCTGCAACCATTTTCACACTATAAGAGCCAATAGTAGCAAAATAATCTCATTTTTAAGGGGGTTACCCCTCTTTGATGCCCTTGTTCGAGGGGAACCCCCTCACCCACGAGCACAAAATTTTGTCACTAAAAGCTAGAGACCTTTGGGCAGCCCACAGTAAAGATTTTGTGATCCTAGCTTGCACCGTTTTGATACAGATCACGAGTGTAACAAACAGACAGACGGACGGACAGACAGACGGATGCCTAGACGATGGCTAAGACGCACGAAGCATTCTGCTATCGCGCGTAAAAAGGCACACACAATGTGAACATGAGCAAACCTCAAGGCCACTGTCTTCTGGCAATGCTGACACAGATGCTGCTCTATTTTCATACAGCCTGATGCTTTCAAGTTCAAGTTCAACGCTGCTTCCCGTATTTGAAGCCATTGCCACTTTCACCTCCTGCTGAACAATTTGACAGTTCACAAATCAGTTACAGTTAATAGTAACACATCATTCAAAATAATCCCATCCTAAAATAAATACTGTACTGTACACATGGCATGATAACCAAACTCATAATAAAACTCATTCTTCAGTCTCCCATCAACCCTTCACAACTCAGGGCACAGTAATTATATTCAAGAAAGGAGACCGTACACACAGAGCAAACTATCATCCAGTTTCGTTAACGTAAGTACCATGTGAAAAAATGAAGTCAATTATTAAAGAGAAGCTGATAAAATTTTTGCAATCAAATGACTTACTATGTAAAGAACAACACGGATTTCGAAGTGGTAGATCGTGCCTTACTAATCTTTTAGAAACAATGGAAGACTGGACACAAGCGTTGGATGAGGGGTATAGTCTCAACGTTCTGTACTTAAAATATGGTACAGCATTTGACAGCATTCAAGAGAAAACTGCTACATTGAATGTAGCTGGATAACTTCCTTACATCAAGGACAATGAAAGTCTGACTCAGAGGAACTTTTTCTCAGTTACTGGAAGTTTTAAGTGGAGTGCCACAAGGTAGCGTCTTGGGGCCGTTTCTGTTCTTGCTATACGTGAATGAATTGCCGTCTTGGATGAAGTGCGCCTTGCGAATGTTTGCTAACTACACAAAGCTCTGGTGTAGAATTATGAAGGTTACCGATAGCCAGGGATGTGGTCTCGGTCGAGACGTCTCAGTTTCGAGACGGTCTCGAGACGTACTAACGTCTCGTCTCGGTCTTGTCTCAAACAAAATCCTCAACGTCTCGGACTCGAACCAATGTGTCTCAGGTCTCGTCTCGGTCTCGGAGCAATATGTCTCGGTCTTGGCCCAGTAGGTCTCGTCTCGGGTCTCGGGCCATTGCGTCTCGTCGAGACGTTGTGTGCATGTCTGCAATTTGTAGCCGTTCAAATTAGTGTTGAGTCACTACTTGCCAGTCACTGCCATCACTTATGAAAGCTGATTAGCCTACGGTGTCAGCTGCGATCTACTAGTAAGCCTGTGTGCCATGGCTAGAAGCTGGTCGGCTTTTTCACAGACCATGTTCTGGCCAGTCAAAATAAGGTGCAAGCTAGACAGTAGACACTATCCATAACATCATGCAATCACAACCAGCCCCTATTTAAAGCTGCAAATTACAATAATACAATAATTATGCAAAATATCGCAAAAACAAACTTAAAAATACCACATTATCAACATCAATTACGACTTTCACGGTTCATCCTTCAAAACTACAGGTCCTCAAGTTTTCCCCTGTACGTCAACATTTTTCTTGCAATCGCTACTTTCACCAGATCACAAAAACTATAAAATACCGCAGAATGCACTGCAAACCCAAAGCTATTCGTTGGCTTGGAACAGTTGCCCTCCAGTTTAATCACTTAGAAACATGCCTAGAAAATCTTTAAGCTGTAATTTACTTACTAAAATAAGAGAATACACTATCCGTTGTTTACATTACGTAACTATTGACGCAATAGATAAACAACAGAAGTTGTGGAGAGTTATATTACGTTGTTGGTTGAAGTGCGTGATAAATATTGGTTAGTTAACTGCTGCGTATTTAGTTATTTGTGTGCAGGAAATAGCCACTATATATATCATGCCGAGGTGCGAAGGGACGCCGGCGGGTTCTTGCCCACTCAAGAAGAATGACGGTACGGTAAAAACACTCCGGCAGACCTCATGTGCTGCTCGGAGTGTACCGAAATCAGATTCCCAACAAACACTGACCATGCTAAGTGTAATGAATCACCCCGAAATGCACAGCAGGCAGCTGGACGGCAACGAACATCAACACCCTTAAGAACCCTTAAGTACCCTTAAGAAGTGCGGTGATTGCAGAACCAACGTGAGTACTTGGGACAAAGGTGTTCGGTGTGAGGCTTGCGATTGGTAATAATCAACCACAGTTTAACTCAAGGGTGCTTACGGTTAATAATTTTTGGGGTTACTTAGAGATAATCGCAGATGGAATCGCTTGGATCAGCATGTTATTGACGCTGCCACACTTAACGCTTTCAAGTCTGGTCTCAAGAGGACAAGAAATGAGAAGATCGGCTTTTTCACGGACTGATGGTCCACCAAGTCGATGGCCTCACCTATTCATCTGGATTTAGGTGCGGCCGCACTTGGTATGTACCTGGTATGTGGTATGTAATCACACGGCTTGGTTGGTAGCTGATATTCAGCTTCGATTAATGTCTACCTTTACTTCGAAAAAACCGCCGCCAAGAATTCACACCAAGGTATCCATCTTTAGATGACATAATGCCACCCAAGATGTCACCCAATTTACTTCAGAAGTTCAGACCATGCACAGGTGCAAAAGTTAGCCATGACTTTAATGAAGTGCGCACGGTCTATAACATTTTGTGCATGACATCGAACCATGCATGTGCACGGTCTATCGCCATGCTCAATTGTTTACGTGGAGTGTCAATCAAACACTGAAGTGTAATAAGGAACTTACTTTTACACTTATTCAGCTTCACTGTTATGAAATAAAACAATATTGGAAATAATTATGCTCTTATATTACAAAACTGTGATGTGTATGTGTTGCCAGGTTTTCACCCATTTCATGTTTGCTGCTGTTCTTGACATGGACTTTGATCAACATCTGCAGACATACTTGTCACCAGATGTATACAGCCTGCTATGTGAAGTCGGTGTCCATCGTCAGCAACCAGGTAAGCCTACTGATGTAAAGCTGTCAAGCATGCTGGTGGATGGCTTGTTAAATTGGTCAGCACTGTCTTCAGAGTTATCAGTGGCGGTCAACAGCAGAGAAGAATATGTACACCGAGTGTGTGTGTTGGCGCCAGTTTTCAATGAAATTTGTTGCTACTATACTGAAATGTTGGAAGTTGACTATGAAACTAAGTTTGGTAAATACTTGATGTGGACAGCAGAACCGTCAGTTGTGGTTCGGTGCTTTGACATTGTTCGGCATGAAGCAAACACTGCTGTAGACCATGCACTGCTAATCATAACTTCAGTTCTGGAGCATGCTCTTGGTGACATTGTTTTGCTGAGGGCCACACACTGTCCATCTCTGTTGCGAGATCTTCTCATGATGAGAGAACTAGAAGACCTGCTGTCACACACAGTAGTTCACCTGTTGCAGGCACTCATGGGGCCTCCTGCATCACTAAATTTGCGGAATGTTACATGGCACGGCTTTCTGAGACCCGGAGAACTGGATGTGCAGTATGCGTATGTTTTGTTGTGTGTCACTGCGAGTATTGGAAAGCTGCTCGCAGATCAACAGATCGATAAAATTCCACGTCGAGACATGATTCAAATAACCATGCCGACTCTGTTCTCCAACAATCTGTCAGACTTAAATGAAGTGTCACAGTTATTTGCACACAGTGAATTTGTAGCTCCGTCAGTTGTACAATTCTGGCAGTTGAGTTTAGAGCTTTATGCTTCATGCCAGTACGGTGAATGCGTGGTGGTTCTTCTGCCCCAGCTTGAGTTAGCGTTGCGAAGAGTCTTTGTTGCAGCTAATCAGTGTTCAGAAAGGATTCTGACTGCAGAGAACACCGTTCTGTATACTACACTTGATGAGATACTGGACAAACTATTGCCAGATGGATCTGAAAATCAGCTCGTGTCAGCCATTGGCAAATCTTATCTAACACTGCTGCTGGATTGCTTCCATTATCCTCTTGGACCACGTTTGCGTGACCACATTAGCCACGGTGAAGTACGGTTGACAGAAATATCAGAAGATGCAGCATTGCATTTGATTTGCATATGCATTGCTTTAGCAGCAAAGTTCTGCTCTTCTGATTTCAGCGAGAAAAATGTGGAATTAATTCTGTCCATCTGCAACAAAGCTGATAATTACGAGTCTCTCTACCACCCCATATCAGTTGTGAAGCAGCAGATATTACTGGCAGCCAGGAGCCTTTCACTTTGGTGCTTAATGCCACAACCTGCCACTGATCTAGGCGTGGACTGTTCCGAAGTGGATAAAACCAAACTAGTTCAAACACAGACAGACACTGCTTCTAGAGCTATTGACAACTATATCACCAAGATGTCGGCAGTTGATAAAATAGACAAATCAATCTGTTATCAGTTATTAACGTTGGATGATTTCAGTGCAGAAGTTGAGAAGATACTGAGATGTTTGCAGCTTGATACTTTGTATCGATATCACAGCAGCAGACCAGGTTCTCGAGAAGAAGAGATTCTCCGTTTGTTATTACGAATTGCTAAATACTGTGTCCACATATCTGATCAATGTCTGGACGTTGCAGAGAACCGACATGCATTGTTGCAAACAAAACAGCTGCGTTCAAGGCAAAGAACAAACTATGCAAAATTTCTGATGCATGCTGTGTCAATATCGATCACACTTCGGCTAATCATTGTAATAGTTCTGATTACCATTATAGTGCTGGATGATCTCAAACCTCAGGCTGTAAAGCAGCAGCGACTAGTGAAACTTTTTAAACATGTGCAGAAGTTCTGTGAAAATATGCTTAGCTACACAAGAACTGATGTGAACAAATGGGATGAAGCACAAGCAGCATCAAATGACCTTTCCATGAGAGTGCAGTTTCTAAAGCTTGCATAATCATTAGTTATAGAATTGTTGATACTTTTGAAATTTGAGCTTTTTGGTGCTTTGTAGTACCGGTATGCAGTTTTTGTTCATTAGACTGACTATATGACCCCATATTTGCATCCCAGATTTGGTGTTAGCTCTCATGAAAATTAATTAGTGGAATTCATTGGTCCTGTATATTGATGTACAAATTGACCAAGATCTCAAAATCTGTTTTTGTTTAGGCCATTGCAGACAATTCCTTCTGCTGTGCAGTGCCACTTGTTTATCATTGAGTATAGATAAAAATTAGTCTGGCAAGCTCTAATCATTCTTATTCTCTGGCCCTTACCGAATCTCACC
>Ga0209671_1009898_pt1 | contig 10008 bp, 10 predicted proteins | sample WorMetHERISLAND2_2_FD_187401 | JGI IMG/M metagenome (GOLD analysis project Ga0209671, IMG submission 187401) | Marine gutless worms symbiont microbial communities from Max Planck institute for Marine Microbiology, Germany - Olavius geniculatus... | ecosystem: Host-associated > Annelida >... | reverse complement strand
CACGCATGCTGGACCCATCCCTACATGCTTTGTACCATCGTTATGTTGATGAAAAAAATTGCTGCTAATAATCTGCACATTTTGCTACTCTTGGTTACTAATGTACTGTAAATTAATAACATTTTACAACACTCTTGCTATCAGTGTATATAAACACAAAGTATCAACATTTCGAAACATGCCATGCGACGTACCAGTACTATTTAGCGAAATGTATTATTCCCATATGTATTTTTACAGCAACTACAACACACAAAAGTTGCAGTTGTCCCCATTACCATGGGTATACCGCAAATTCTATCTCCATCCCTGTGGTATATTACCATGGCTTTTATCCCCATTTCCGCGGGAATACCGCCGTTATTGTCCCCATTACCACGGTAATTACCGCGATATTACCGCCATCCCATCCCCATGTCACTCTTTATGTCAGACACTGAATATCAGCTAACAGCAGACTATACAGCACAGTTGCCTCCGCCAGAGCTGCATTAATTAGTCTACATGTAACCAGGCAAACAATACAAGCCGAGTGCAGTACAATGCACTACTTATCTCAACTACTGTCTTTAGCAAACAGTTGCATATCAATCAATCAACAATCAGCTGCTAGCATAATTACAACACATGTAAAATGATGCTGCTGTTGCTTCCACTGGTTTCCATGTTTGTTAAACCGGCAGTCTACTTCTTAGAGTTATTCCAAGTTAGGTTATGTCTCAAACACAAAAGTAATTAGGCACGAAAAACAAAAATAAATTTAATTTTGCATAGCATTTCCAGCAAGATACTGAAGACTTTTGCTATGTCCACAAGTTTTTGTAAACTTAAGACATCAGCACAAGTTAAGCTATAAATTTACGCTACATCATTTATCCACCAAGCAACTAGACAAGATTCAGCTGTGCTTGTTGCAGTCATGTGTGATTTAAACTATACTTGAAGACTACTGATGGTGATAATCTGACATGATGCTTGCCTGAAATGGTCTCGGATGATGTACTGATAGAACCTTGCAAGGCTGGTGCAACTGATGACTCTGGCTGAAACCTGATCTGTAGTTCCTGCATTGCTCTGAACATTACGACAACATCACTGTTAACATGTGTGTGCATTAGAAAAACTCAATAACGAAAAAGCTACAGCTAGAAGCTAAATTCAGTAAAATGAGCACCGGTACTAGTTTATGTTCTGCATAATCATAATGTCTTCAAATGTTTTTAAACTGCTCGCTTGGCAAAAGAATAGCATCTGGCATGCTAAAAGGTTCTGCTATCATAATTCTTATGAATCTACTTGTCGGTACCAGCCTAACCTGGTGTAATTACAGAAAATGGGTCGTTAAACTAAAACTATACACATTTGTCTAGCATAACAGGCCTTTCTACATATCTTAGACTGCTCCTGATAACACCACATATGTCAAAAGCAGAGTCGTGGGTTGAAAAAGTTGAGTTGGCAGGAAATTGTGATTCACCAATAGCAGCTGCAAATTTCCAAAGGAGATTACTAGTGCTCAAAATTTCAGTTTTGCCCCAAAATTCCCCCACTGGGCCAAAATGGGGAATTTACAGCACCAGATTATGTATTCTGGAAAGAAATTTTGCAACAAAACAAAATTTTTTAACAGGCTAAAGTTAGGGGAACGTACTCCCACGTCCCCTGCCACGATGCCAGGCAGAAACTGGCAAGCAATTACCCCCCTCCTGCCATGAAACCACTTGTCAAAGACGACCTGAGCAACATTAAGTCTTCCAGTCTGGTCATGAACAGATGAAGCCAATGCAAAGACTAACAGATGGACTTACATGATAAATACACTGCAGCTACAGCTTACTACAATACATCAATCACAACCACGTCAAGAGTCTACCATGGCATCTTCTACGACAATACTAGGCAGCAGGGATCAACAATAAAAATAGGCCTAAATAATACTTTTAAAAAATCGAAATAAACCAAAAATAAAATAAAAAGAAAATAATACGTTCAACGCACTTGGTGTGTATGGCATAAAGTCTTACGAGTACTCCAATATCAGGTCCTTGAACATTCACTGGAATATCTTCCTCATCATCCTCCTGTGCTACTTCTCCTATATCAACCAGGTCGAACAAAAACACATTCATTCAGACACACTAAAATTCACACGAAATGCTACAACGAACAAATGAAAAACAATACACATGCAGCTATTCCTTTCAACAAGGCAGCCACTGCTGAATAATCGTTAACAACATTCAACAATTACAACAAGCTAAGCAGCTTAGCGAGACAACATAAGGCATATCTTAGTTGAGTATAAAAATAACAATAAGAGTACAAGCTACAACAGTACAAAGTGTATGAACAGGAGTACAACAGAACCATAGTGCAAGACAAAGCATGCATCACATTACAAGTACAACAGTAGAAACAGTGTAAACCATATAACCTACAAGACTGCAAGTACTAACAGTATAAGCTATACAAGTACATGCTACAGAAAGTACAAGTAGATAGTCACCGGTGGTGCAAGACCAGGCGTGTTCAGCATTGTACTCCTGAGCCTTGACAAGACGACGACGACCAGCGTCAAGCAGAGCAAAGCTGAGTATCGGCTGTGTCAGTAGGAACTCAGACACTGACGATATGTGTGCTGTTCCAGCTTCAGCATCCTGATGTAACTGCATTATGTACAGCACCTGTAACAACAAGAAACAAGAAAAGCCCTGCTAATGCAAACGGGAATGCGCAACAGCCGTGGTGCATGTTTGAAAGCCCAGTAAAACAAAGTCTAAGTGAGTCGCCAGAGGGCGCCAGACGACCCGCGGCTAGTGCCTATAGTGTTTTACTCGTACTCACCAGAGGGCATGACGTGTCTCGCTCAGCATGTTGTATCGGCTGGATATCGCAAATTTTCCCTACCCCCTCTCATTTAGCACCCTCGTTCAGGGTTACCCCTTTCGAATTTATGGAAAAGCTTTACGTTTGCTGAAACTAGAGTCTTCCAGGCAGCCGACAGTGAAGATTTGGTAATCCTAGATTGCACTGTTTTTGACTGATCCATCCATGTGACGGATGGACAGAGAGATGGACAGAGAGACGAATGGACGAACAGACAGAATTGGATGGCTAAAATGCACTACAACAGTAGCTGCAGTTGCGCTTAAAAACAACCATTTAATGACCCTTTTAAGACTTAGTCAAAGTGAACCATTACATGTAGTTTTACTCCAGTTGTTAAAAAGCAGATGACAAAAGAACAGCAGTGCAAGCATAGTACAGCATCAGACTATATGACATATCAAAATCATCAACAATAGAAGGAACAAAAAAACTCAAAAATTTATGCTGACCCAGTGCCAACATAATTTGAGGCCATCCACTTAAAGCCACACAACCCTAACCGTAAACTTTTGAACCAAGAACTGGCACACAGACTACTCCTACTTTGGGGAACACTTACTAGTTCTGGTTTCTCTATGCCATTTATTTTTCGAGTCAGGAGCCCGTAAAAAAAAGCAAGACAAACAGGCAAGACCCATAATGCAGTTTATTAGAAGGCCTCACATTCACAGCCAGGGTGCCAGAGTAGCATTAGTGTCACAGAATGAAACACTACCTTGCGAGTGATATCGCAGAGAACGAGGTACGTCGCACTGAGATCAAGTCCGACTTGCAGGTAGCTATCACATGCAGTGGCCGGACCACTGCTGCCAGTACCAGTGGGTGACGGCAGAGTGCCAGCAGTGAGAGGTACAAGGAGAGTCACTGTCTGAAGACACGACCATGTCTGTGTCGACCAGATCTTTAGCTCATGCCGACCAGCTGTACCAGTCACCAGGAAGCTCCAAAGATGGCTAACACATTAAACAACAGCTGCAGCACACTGCACTGCAATAACAGATGACACAATGGGTTTGAATTTTCAATTTTGAAATTGATGTGGCCGGGCTACCATCCCAAAATCCGGTCAAAGTTATGGGCATATACAGATCCAGAAGATATTTACTAAACTTACACTCTTACACAATACACACTTTACACAACCACTGGTTTTTTACACTCTTGTTGTTGTTACCTCCACCAAGGGGGTTATGTTTTTGCCGGTTTTTGTTTGTCTGTCTGTCTGTGTGTTAGCAATATAACTCAAAAAGTTATGGAAGGATCTTTCTGAAATTTTAAAGAAATGTCGGGAATGGCCAAAAATACAAGTGATTCAATTTTGGGGGTGATCCGGAAATTTGAGCTAATGCTCACGAGACGCACGATTAACATGCTTGTGGGTTAGCAGATAAGGGATCCCGCTGCCAATATGCCAAATATGGTAATGCCACCCAGTGAACGACATGGCATTGGTGGAGGTCTGCGGTCTCTGACTGCTTTTCTAGTTATTGTTGGCATCACAAGCCTTGTTGTTGGCATCTAAAATGTAACAATATTAAACACTAGCAACAAAAGTACAGATAATCTCCTTGTATTCGTGTAATGTCATTACTGTGGTTCAGTTCATGGCACATGAAAGCAATACAGCAAAAAATAACGCTAAGAAAATTTGGACAGGGAACTCTATCATTTATGTCATCAAATGACAAATTTCACGGCAACAATGAACAAACAACCGAACAGCAGTAAGCTAAAAACAGAACTAACTCGCAAGTCTGATGCTTGAAATCGTCAAGGAAGAAGAGACAGCGCAGCGGCTGGCCATCGTGAGGCTTCCAGTTCTGCTCACACCTGAACAGCCACACACAGTCAACACAAGCAATAACCTAATTGACGGATGCCCTTATGTATATAAAGTGCATGCCATTTAATTTTGTTGCTGGTGTATTTTTATTTCACCGCAAGATAGTTCCTCAGCCAGTCACTATAATACTTTGTAGTTAGTAGACCAAAGTTCCTGTTTTTCTGAACACAGGATTTGTTGCTACTGATCAGTTGTTTTTCTGAGTTTGGATACCTTTAGTCCTTTACCCATTCCAAAGATATTCCTGGTCAAAATCCAAAGTTGTCCAAAATAACGCAAAGTGAGTGAGTAGGGTTTTACGTTCCACCCAACACAGTATAGGCCATTTCGGGATGGCCTTTTCAGGCAGAATGCATACAAACACATAATAATGGAACGGTAAGTTTAAACTTTACAATAAATAAAAAGTTGAACCTTTACAGGAACACAAAACGCAAAAATGAGCTTAACCGAAAATTGTAAAAACTCCATTATATGCGTGCATATGTATATAACATAATGGTAGTTCTAATAATCTTCCCTGTTATCCTCCAGACCGTCATCAATGTGATAATGCTGTCTATTGCATGTTTTTGAACCTGTGTTATAAAATTCAGCATACTTCTTATCATGTGACAAAATTTCATGGCAATTCGCCAACAAAGGTCGAAGATCACATGGTAAACAAATAAATAAATAAAGCATCTGCAGTAAAACACAAGACTGCCAGGAACTACCATTCTGGGCAGCCTAATAAATTACATTCCTGGTGCCAACTGTACTGTACTGAAACCACTGAACATCCATGTTACCTTGGTTCTTCATCTGGTGAAATTTCATAGAACTTCACAAATCCATCTAGACTGGCAGTGGCAAGGTGCTGGCCATCTGGAGAAAATGCTCCATCGACAATTGACTGCCCATGCAACATAAAACAAATGTTCGACTACTTGACATAAAACAGTTTAAAACTCTCTCTCTTTTGAACCATGAGCTCAGTGTCCGTTGGTGTCCAAGACAAATTTCACAAAATGGGTCCATTTCGTCCTGTCCAGTTTTGGTTACTACGATATAATGTTAAATTTAAAAACATCCAACTGTTCCATAAATCACAGCTAAATCATCCTACAACAAAACTGATTTGCAGTTTACATATTGGCATTGATAATATCCTCAAAATGATAAAAATATACACTACGGATTTTGGAATTACACGGGCCTACATAACTCTGTTTACTTTTATAATCGCAGCAAATGACAATCATTGTCTACTGTTATAATGCTGCTTCATTTAACTGTACTGTACAAAGCTAACACTCTTCCTGGTTCCATTCTAATAAATATCTTAGGATATCTTTCTTCACATTACAATACTAAAGATAACAATTAGGCCTAAACACTGAAATAAGATAAAATTCATTGAGAACCTTCAAATGTTCAGCGATGACTTTACGTCCTGGGTGAACATCAGTGGCTGTCAACTGAACGTCGTTAAACTCAGACGATGACTTAGCAGCAGTGTCGACGTTCCACACTTCAGCCTGTACAGTAGCATACACACAACTAACATTCACACAGTATCAGACATTCCAGTTGTACTTTCTACTGCTTACTAATCGGTCGAATAGTAATAGCTGTCACCATTTCTTATAGTATCTCAGTCAGATAAGTTCACAGGTTATGGGGCAAAGGTCCAGCAAAGTATACTAGAAACTACAGAACATGGTTCCTACTACTCTGCAAAATTCATTTTCCCTGACATTTCCGTGACTTTCGAGGACAAAATGAATCATCTTCCCTGACTGATTTTTTCATGCAAAATACCAATGTCAGTTTTCAATCACTTGCAATTGCACTAAAAACAAGGGCGACAAAACAAATTTAAAAGTAGAGATACAAATAATTTGCGAGCAAAGCGAGCAGGAAAATTTTTTTAACTGTTGTACGCAGTCTGCATACAACAGTTGAAAATATATTTCTGCATTTTTGTTAACTTTTGCACCCTGGTACTTTTAAATTCCCTGACTTTCCCTGACTGAGTTTTCCTTGACTTTGGAATGTAAAATTCCCTGACTTTCCATGATCCTCTGATTTTTCCCCGACTTTCCCTGACCATAGGAACCATGCTAGAATCAATGATGAAAGAAACCTCCCACCATCTACTCTACTCAGAACAACTGCAGTTCCAGAGAGATCATCTGACGAAAAAGTGTTACTAAATAATAACTCAGAGTTATCTTCCCCCAAAATGTCATTTCCTATGCTTAATGGTCATCACTCTTACAACAGTGTCAGCACTACTGTGTTGCACTGTGATCAACGACACATCCAGTGACATCACAAAGCATCAAATTACAAAGAGACAAAAGATATGAACTAATATTAATAGACAGCAACATGCATAAAGACTCACAGTGTTATCGTGTGTCACCATCATGAGCATTGAGCCATCGTCGTTTGCAGCACCACTGCCTGTCGACTCGGTACTGTCCGGCACGTAAGGACACCAGATCAGCCGATGATAGTCACAAGACTCAGTCCCCAACGGACGACTGCACTGCAGCCTCAGCTGTGAACTGTTGCACAGTGAAATAAGAGAAAGAAAGCGCAACAGAATGATAACATGCAGAAATAACTGCTAAAACTATGGAACAGTGGATATGGACTAATAGAAACTTAAATATAAGTGGTATGTTTATACTGCTACTTCGACTAAATGTGTCTAAAAGTTTGAATAAAGTTCAACACTAGTGTGCAAAAAGTATTTTTATTACAAGCAACTATGTATGGAGGACAAAATTCTTTATTTGCATATTAACTTCAATTTCAGTCATATGCATTGCACCTGATATTCATTCTCAAAAGCTTGCTATTAAATTCACATTTTCTACAAATTTCAGCAACACATATTTAGTCAAAAATGGAAATTATGTCAGTTAAACTTCACTGTGTAATTTGCAATGGCATAAATGCTTCTACAGGTGAGTTTTTGTGCAGAACCTTCGAGACGCATATGGTGCAGAAAGGATACGCTATTTTTCCGTCAGACATCTCTGTGATATCATACACAAATATGCCACCAACTTCATCAACAATGCCCAGCACCACAGAGCTGGCAAAGGCAAATGCAATGTCAATCACACGACCGTTGAAGCCTTTCAGCAATGTGCGGTCGGCAGTCTTACGATTGCAAATGCGGACGTTGTAGTTGCTGCCATTTCGACTGGACGACACTGCGGATTCACACACAAAGTTAGCGGAATGTTATGTCATTATAATCATCATCAGTGCAACTTTTCAAAATTTTATAAACTTATTTAGCAATTTCTACATATATCCCAGCACCAATACTATTTCTTGCATTTCAGTAACATTTAAAGCAGTTCTAGTTCTTCTAGTTTATGTGCTGGATTACAACAGATTTGTTTTTAACATAAGACAATATATAAATGTGTCCTTATCTTGCTGAATGGATGTTATACAAGAAAAGCAAAGGGAAACGCGCAACAGCGGTGCATGTTTGAAGGCCTAGTGCAAACAAAATCTAAGCTCACCGATCCTAGCAACGATGTTTCATTTACAATCGCCAGAGGGTGCCAGAGAGCGCGATTGACCTCGCACAGCTGTATTGGCTAAGTATCTACACTGTGAGGTATAAAAAAATACACCAAAATTTATTGATCATAACTTGAAGACAGATGATCAAATTTTAATCATTTTTGGTATGAATATACCAGACACAGCTGGCCATCAAATGACCATTTATGTTCCCGCCTCACTGAACACCTGTTTCTGCACTACCTGGGGAAAACACAACAAGCAAAATATTACATTTTTATTCAATGCAATATAATTATTTGATAAAAATAACGCACATTTGGCACATTTTGTCCAAGTTTCTAGCACTTTGGTTGACAGTTAATCCAGTTGTCCAGTTGTGCAACTGCTGACAGTAAATATTTGAAATATCGACCATTTGCATAAGCACAGGCACTATGCATTGATAGTTGTGTCGATAATGTTCTGCTTCAGACTTCATCCAATTGTTTCTTGAGTTTATTGATAATTTTAAACAGAACCCCATAAACTCGCTGCTGCATAACACTGCAAATACTATCGAATGGAATGTGATCAGGGCTGTTGAGGGCTATGTGTATGGAATGATTAAATTTACTGACGTTTAAATTCTGTCTTTTTTATCTCATGTTGCATTTGTTCTGTTTCCCCCGGTAATGCAGTAACAGACGTTAGGTGAGCTGGGAATTTGAATGCCATCTGATGGCCAGTTATGTAAGAAATGTTTATAAAAAAAACTATTAAAATCTCATTATCCTTCTCCAAGTTACTATCAGTAATGTCATGGATGGTTTTTGGCATTTTTTATTCATTTTAATGCCGATTTTGTGTGTTTTGATTTCCCCAGGCAGTGCAAAAGCATATGTTGGGTGAGGTGAAAACTTGAAGAACCGTTTGATGGCAAGTTGTGACGAGAACAGCTGTTCCAGAAATTATTAAAATCTGATAATCCACCTTTAAGTTATGATCAATAAATTTTGGTGTGTTTTTATGCCTTACAGTGTATAGTGTGTTATTTAGGCTTTACAGATCCTGAAACTAGAGTCTTCCAAGCAGCCAACGGTGAAGAATTGGTGGTCCTAGCTTGCACCGTTTTTGACTGATCCACCCACGTGACAAAGAGACAGATGGACACACAGAATAATATTATTGCGATGGCTAAGATGCACTACAGCAGTAGCTGCTGTCACGCGTAAAAACACTACTTACTATATAAAATAAAATAAACTGATACTGTAATTGTTTAACTGGTTACAACTTTTGGACAACCAGCAACGGGGAAAAGTAAGTTCCACAACCCTATACTTAGCACATATTCCTCGACTGATACAACAAATATTGCAACATTACAACTACATAGAATAAAGTGGCTGAAAAATGATGAAAAGTTATCACTACCTCGTAGCACATAGGCAACATGAATACGGTTGAGATGCACAGCTATGAGATTTCCAACGTATCTCTGCTGTTCCCAGTCATATTTCACAACCGGATTAATCTTCACCTTCATTCAGATAAGCAGTTAAAAATTTAACCAACAAAATTGACAGCAATGAGAAAAACAAAGACACAACGTGACTAATGATGAAACGAACATCATGCTAAAAAAACAAACAAAAATGCCTGCACTAAATGTAGACACAACTGGCACCACACAATGCGACCAGCCAGTGGCTTCTATCCCCTAAAATCTGGAACTGAATCGGGTGCAACTTCCCCCC
>Ga0209671_1009897_pt1 | contig 10008 bp, 9 predicted proteins | sample WorMetHERISLAND2_2_FD_187401 | JGI IMG/M metagenome (GOLD analysis project Ga0209671, IMG submission 187401) | Marine gutless worms symbiont microbial communities from Max Planck institute for Marine Microbiology, Germany - Olavius geniculatus... | ecosystem: Host-associated > Annelida >... | reverse complement strand
CGTTATTGGCTCGAATAATGTGAAAACGGTTGCAGATAGGTACATACATGCTGCTTATCATAACAAGCACTGGTGACAGGCTTTTTGGATTTATCAACATCGATGACCTTGAACGACCATGAACCCTTCAAAAAAAGGTTTTTAGTGAATTTTTCGCAATTTTTGGATGCAGCGCACATTTCAACACCGAATTGCGACGAAATGGCTGGAGATAGACCAATACAACCTGCGAATGAAATTTTCAGCACTTAACGTAGTTTTTAGCAGTCCAAGTCCCGACCCCCTAGGTTCAAGGTGGTTGGCGCAGGCGGGCGTCAAAGACAGCTACCCCCCTAAAAAGTGGTTATTTTACCGCAATTATCTCGTGTAGCGTGAACACGGTTGCAGATAGGCATAGACATGCTGCCTAACATAACAAGCACTGGTGACAGGCTTTTTATTGCTGTCAACGTCGATGACATTGAATGACCTTGAACCCTTAAAATAAGGGTTTTTAGTGAATTTTTCTGCGATTTTTGGCTGTGACACACATTTTTAGTGTGAATTGCGCCGAAATGGCTGGAGATATATCTGAACATTTTCCGCATGACATTTTTTTGGCATAGAATGAATGCACATTTTTAAAAATCTACAAATAGTTATTTTACCGCTATTGGCTCGTGTAGCTTGAAAACGGTTGCAGATCGGCAGAGGCTTATCATAACAAGCAATATAGTGACAAGCTTTTTATTGGTGTAAACATCGATGACCTTGAGTGACCTTAAATTTCTAAAATAGGAGTTTTAGTGTTTTTTTTGCAATTTGTGGCTGCGGCGTAGATTTCAAGAGTGAATTGCGTCAAAATGGACAGAGTTAAATCAAGACAACCTGCGAATAGGAACTGCTAAGGCTGTCGCGCGTCTCACGAGCTTTGCTCAAATTACTTGTTTTATTTTGTCATCGGTCGATAGTCAGAGCATAGGCTACCTCACTATTTGTAATTTTTGTTGTTGCATTATAAACGGTGATGCTAAAGATATATGGCCCAATGATGTCAGCAAGATTTTTTATCAATAACAAAACTGAGACTAAGACAACTCATCCAGCATCGAATGTTTCAACGTAGGTCTGTTAATATCACCCACAGATTAACGTGATAACAGTATAATTTTTCATGGTTAATTGCTGTCAAAATACTCGTATTTAATAGTAGGCTAAAATTGCTAGCGAAAAATCTTGCAATTTAAAAAAACCTTGTCAGTACCTAAACTAAGAGCAAGACTTTATTATTTTTTTCTCGAGCTGCTTCGAGACCAATATCTCTGTTTCGAGGACTACATCACTGCCATGGCGACGGTCAAACTTGCTGCAAAAATTATGTGCCTTCAAAGCGAACATTCGACGTCGCACTATAAAGAGAGAACGGGGTTTTCAATTATTGAAATATAACAAAACTCTGCTCTATGTTTTGGCTGCAAGCCGCATACCGGTTCACTAAATTAATGCGGCCATGGTTTATAGGTAAATTATTTTAATTTTGCATACATACATGTATATAGGTCAGCAATGGGTCGGAGAACTGTAGGCACGGCCGGTGGTCTACGGACCACCTACGTCGCTTGTCTGCTGCTGCTGGTGCTTATGACGTCATCTGCTGTTTCACAACGTAAGTCCTCTTCACACAATGCCGTAGTTAAGCAGGGTTTCCATTCCACGCAACGCACGGAGCAACGTATGCAACGCAACCGTACGGACGTAACGCAAATGACGCAACGACGGCGTTTTTTTCTTACGTTTTGATCGTTGCATCAGCTGCGTTTGTTGCATACTTTACTTGCGTTGCCTGCGTACAAATTGCGCGCGTTGCTGTTAATGAAAACCTCGTTTTAACTTTTTAGTTTTTGTGCCTTCACCATTAGCAGTATTTAATGTTGTATAAGTGCTAATATTGAACGGCAAAAATCAGAAATATAAGCAGGAATTCATGTATTAAATGACACCTTTATTTTGTCCACAGTAGCTAGCAAAATGAACTAGATTAAACCGAACTGAACCGAACTTGCTTTGTACGTTTTGCGAAATGCACTGAAATGAAATAAGTCGTTTAATACTCCGTTTACACGATCGAACAAACATCGAGCTGGCTCGTCCAGTTGACATATAGCCAGCTGGTCGAGCCAGCTTGGTCGTGTAAACGGAGTATAAACTAAACTAAACTAAGATTTAAGTCCAGTTCGGTTTGTTGCGTGCGCTGCGTTGGATTTAAACCACACTTAGCTTCCACTGGTACTATTTCCGCAATTTTTAGCTGCAGTCGTGCGTCATAAAGCAACGACGGTGAATAAACTTCATGCGATCTGAGCGTGGTTTAAGTACGATACCGCACTGTCTGGAGTGGTATAAGTTTTTCGTACTGCGTACTCGCTTACCCATTTTAGCAGTGCGCCATAGATCTAGTATAGGGTTTACGGAAATCAAGCTTCAGGCGTTTGTTCTGGTGTGTGTGCCTTACAGAGCTGTGTAGCAAACCGCTGGACCTGGTGATCGTCATCGACAAATCCGAGTACTGGTCCGGTCAGTTCTCCCAGCTGCGAGAGGGCGTCAGCACACTGGTCACCCGGCTGTCGGTCGGTGCCGACCAGACCCACATAGCCACCGTGTCATACGCCGGTGATGCCACCCTCCATTTCGACCTTGTACAGTATTTCCAAGCCAGCTCCATGCAAAGCGACATCCGGCGGATACAGCAAAGCGACACCGGAACGCGCACTGATCTGGTCAGTCAGCCAGTCCATCGATTAAAACCAGCATTAGACTCGTGGCAGGAGGGAGCGGCAACTCCTCCTCCGTGAATTTCAGCCCTTCGAAAAATTTACTTATTGTCGAAAGGTTTTTCGCCTACAATATAAAATGTAAGTCAGGAAATTCTTCGAGTTGAAGGTAATTTGAGGTCAAATCGGTAACCATTGGGCAAGTAAGCCTAATACGACAAATAACATTAAATGACTTTAGACTAGAGTATGTTAGTGATTACCAACTAAAGTCAGCTTGTAGGCCTACCGGCGCCATATGCACAACCACGTCTAAGATTACTTAAATGATTTTTTTGTTGTTTTAAAGGACTGATATCATCACATCGTCCTTACACACAGTTGTAAACTGGTAAGTTTTTTAAATATATGTACTGTAATATCGCTGCAATGCGTGTACGCAGGGTCTGGAGGCGGCGTACGTGGAACTAATCTCGCCGCACGCTCGGCTGGACGCGTTCCACACGGTACTCTTACTGATCAACAGTCGAACTTTAACCAACGATCTGGCCCAGGCCGTCATCCAAGCCAACATCATGAAGAACCTCGGCATCAAAATCGTTCCGATAGCTGTCGGACGAGACGTTCTGCTGGACGAACTGCGCAAGATGGCCACCAATCCGTCGGACGTGGACTACATCGAGTTCAGTCAGATCGGACGAAGCGAAAACCTCGTGCGTCAAATCCAACAAAGCTTGTGTCCTATCCCGCGTGAGTATTCCGATCCAAAAGCTCACCGTGAGTCAAAAACCGCGACACTAAACTTGCGTCCGTATTTTCGCCAGCTATCGACCAATTTTTTCAGAATTTTTTTTTATCGGCAGAGTCCGCAGACAATTTGCCAGAAAATGGGTGTAAGCTTTCATCGCGACCGTCGCTGAAAAAAAAATTGTGAAAATCGGTCAGTGTTTGGCTAAACAGTAGTTTAGCGTTATGCTTGAACGATGTTTTCGACTCACGGAGTATAGTATTGTCGAATAGTGATGTAATTATTATCGGTGGACGCAAAAATCTCATGTGTCGAATCCAGCAAAGACTAGGCTCCATTCCAGTGATACCACGTAGGCCTAAATGGTAATCCAGAAGTGGAATTATTATCCATTAGCACATTAATTTCACGACAGAACGTCGTTGAATAACGACATAATAATCTAATTGACATCGAAAAACGGAACGCTCTGGTGCGCCAAATCGAGCACAGTTTGTGATATATTACAAGAAAGTTCGGCAATTAACTTTTTTCGCCAAACTGAGTGCTGACATCACATTCGGTCAAGTGGTTACTATCTGGATGGGTGACTGTCTACGGACAAGTAAACCATATCGGTATATAACCAACACCAAGGTCAACTCAGCCTTCTATCTCTCTGGAGTAAGTAAAAAGTTAGCCCTAAGGCGGGGCGTGTTCACCTAGCTGTGTCAGGTGGTAGGTAACGCCGCGTGATTTTATATGGCAGACGACTCTCCGTAGCTTTAAGATGGTCACCATTAGGAGCTACAGAGAACTTCGAACTTTCAACTCTTATGACGTGCAATCGATACTTTTGGGCAATCGTCAAAACACTTTTATTTTGCAGATAGGCCTATCGACAATTATTGAAACACTACTCTATCGCGCTGTAGACTCTGCTCTACAAATATATTTTGGATTGGATTGCAGGTACGGGCGGACGGCCCGGTTCAACTGGTCTTACCGGAGCAACAGGTATCAGAGGACCGTTTGGTCGACCGGGTCCAACTGGCCAGGCCGGGTTTACGGGTGCAACGGGCGCCACAGGCGTACCCGGTGGAACTGGCTTCGCAGGGCGTCCAGGACAGAGAGGTCAGATCATTTATCTGTTATACAGGCGTCCATTTCGACAGTTAGCAAAATGTGCCGATTTAGTTTTAGATATTCTTCCATGACGTTTTTGACAATGTTTTGGCAACGTAAACACATTGCCGCATTTGCATATTTGCACGTGTCGCTGCAGAACAGTTTCTGTCGCTGCATTATGAATTTTTAACAGCGTTAATTTTTTTGTAGCGATCAATTTTTTAACGCATCTGTGCGTTTGAGAACGTATACTGTGAAAGACGCTAGTTTGAACCAGTTTACCGCCTATTGTTATTATTTGTTATTTTATTATTTATTAGTGGTATGATTGTAGTCGTTGCGCAAAATGGGCTGTGCAGCGATAATCGAAGCAGATTATTAATGTTATTAATGATTATCACCGGCAGATTCAGGGGGAGCGGCCGTCCTTCTATTTACAGAATGCATTTAACCAAGTGAAAATTTTTGCACAAAAAATTATTTTGCATAAATTTCAAAACATTTTCTGGGGAAGAAACACAGTCGAAGACCGCATCCTTACTCTTTCTCCCCCCGTTCCAGATTCCGCATCCGCCATTGATTGTTATCGATGTTTGTTTTTGTGTTTCTAGGTCCGCCCGGTCAGCCCGGGCCGCAGGGGGATTCTGGAAGTTCCGGTCCGCAGGGATTTCAAGGTGGACCGGGTCCTAAAGGTCCGCCAGGTGACACGGGATTGTTGGGTCAAGCCGGTCTGCAGGGAGGCACTGGGCCGCCGGGGGGTCCGGGCAACACCGGACCACCGGGTGGTACAGGTACGTCATGCACGGTGCAAAATGTATAATCAACGCATAAAAGTTAGCTAGTAAATAAATAAACAAATAAGTAAGTTAATAAGTAAAGAAGTATAATTTGTAGGAGGCACTGCGTCACCAGACGGAACGGGTACATGTTGCAAAGTGGGTGGCACTAATACATAGTGAGTAAGTATGTAAGTAAATAAGTAAGTAATGAAGTTGGAATGGTAAGAGGCAGTAAATCAGCAGAAGATCCGCGTGCCAGTGGACCACTAAGTGAAACGTACATGTATGCAGGATGCAACATTAAGAAGGTAAGTTACGAAGTTATTCTCAAAGCATAGGCCTATACATGACAGTTGTCAGCGAAATGACCCGCAAAGTTGTTAAACAAAAACGTGCATTTTTGCGAGTTTTCAATCGAAATTGACGATTGTCTAATTGTAAATTTTCGCAAAGTTAACTGTGAAAAATTATTCTTATCGTTACCGGCCTTGATATGTGGTATTGTGTAGCTGTAAAGTGAACACGTTCGACGAGTGTGTTGATTAATGCTGTTGTTACGCTGTTGCAGGATTTCGCGGGCCGCCCGGATTCCCGGGTTCGTTTGGACCCCCGGGTCCGCCGGGTCCGCCCGGTAACCGAGGTCAAGATGGGAGCCAGGGCCAAGCCGGTCGCCCTGGGGACACCGGGGCACCGGGTCAAGCGGGTTTCCGAGGTCCGCCGGGTTCCAATGGGCCACCGGGCTTTACTGGAGACAGCGGCTTTGTGGTAAGATACGTCAAGTGCTGTCGAGGCGTTAATTTTTTAACGATGTTAAGTGTTAACGCATGCATTAATTTTTCGTCAAATAGGCCTAACCGCAGTTTAATGAAATATTTAAACTTTTCGCTTTGTAGATTTAAATTAACTAGGTGCGTTTGCGTTTTTAACGCGCGATAATGTTTTTACGCACGTTAATTCTTTGACGCGTTAACGCGTTAAGTTAATTCGACAGCTCTGTAGTTAAGTTCAAACTACACTTGGTTCGAGTTGTTGTCGATTTGTTGTACAGCAAACACTGGAAGAAGTAACTTGTGCTTTTAGTTTTGTAGGCTTATTTTGAATAATATTTTTAAAGTGCAAATAACACCCAATTCACACGTGCAACGCCGACGCGACAGTTGAGTTGCGTCGGCGTCGCGGGTGTGAATTGTGCATTAGGCTTTAAAATTCTTTTGCCTTTGGGTATACAATGTGAGTGCAGTTCATTAAAAAATTAGGGATTGGTGAATATTTTTTTGTTATATGACATTTCGTGTAATATCAAGCACCAAAGCTCACAGAGAACAAAATTACGCATTGAATAATATCCGTCAGAACAAAAGTAAAAATACTGCGGGCTGCATAACAGTTTTGTTTCAATAAAACGTTAAAAGCAAAAAAAGTCCAAATATAATTTAGACGTGGAGTTCTTAAAGACAGACGGCAACCGGAGGCACGGATTTTTTTGCGCTTAGATGTACCGTATCGCGGGGTTCGAGCGTGTCTTCTATACATGTAATTTGTGACCGTTAGTTCATGCAGCATCTGCAAGCCGACACGTTTTACCCTGTAGCAGTCATTTTAACTGTTTTCTCTGTCAGCGATTCTTTTTTTTTCATTGTAGTTATGCAGTTTCATCACTGTTCTGGTGCACAGTCAATATTAGTAGTGCAATAAAATAACTACTGCAATAATTTGTGTCGATGTTAAGCTGCAGTCATTTTGATCTTTTTATCTATTAGTAATTGTCTTGTTTATGCTGTAAGCTTAAGCTTAGTTATGCAGTTATTTCGTCAGCATTTTTGGTGCACTGTATTCTTAGTAGTGCAATATAACTGGTGCTGTGGTTCAGCTAACATATTATGCAGTATATTTACAAGTTTAGTTGTGCATTGTATTGAACACAGCTGTGTTATGTCCTTGAAATTGATTATAAGCCATTCAAATCACTATGGGGAAAGATTGACATCTGATGTCAAAGTTTCCCCCACTGTGGGGTAACATTGACAGTATTGAACTAGTCTTGTTTCAGTGTCAACAAAACTACAGTCATTGTAGTTTTTTGTTTTGCATGCTTTGTATTTTAAGCTAGTATATTGTGGATGATGAGACTGTTAAATGTGTTTGCTATTATGACTTATGTTTTTTGGCCATTTTTAACATTTACTTTTGCTCAGAATTTGACGAAATTTTGCAATGCGGATGCCGATGAATAATGTTTGTGATTATGGCTTTTGTTATCAATGTATGTGTTAATTTTAAATGGTATATAGTTGACTATTTAGTACTGCTCACAAGAATGTCATTTTAATAAAATTTTTATTTTGAATTTTTGTAAAAATTTAAACACAGATAGCTATCTGAGTGCGCTGTGTGTCAATGTTACCCCATTTGCGGGGTAACATTGACTTTGTGATATATTGAGGAAAAGGTCAAAAATTTTAATTATTGTTATCTTTCATTACCTGTACTAAATGTCATTAACAAGTTAAATGATTCTGTAATAAGTTACAGATCTAATAAGCATCATACCTGAGATAATCATTTTTGTAACACGCAAATAGAAGAAATGTGTCAAAGTTACCCCAGTTTGCCTTACAGTGTAGTTTGTGGCCAGCTTTGACGGGCATGTGACTTTTTGGCCACCCTCTTATGCTATTGATTATTGTTTCTTAGTATAATTTGTGTGTGTTTCGTAAAATAAAGTAATAAACTATCTCTTTGTTGGTGCGTTAGGGTAACACGGGATCGGAGGGGTCGGTCGGTCGAGCGGGTTTCACAGGAGCGACCGGCGCAACTGGCAATATAGGCCCACAGGGTTTCACCGGGCCACAGGGCCAGGCAGGCAGAGACGGCTTTCAAGGTTTGATATTAACTGATTTTTCAGCGAAGACGACTATTTGTTGTGCTTAATTGTCCATTGTTTCAACTGTGTGGGACAACCTTGCCTTATACTGATAGCTACAAGTACCTTAGTCATATTGTCAACTCTCGCTTCTCTGATGATGCTGACATAATGAAACAAACTAGATCTTTATATCCTAGAGCAAACATGATTATACGAAAGTTTTCGTCTGCTTCGTTGAACACAAAACTTATGTTGTTCAGAGCATATTGCACTCCAATGTATGGCTGTCAGCTGTGGTGTTCAATGTATCAATATTCTTTCAACAAGTTACGTGTTGCATATAGTGATGCGTTTTGACAACATTTTTTACAGAAGCCACGATGGTGCAGTGCTTCTAAACTTTTTTTTGTTTTAAACAGTGTTTCATCATTACCGGAAAATATGCGGAAACTGACTTTCTCATTATGGCGTTCATTGCAAATTAGTGACAATTCGCTTGTCGATGCTGTTTTGTCATCGGACTTGTTGTTTTAAATCACCAGTTCCAGCAAACTTCCAGCAAACGTTCAGTGTTACATTTGCTGAAAGTTTGCTGGACGTTTGCTGGATCGTGTAAACACCCGTTCAGCGGCGGATATTTAAAAGAACGGTGGTATTTTTGATGTGGAGAGAGACGACAAAAACGCGAAAGTGTCTCGAAGTCCACAATATTTCCAGGCAGACTGTTCCATACTTCTACAACGTAGTAAAGTTATTCTGGTGGATGATTAAGGACAGTGCGTAAAAACAGTCAATCTGAACGTGTCTGTGTCTCATTGTGTGTGTGTTTAGGTGCTCAGGGTCCTCAGGGGCCAGCCGGCCCTCAAGGCGCCACCGGCCCAGATGGGGGTACCGGGCCTCCCGGAGCCACTGGGCGTCCGGGCCCATCAGGTAATCTAGTCTTACCTGTATCACTGTTGCTGCCGCTGTAGCTTTAGTTGTGAGTGCAGATAGTAAGTAAGTAAGTAAAAGGTTAATTGAAATAGCGCATCAATGCCGGAACATTTAATTGCATTTCATAGTTTCTGTTCCTTTATCTCTTACGGACAGGTCTCACGGATCACAGACCGGCTCGTTTCTTAGATGTCTTTGGCGATCGTTAAATTTGTAAAGTGCGGCAGATTAGGCGAACTCAGCTGGCTTTCAGGCGCACAGTAAATGTTTATGTACTTGCTTGTTTGTGTTTTTGAAGGCACGCCTGGTGACACTGGCTCGCCCGGTCAGGTCGGAGCTACAGGTTTTGCCGGACAGCAGGGTCAGCAAGGGCAACCTGGATCCCGCGGGTGGACTGGGCCTCAGGGAAGCACTGGCAGAAGCGGCCCATTGGGGCAACCTGGCCCGCCCGGCCCACTTGGGAACACAGGTCAGTATACTCTTTCCGAGTGCTTAAAATCTCCATACTATACTGTAATTAGTAAGATATTTAGATGTTCTGTTACTCTACGGTGCATATAGCATGTTACGCAGGTTGGCATTTTCATAGTTAGGCCTAATACCAGTATTGCAATAGAAAGTAAAACATGTATTCTTTAATACATAGATTTTAATTAGTCCGCCCGAAAACGATAGTTTTCGGAAGGACTTATGTTTTACGCATGATGTTTTTTTATTTTTTTTCCACTCGCGAAATCTCCGAGATGCGTGGGCCGACCGGCGTGAAATTTTGCACGATGGTCAGTACTAGGCCGAGTTTTATAATGCTAGTCCAAAATTTTGGAG
>Ga0209671_1009895_pt1 | contig 10009 bp, 7 predicted proteins | sample WorMetHERISLAND2_2_FD_187401 | JGI IMG/M metagenome (GOLD analysis project Ga0209671, IMG submission 187401) | Marine gutless worms symbiont microbial communities from Max Planck institute for Marine Microbiology, Germany - Olavius geniculatus... | ecosystem: Host-associated > Annelida >... | reverse complement strand
CAGTTAATTTAATTAAAATTTCTATCATTTAATATAATTTGTATCATTAAATTTTTGATTAGTCATGTCGCTAAGAGCACATTATACTAATGCATGTACTGTAGATAAAATGACAAGCATTTGTAAAGCAAATATCACTCTTTTCAGAAAACGTGATTATATGAAACAAAAACAGGGCCTTAGGCCTTTTTTTACTAATGATCAGCTGTTAGCTGAGTAACTTATGAAGTTGATAAAAACATGCATTTTTTATCTGCAATAATGACTATTAGTTTTAATTGAAATTAACAGTTAATTAATCATTAATTTTGGGTAAGTTAGCTGTAAAAAATTGTAAAATCATCACCAGCTTTATTTGCAAACTGATCTCTGTGGATACACACCAGAGATGTATATTGCAGATTGCTCTACATGTACTTGCAGTTCTTTCAGTTATGTTCAGGCTTGTAAGAATATTTCTAAAGGTCATTAGCTCATCTATGCTTTGAGTGAAGTGCTCACAAGTGTTGACAAGACTGATGGTGTGGCATTATTACAGGACCGTCATGCAGGAGCGCCAGTTTGAGGCAATCTGCACACGAATCCTCAATGCTAAGAAACACATTGCTAACACGAAACAGAGTCTGATTCAGCTGAAACGTGAAAAACCTAGAGCTGTAAGTCATCTCACTGAGCAGATGTTTTTTTTCTGTGGTATGGCTTAGTTTGTTTTTTTGTTTTTTCTATTTTTTTATTTTCCATATTCCCATGATAGCGTAGTTGCTAAGATGTCGGTAAATTGTGATTGAGAAGTTGTGCGTTCTACTCCAGGCCAGTTCACTGCCGTGTAGTGACTCTGGGCAAGTTGTTCACGTACGTGTGCCTCTGTCACGAAGCAGTATAATTTAGTACTGGTCAAATGACAGTGATGCTGTGCTGCTGGGAAGGTAACCATGAGCCTGGTGAAAATTAATGACAGCCTGCTGCCAGGTTTGTGGCTGCATCAATTTTAGGTCGACTTCTTGGAGACAATGGTCAGCTCTGGACCAAATTCTGGTAAATGAATTATGTGATTACCGATAACATCAACTAATGCTGAGTACTGTATGGTGGTGTTTGGCAGTACATGGCAGTGATGATGGGTGCCTTTGCTGTGCTCGCTTGGTTTGGAAGTTTGATTGACAATCTCCTGCTCACATATCTCATCGGTCAGTTCTTTGCATCTCTTGTTTGAGTACATCTTTTCACTCCCGGGCCAGTCTGCGGTTTGTTTTCTTGGAATGACCAATATATACACTGTGTCCGGTAACAAACGGATCCCATAGACATTGTGCAATAAAAATGTCATATTGCACAACAAAGACTTTGATCTGTAGTTGATTCTTTCCTTTTAGTAAGGACAGTGCTAGCAGTCTCGCACTAGAGAGCAGAAAATTACTAGCGGTAGATCGCCATTTATCTAATTACATTTATCTCGTTGTTAATGTAAGAATGCAGCCACATTTCTTCTTCACTGCATTGCTAAGACTGGGTGAAACTGAAATGTTATCAATTACCAAGCATTAAATAAAATTTATTTAAAAGCACTATAGTTCTAAGTCTGTGTTACAAAAAACAGCTTTGGCTTGAGATGTTCTCTGATATAATACTGAATAAGCCTGATTTAAATACATGACAGTGTCGTGGCATGGTTTGTAAACCTTCTATGTCTACCAGGCATATACATTCTACCATCTTCCCAATAATGTATCAATAATATATCTACCCGATCTACCTCTAGAAATTTTCCAGTGCTAACAGCAAGATCGCCGACCTACCACTAGAATTATCGTTTTAGTAATGAGAAACATAAACCATATTTTCAATACTCCTACAAAATTTGTACAGATATATTGCCAGTACAGAACTGCTAATCAATTGCGAGACATTGCTACTCAATTTCAGAATTGTGTAGCAGTGACCGCGTGTAACTGCTAGTCATTTTTTTGTCTTGTCGACAACACTGTTTTATACCACATTTGTCCAAATTCTGTGGCCCATTTTGCTGAAGCACACAGTACACTGAAGCAAATTTTTCTAATTGCATGGCGTCGACCAACGTTGTATTTAAATTGAGGACTTTTTGGTTGTCTGTCACTTTGCGTATCATATGTCATTAGTCATTGACTAAGCTACACCATTCATTACCTCATCAGTGGTGGGAATATTTTTTGTGTGTTGTAGTGGAACTTTGATGATTGTTGAATTAGTCATCAATTTAAGATTCTGGTTAGCAGTTTTGTAAGAAGGCTTCCCAAACATTATTTAAACTGGAAATAATTATTTATTCAAAATTTGGATATCAGTGTTGGCTGATATTACCGATACTGAATTTCATGGAATTGTAGAAATTCTGATGTTTGAAAATTCTACTCTGCAGTTTTGGATTGACTCGGCACATAAGCCAGCTTGATGTGTGTGTGTGTGTGGCAGTGGTGGCCTGCGTGCTCATTCCAGGCCTGAGAAAGCACGGCATTCTGCAGAAGCTGACGTCGCTGGTCTCGGACAAGGTCGCTGCTCTACGCAAAAGCCACGAGAAGCCCAAGGCTAACTAGCATCAGCAGATCACCATTGCTGATACCACGTGTTGCCCCTTCGGACGCGCAATTTGCAGTGTGCTTGATAGCCGACAGACCCCCAAGCACTCGCCTAAAAACTGCTGAAAAATTCCTTAGCTGGCCAAAAAATGACTTGAGAAACATCATTTTAGCTCCTTAATTTTTGAGAGTCTTCTTTGACGCTTTTCATACTGCTGTTAGTTTCTGTGATAAATACGATAGTAGTAAGTTGCATAACAAGTATTCTGACATCTGGGTTCATGAGACTGTTTCAGCAATAAATTTGACAACTGCTGTATTTTCAGCTTCAAAATATTTCAGGTCCAATTTTCCGGCTTAGCCACAAGGCCGCGACTGCCATGCATTTAACAAGCCAGCTGTGAACATGGATAAATCAGCTTGGGGGTCTAGTGGCCAGCGGATACCCTCTGCCTGTAGTAATGCGCCTTTGTCCTTTGCATGCGTGTGCTTTCTGGGTGCTACATCAACCACTAATTACAGTGTTTTCACTTTTCAATTTTTACCAGTGTGCATTGCTTACCACTGACCACTTTAAGTGTACGATTTTGCCGACTTGCATGTAAAGCACCATGTACTTAGTGCCTTTTTGTTACTGTTTTTTTAACAACCATCATTTGATGCAGCTGCTGTGGGTAATTTTTGTGCCAGCCAGTAACTTTCGGCACTACTGCTTTGCTTGCGCTGCTCATTTTTACTATTTTTCATAAGATCGGATAATACAATGGTGGTGGCAGTCTGTGCTGCTTTGTATAACATAGCGCTGTTTAGTGTATGTTGGCGTTATGAGTGGTAACAACAGCCGAGTTTTTACGCTTTGTCATCTGCCGCAGTGTATAGCTGTAGTCAAATGTGTTTATTTCGAATCTCATATGAGGGGCGTTCATAAAGTTTTGCAAGTCGATATGTTAGACTGAAAACTTTTCAAAATTTATATACCAATAACATGCATGTTTCTTCTAAACACATATGAGCCCAAAGCGGCTATGATGTCATTGTAATGTATGACGTCATAGAACGTTAAACAGGAACGATTTGGAGTGCCAGCGCAATCAGCGTAAAATTGGGCTTGTTGTTGCATGACATTTCTTTAGTCTACTGTCAGATTTTCCAACACGAGGCCCTGGGACGTGTGATTTTATGAGAGCCCTGACAGGTACGTCCGTGAATTTCTCACTTGCGATTATAAATATTTAATAGCCAAAATATGTGCCAGTCGTGAAAAAACTATACGTTCGAGTAAAATTAGACAAAGTTTACAACTTGATAGGCCTCAGTATATTAGACTAACAAACTTTTTAACATTTTTACACCAGTAAGTTATATTTCTCCCGTACTCGTATGAGCTTAAAGTGGATGTAATGTCATTGAAATTTATGACGTCATAAAGCGTTAAACATATACGATTTAGAGTGCTAACGCAAGCAGCACAAATGTACACACGACAATTCTCCAGTCTGCAGCTGGATTTATGAATGCGAGACCCCGGGATATGTGATTTTGTGGAAGCCCTGACAAATGCGTTCATGAATTTTTTATTTGCAATATGAATACACAGTAACCAAAATCTGCACTGGCCATTAATAACAATGCTTCTGTTAATAATGATATCACATCAAGATTTGTCATTGTATGTAAAATTTTATTGAAAAGTTAACAGCTAGTGATATCTGTCGTCTTTGTGAAAGGTTAAACAATTTTTACAATGTACAACCTGGGGAGCCCTGATGTGTGGGGGCCTGGGAGTGAGCCCTGAAGATCTCTCCAAAATCCGGCAATGCTCGGCACTGCAGCCCAATCCCAAAGTTAAAATTACCCAGCAAGCTGTTCGCGACTGGCTTCGTTCAATAAGACCACCCTTCATACAGCAGAGACTTGACTTACAGTAACTATTATCTTTTTCTAAATTTGAAAAATTCTTTATGGGTTATCCGCTATGCAAACAATGAACGGCTCAAGTTTGTGGTAGAAACCTGGCTGGAGGGACCAATATAAAACGCTTTATGATGTCATAAGTTACAAAGATGTCATATCCGCTTACGAGTTCCGAAAAAATGTGCATTTTATTTGTGTACAGATATTGAAAAGTTTTCCAGTCTAACGTATCGACTTGCAAAACTTTTTGAATGCCCCTCGTAGATTGCTTCTGTTTACTTGTTTCAACAGTTCACAGTTTCATGTGATTTCTTTTGTAGAAAATCAGCATGCTAAACAAGACACATTCGTAATGTTTATTTGCATGACTTGAATGCTGACAAAGTGCACGAACATTACACAGTACACACACAAGCAATTATGCACACAAGTCGCTTGATTTTACACTTTGCTTTACAAACCAATCATTGCATTTTCCCACTTTACACACTGCACACCATTTCGCATCACTTACCAGCCGATCAGCTAACACAATCATGTGGTAATGTAGTAAATTGGTAATAGTGAATGACAATTATGGTGCAGTCATCATGGCACAGCCACTGTGAGTGTTCGCCCGGTTCAACAAATCTCACCCAATATTTAATTCTTGGTATTGAGGAGTACCAGATATTTAAAAGCAAGATTGCTTACAGGCCTGTCTAACCGACAGGCCCAGATTGTTTCGGCTGCACAACGTGGACATGAGTGACTAGATAAAACGTCGTGATTTATCACAGGATTTACATCCGATAACCATGGTTCCTACTACTCTGCAGAATTTATTTTCCCTGACTTTCCTGGACAAAATGAAATGTTTTCCCTGACTAATTTGTTCATGCGAAATACCAATGTCCGCTTTCAGTTGCTTGCAATCTCACTTGAAACAAGGGCAGCGGAAAAAATTTAAAGGTCCATGGCCACGGTCAAACTACTTGCGCAATTTCTGTAGATTTAAATTAGACATTTAATCTCGCATATATAATATGTCGATTTGAGCTTCATAAATATATGAAATTAATGCGTGAATTCAAACGAAATGCGGCATTACGTTACGTTATGCGAAATATTCTAATCTATCAGTGCCTGTCTATCATGACCCTAACCCATATAGATCATGAATATTAATGGCTAGCCAACGACGTCATCATTCTAGGCTAGGCCATAGCCTATAGACGTCATGAATTAATATTAATTCATGACGTCTATAGGCTAAACTCATGACGTCACCGCAGGTCATCATGGCGGCGCGTTTTCTACGTCGTTTTCGTAGATTGTCGACTTCAAAGGTAAATTTTTCCGTGTTGACAGAACGCTGGGCGCCAATAGTCAAAGTTATCACAAAATTCTGCACTTTTAGGAAAATGGATAAAATGTATATGTTAATTTTGGTGACCACGGACCTTTAAAGTGGAGTGTGGAGATACAAATAATCTGCGCGCGAAGCAAGCAGAAAATTTTTTGAACTGTTCTGCGTACAACAGTTCACATTTGTTTCTGCATCTTTGTTAACTTTTGCACTTTCGTACTTTGATTTTTTCTGACCATAGGAACCATGGATAACGCTGTGTTCAGTGCAGTGTCTAACCGTGGATGCCTACCAAATGGATGTGTATATACAAGGAATGAGGAGAAGCATGTGAATTGTAACTTCAGTCAAAATAACTAATTAATCTCATTTCAAATTCAATGAATCAGTTCCACACAACTTTACATAATGTGAGAAGTAACAAAAGAAATTTATGGTAAGAGCCAAAAAATAAAAGCTCTACAGTCCATGGTGTCAATATTAACATTTTCCGTTAAAGGTCCATGGACACCCAAGTGCATTGTCCACTGTCACTGTGTCAAAAACTGTCAATACAGATCTATTAGCATTCAGTACCTGAAATGCAAACAGTGATCCATTGACATCAGTAAAACACTACATTTAGTGACATTTGGTACAGCATTCACATGACCTGAGCTAACAATACACAGTGAGCCAGATACTCTCAAATGCCAAATTATCCATCACTCATCAAACGGACTTCACGCCTAGTTGCCGTAAGGCTTCTGGTTTACAGTTAAAATACTGTGTGTCAAGGTTCAAAGCAAATGCAATGCATGACTGTTTAAAGTTTGCTATCAGCAAAATTCAGTTACAAATATTGTACAAGTTACAAACAGTAAAAATCACATCCAGGGAGATACTGAATAGCTTGTTCCCAAGTATCACGGAATATCTGAATTTATTCTCGGAATTAAACAGTCGATATCTTTTAATGTCCAATCATAAATGATACAGAATATCATTGTTATGCCAAAGAAAGAAAAAGACTACGAAGAATGCTGTGTTCATGTCTGGACATTCACATATACAGGGTGGTCCAAAAAAATGGCACAAAGTTTATGGCACCACAATTTTGCAACCGTACACAACAGAGTTATGCGGTTTTCAGCAAAATGTTCTGAAAGAAATTCTCTACATGACTAAAGTCAGTGTTTAAATACAGCAGTTAAATATTCTTTGTTTTGCCGCTGGCAAGTGAACTATTGAAAAACAGAATTACCTTCAATGTACCTTGGTCCATAAAAACTTGCCACTATTATTTTTTTCCAATAGCTCCGTAAAACATTGGCCGATTTCAATAATTTTTGGCATGCAACATTAAGAAAAAACTTAACGCAAAGGTCTGTAGTTTTGGCCCTCACCTTAACGTTGTCGCTACACTACCGTGTGAAATGCGGAAGTCGCTGTTTGGCCATTGACAATCAATGAATTCCTATCGGGTAGTGTATGCGTCGGCTCAGAAATCATAAAGTGAATAGCGACAAATGCAAATAGCAATTATTATCAGTAAAAAAATCACACGTGTCACACCACATCATCTTCATTTCAGCATGTGCTCAAAATGTTTTTCTGCAGCACAAATGCAAGCGGTAGACATCACCATTTGCGAACAGCATGTTCAGTAACTGCATGACTGAAGCAGCCCACTCACTGTTGATGCATCATTTCAGTTTGTCGAGTTACAATTTTAAAATAAAGACGAAGCAACAAATTTTAACTGATTTTGTGGTCTCAGTAATTTTCTGAGCTGATGCATGCACTGCCCAGTATGAATTCATTGTTCTCAATGGTCAAAATACGACTTCTGCATTTCACAAGGTAGTGTAGCGACAACCTTCGGGCGAGGTGGCCAAAACTGCAGACATTTACGTCAAGTTTCTTTTTAATGTCGCGTGCCAAAAATTATTAAAGTCGGCCAATGTTTCACTGAGCTGTTGAAAAAATAAAAGTGGCTTGTTTTTATGGACCGCGGTGTCGAGGGTAAGTGTATTTGCATAGTTCAACTGCCTGCGGCAATAACAAAAAATATTTAACTGCTGTATTCAAATACTGACTTAAGTCATGTAAAGAATTTTTTTCGGAACATTTTGCTGAAAACCACATGACTCTAAGACGTATGGTTGCAAAATTATGGTGTCATTAACTTTGTGCCGTTTTTTTGGATCACCCTGTATGTACTTCTGGCATAACTGGTTAATAGTATTCTAAACTGCAAAATAATATTGATCTGCACAAAATATCACAACATAACAAATTTATAATGAAAGTGCAGTGAGGCAGACTCTGCAATGTAAAATGAGCAAAATAACTGCTGCACACTACAGCTCTAATTTCTTATACGTATTTCCCGCATTTTCCAACCTGACAAGTACTGTAAGCATATTACATTGTCTCACACCGACAAAGAACTAGTTCCGAGGCACGTTTTGCACTTTTTTCTCTGAGAATATCTGAGATGCTGCATAGAATTCGTGTTTCGCACCTGCCTTTTTTCCTCAGAGAAATAAAAAATGCAAAACGTACCTCTGGCAAAACATCAGTCTGAAATAAACAGAATGAGCAGTTGCAAACATGCTCAAATTATGACTTTCTCCTGTGCATCAAGAAATAGGTTTTGATTCTGACGATCGTTCTCGTACTCTACAAAATCATCCAGGAGACTTGGCCATGCTTCTGATTCATCGTAACTGTCCAGGTCGTATCCGATTTTTGTCACAAACACAAGAAACATTTCCCAGGTGTCACGGGAAATAGAATGTATGTCATCTCGCTTTTCCAGAAATTCGACCCAGCAAGGAAGAATTTTTGGCACCTCAGTTGTTCCACTGAAAACAAGCTTCCACATTGCAACAGCTATGTCAACTGGCAGGCTTCGCTGAAGTATAGTTGCATCTAATGCAAAGGAATACGCCCACCGATACATATCACAAAACTTGTTCCGATCTTTCTGAACATCAATGGCAAGGTCTTTCAATCTGCTAAGTATGCCATCTGTTGTCGTTGCTTTTAACAGTCTACAGCCAGTAACAAACTCTGAGCGTGTTAACTGGCACATTGTTGCTGCATTACACTGCCATGCAAGCAGCAACAACAGAAAGTCATCAGGCTCCAGTCCTAAGTCCTCACACAGTCTCTCTAAACCACTGACTGAGATGCAGTCTTCTTCAACGAGGTCGCAGTAATGCTCAAACAGAACTTGTGCATGTGATTCCAACACAGTATCACTGCCGCTCGAACTTGTGGCGTGCAATGGCCGTTTCTTTTCCACCGAGTGTCGTTCGGGATGTGGTCGTGTAAGTTCCACGTAGATCTTGCTTTCTGAAACATGACGGCTGTGTCCTCCTGAGTGGTGCATATCTGGACAGTTACAGGACTGATCGCCATGATCATGCAGATCAATTCGACAGCGAGATACTGTGACGGAACTGGTGCCAGATGACTCCGGACGTTTATTTGCAAGCAAGGAGACATCAGCCGACAAGCCAGTCATTGGATGTCCATTTGTGGCTTTCGGGTTGCGGCTGTGCAATGGACAGCATGATGAATGACAGTGACCCATCAGAACAAATTCATCTAACAGTCGCACACAACAGCAAAAATCATTTTTAGAACATCATCAGGAGCAGACTATCAAAAATACTCCTAAAGTACATCTTCATTCATGAACACCGTCATTCAAAAACTCAGATGTGCCTGTACTACCTTTAAAATAAAAGTTTTCTGGAGCGTTAAGCTATACAGGTTACACGGTTAATTTACACGGTTCATGTGCATTTGGGCCTCCCTGGGTGTTCTCCACATGATTCGGGTCCGCTATTCCGAAGGTCCGCTATTCCAAAAGTCTACTATTGCCACTAACCCTGAGGCTTTGACCCTAATCCTAACCTTAACCCAAACGTTAGCACTGAGGCGCGTATCTGCACAATAGACTCTCGGAATAGGGGACCTTCGGGATAGTGGACCTTCGGAATAGCGGGCCGGTACCCTCCACGCCGCATACATATCTTGATTTTACCTGTAGAAAACAGTGGCGGATTCAAGGGGGCGGCTGCCTCCCCCTATTGACTGGATGCATTTTAAAACAAGGGAAAATTTTGCACCAAAATGCATCATTTTTGGATAAAATTATCAAACACTTTCTGCGTAGGGGACATAGCCCCCTCCCCAG
>Ga0209671_1009894_pt1 | contig 10009 bp, 4 predicted proteins | sample WorMetHERISLAND2_2_FD_187401 | JGI IMG/M metagenome (GOLD analysis project Ga0209671, IMG submission 187401) | Marine gutless worms symbiont microbial communities from Max Planck institute for Marine Microbiology, Germany - Olavius geniculatus... | ecosystem: Host-associated > Annelida >... | reverse complement strand
CCACCCAGACAAACGAGGTAGGCTATACCAGGCCCGTCGAGAAGGGGGAATGGAGCGGTAAGTTACTTCGGGCCCCGCGACGTTTGGGGGCCTTACCGTCACTCTAAATTATAAACTGCACGAAAATGCGCCATTTTAAAAAGAAAATTTTTTTTAAAAATTTCCAGAGGTGCCTCGCGAAAATGTTTCCTCGGGCCCCGCTGTGGCTTTCGACGTCCCTGGGTTATACTACTAACACGCTGTTTGGAATAATTCGATAATTCATCTCCCTGTATAGGAAAGAATAAGAGCAATGGTCGGCGTTAATGCACGCACACTTCCTAGGATATTGCTCTGATTAACAATCAGTCAATCGATCGATCGAAACGTATTTATACACGTATTTAACGTATTTATTTAAACGTATTTATATATAAACGTATTTATATATATATATATATGCAGTATATTGTATTTTTATATCGCTAAGTGTCGTAAAAATTAGAGGCACTTAATCGCAGAGACTAGGCTGAGTGTTCACGTTTACAGTATGTATGCAATATCAAACAGTTCAGTTATTAAACAACACTTGAAAGTGCTGAAAAGTTCAGCGGATTTATATTTGCATGGCAGTGGGTTCCAGACAGAAGGTTTAACTGGCGGTTTAACATAGCAAAGTTGCCCTACGCCCAGCCGGGTTAGTACTGAGATGGGTGACCGTTCGCGTGTATACCGTCTTCTTATTCGACGAAGCCGCCCAGACCAACTCATTCTGGCCATCCCTCCGCGGGTCGGCAAAATGAATATTGGCGATAGTTACGGCCACCGTTAGGCAAAATAAAAAAGAAATGGCGAGTTCTGCGTATAAGTAGGTTCTCTTGTCAGAACTGGCATACGGACTTTGAGCTAGTCTGTTGAAAGCACAGGCAAAGAACAGACGAAAGTAATATATAACAACAAACGACCACAGTAAGTAGCGGTGTTTAATGCGCAGAGTGCTGTCGTTGGTCATGCAAGAGCTGCTACAGACCGAGAAAGATTACATTCGCGCTCTAAACTACGTCGTCGACAACTACGTTCCCGAGATCCTCTCGGAGAGCGTGCCGCAGCCACTGCGAGGCAAGAAGAACGTCGTGTTCGGAAATCTGCAGAGCATCTGCAAGTTCCACACGGAACTGTTTCTGCGCGAGATTGAAACCTGCATGCCTTCGCCCTATCAACTCGGCGCATGCTTCCTTCGACATGTAGGCCTAATTCAACTGTCTTACTGCTACTCTTAGTCCGTAACAGTTTCTTGCTGTGTAAGTGTAACCACGCCTAACCCGGAGTGACTTAAGAAAAAATGGCCATGTAAATGAATACGGAAAGTGGGAAGTTGCTTTAAATCAGTTCATAGTAGATTAATGTTGTCGCCTCTGCTACTGTCTATAGGCCTAAATCGTTGCATCTTACGTTATAAAATTTGTATGAACTTGCCGAGGCCTACAGTGTAGCGTCGTTACTTACTCGCTTACTTACTAACGTTGTTTTTAGTTTGTTATTGTTTTACTTGCTCTATATTTAGGCTTTCTCTGTTTTTGTCAATGAAACTTAAAAAGACAGTTGTAGGTAAGTATTACTGTGTTGCTTGCCGTTGCAGCTTTTTAGTTTCGGTAAAGTGCACTTTTTAATGATGCACGGAGACTAAAAATTAACGCTAGTGATGTTACATTTTGCAGGAGTCCCGTTTTCATCTGTACGCGCTGTACAACAAGAACAAACCGAAGTCCGATGAGCTCTTGGCCGAATGTGGCTCCGAATACTTCAAAGTTAGTGCCGCCTTGCTCTCCCTGTAAACATTATCCTTGTTTTTTCATTCATTATGTGGCCATCCTATTGGGCCTTATTACGGGTCTTGCTCGTCCGTCCGTCCGTCTGTCCCGCACGGCCTCTTAAAGTAAAAACTAAAATGCCGATAAAAAAAAACAAAAAAAGTGTGAACGTACTTCAGACAAGAGTAAGCGTTGTGCCAATTTTCGGCTCAAGAGATCAGACTTTGGCGTAAGGGGGTTATGTTTATAGTTAGCGTTAGTGTTGCGCATTGCGTGGAGCAGGTACGCATAACTATTTGCTTACTGAGTGTTTCTATTAACCGTTGATTTATCCGCAGTGCATTTTGAAGTTTTTCATTATGGTAGGTCGTTAATTGGCAAGAGATTGCGACTCATGTCTTTCCCTGAATATTTGTGGCAGACAAAACAGCTGCAGTTGAACGATCGTATGGATCTCAACAGTTATCTGCTGAAGCCGGTTCAACGAATGGGCAAGTACGCGCTGCTGCTGACAGAAGTCTCCAAGGAATGTCCACAGACGCATCCCGACTACGCTGATCTCACGGTATGACTATCATTCTGTCACGAAAACTAGGGTGTCATAGTCTAACGCCAAGGATCAGAGTTTATTTACACATCTTAACAAAATGCCAACAAAATGATAATTTTAACTTGCAGATGCAAATTTGAAGAACGCATCGAAGAAAAAGTCTGTGCTTTGCTGTTTTCCTTTCTTCTTGTTCTATTCGGAATAATTGTGCAATACTTCAACAAATCTTAAAGTGTCAAAAGTACTGAGCGTAAACCCGTGCTATCAGCAACTGGAGCCATTGGGGGGGCGTCTATTCCCTAACTGCTTTTTGCCTCATTCACATATTTTTCATCAGCTCCTGGATGCTGTTGCAGTTGCTGCTAGGAGGTGTGATAAACGAATAAATAAACAATCCGACTTATGCAGCAGTTGTTTGTGGTTGTCATGACAACGATGTATTTACTGTCTGGTTGCTAGGCAGCGCTGGAGATGGTTCGGTTTCAACTACGACACGGTAACGACCTATTAGCCATGGACTGTCTGCGCTCATGTGATGTAAGCTGCTCTGCCTGCTTATGAATTTCTTACACGACAGTTTTAAACATTTGTTTATTATTTCGTCGTCACTTTCTCCAAGCGTTTAAAATTGCAAACAGCTTTGTGATCGTGTCGATTTAAGCTGAAACTGTAATCACCGCATAAATGCGTTCTTCATCAAGATCATTAATCGGTTTTTTCGCTTAAATTACGCCCTATATCTATCCTATTTGTTTAATTCGACATCTTAGTTTTCTTCTTTGGCATACTATAAGAAGAAGAATTTTGTTGCCGGATTTGCGTGTAATTAGATTACGTATATCTAAGTTATGCTATATATTGTGTCCTTGATTTGTTGTGTTTACGTTTTGTTATTGTTTTGCTATCTTGCTTTTTTCGTGTTTTTATAACGTGTTTTTTGTAAGCTTGTTCATAATGACACGTGATAAATAAAGTGTTTACTTACCGGTTTAATTTCCTAGTAAGTAAGTAAGTAAGTAAGTAAGCAAGCAAATAAAACGTAAATTTATGTAGTGCACTACTTTAAAATTAATCTTTAAATTGTTTGAAACTGTCATCATCACAGGCCGGTGATATCTGAGTTCATCTGGCAGTGAGTTCCAGACCGTCCGACCAGCAGCCGGAAAAACCCGACGGTCGTACATGTTGAGTCGACAACTAGGTACAGTTTTCTTAGTGGGCTTTCAGTGGTAGTGATGCTGTTGCGTTGTGTGGCTGCAGGTGAACCTACACGAGCAGGGTCAGCTGCTGCGTCAGGCGGAGTTTATCGTCAGTCACGGTCGCAAGAGAAGTCTAAGACACGTCTTTCTGTTCGAGGAACTCATCATCTTCAGTAAGACTCGCCACAGCCCCACTGGCCATGATGTTTACATCTACAAACACAGCATTAAGGTATATATGTTAAGTTTTTTTATTATAATAATGTTTTATTTTCTTGCATTCTTCATCAGGTATTTTTTAATGTGTTCCGTTGTTGCACGCACGTGCATTCTGACTCGTGTTGAATAAACTAGTTACTTATTTGCTTACTTTCATCTGATCGTAGCTAAAGATTTTTTAGGACTTCAGGATATTTAGCACTGAAAGATGTGGGCATTTTAATAGACACGGATTAATGCACGTTGTCTTATTCATCAACATGTTGGAAGTCGAAATTGTAAGCCGAACAAAAGTGCAGAATTTTGCTTTTGTCAGTGCACGAGTGGGAATGAGCAAGTAGGCTACAAGGTGTTATTTTGTGCCATGACGGTGTGAATAGTAACTGGTTAGTTCTCAACTGGTTAGTTTGTTCAAATTATGAGCCACGAGAAAAAAACTTGCTTATGTTACGTTATGTTATGTTATGGTACGAATTTATCACTAAGTAACTGAAAGGACACCTGAACAAAGTGCAAGAAACCTAAAACGCCTGAGAATTGTTTAAGTCCCTGAATGTTCATCCAGCACCAACGTAAAATCTTTCTATGTATTCTCCGGAAATAACGTCCGCGCACTAATCATAAATTTTTTGCAAAAAGGTACTCTACATGTGGACGGGTGTGTGTTGCAGACGACGGACGTGGGTCTGACGGAGAGCGTCGGTGACTCGGGCGATACGTTTGAGCTTTGGTATCGCAAGCGTACGGCGCCGACCACGTTCATCATACGAGCATCCAGCCGGCAGCAGTGCGCCGACTGGGTGCGCGACATATCGTCCCTGCTCTGGAAGCAGACGATGTGCAATCGTCGTCGTCGAGAGGCCGAGCTGGCGTGCCTCGGTGTATCGGACAGGTGCGCGTTCGACCTCACACCCAGCCGTCACAACATACACGACCGCGCCGTCGACATCTCGCGAGCCAACAATCGTACGTTGCAGCCTACCGGCGCAATTATTCTATCAGTTTATAGACGATCTTAAGATAATCTTATAAAACTGTCTTTGCGCTGACGATCCTCTTACGACAGTAAAGTAACTTATAGAACATTTTAACACAATGTCTGGTTTTCGTCCAGTGCAACGCATTACTTTGTCCCTGCGCTTTGGATGTTGCGTATCTTGTGTCATTTGCGTCCCTTGCATGTGTGGCATACTTTCTTGCGTAGATCTATACTATTCTTGCGTCACCTGCAGAAGAATGTACGCAAAGGCTTTGGCTTTGGCTTATGTGCTTATCAGGCGTGATGAAAGTTAAAAAGTATAACCCAACTCAGAGCTAAGAAGCGTCGCTTGCCATATGAGATCACAGTGTCACCTGCCACCCGACACAGGTGCACGCGACCGCGAGGCAGGTCGGTACTCGATTAACCTTGCTTGGATTGGTCTTGGTGGAGTGAAAAGCAAGGTGAGTTGACCTGGGTGACTGGTACCTGGATGCATTAGCATAAAATAAGACAAAACTGATGAAGAATGTTAGAAATATCATTAAACTTGGATTAGTTGTTTCATAATGCAAAGAACTTAATTGCAACAATGATAATGGCTTGCAAAATTTTTTTAAAACTATTACGTACACGTCGTACAGTGTGCGCTTGGTCATTTGCCACGCATGTAAAATATATTTTTGAAAACATACCAATATAGAAACTAATTAAGAACTTGCAGTAAGCAACCAGTGTAGTTTCACGTTTATTTAAGTGAAAAAACACGTTAAAATGGCTAGATATCTTGTTGTTGCTGCTGTTAGCTGTACGACTGCGCTCGTCGCTGAGGTCACGTGACCAGCTACGTCAGGGCAACAAGCGTCCTCATTCGCTGGTTTCTATCAGTAGCTCCTCCTCCTCGTCGAGTAGTTCTGGCGGCTTCCCGGGTGGTCTGTTGGGGTTCTACCCTGCCGGGGGTTTGGGGACCCCTGCAGCCGCAGCTCAGCTGTCTACGCTCAGCACGATGCATGAGTCGCCGCTCGAACTGGTTTCAGCCGCCGTCAGTGAACAGCAAGGTGTGCCAGGTGACTAGACGACTGTGTGACGTTCTACGTACCGCATTCAAGCTGTTGTCTGACGTTCTACATAACACCGCGGCATAGATGTAAAAGCGTTCCAGAAAAAAATATTTTAAAAACGTCAAAAACGTAAAAAACGTGACAGAAATAAAAAAAACGTTTCAAAAGGTTGAATAGAAAACGTTAGCCCTAATTTGTTCAACCTCCTGCTTGATGCCTAATACTGTAGATGAAGTATAGCTGGAATTAGACAAAGAGAGAAAACTTTATTCAATTTCAATTCAAGTGTGTGGTCCTGCTAAGTTTAGGTCTACTACAGTCAAGCACCGTGTACCATCTGTTGTATTATGTACAGTATGCGTATATTGCACTGTCTGTAGTCTTTTCGAAATAGATTTTGTACATGTTTGTAGGTTTTAGGTTTTCGATTTTTTTTACCTTACTGTCTAGGCCTATCTTTCATTTTGCGCTGCCTTCTGTCGTAACTCGTGACAAGAAATGATTGCTCGATTGCGTCCAGCAAAGGACGAAGGTTGTGTATGTCTATTCTTAGTTTCGACTGAGCTTTGCGTTCTCCGATTGTTTCTTTCTATACGTTGTCAGCAGTTATTTGTCCTGCTGATTGATGTTCTGGCGATGTTTGGCGCGTGTATAGCTCAAGCGACTGGTGCGCCGGTGAATCGTTCGAGGCAATCTCAGGTAGAACTTGAAGACTCCATACAAAATCAGCCTAGCAGTATGACGCCTGACGATAACGATGATGATGATGATGATGATGATGATGATGATACTGGAAGCAGTGAAAGACAGCATCTAGGCCAAGACGCTTTCTGTCAGACGAAAACAGGCAACGACTAACCATAACAAAACCATCTTCATTCGTGAGTTGATTATAGAGGAGGCCATGGTTGTAACAAACGTTAAAAAAACGTTTGCAAACGCGGTTTTTATTTTTTAAAATCAAAATAAACGTATGCAAACGCAAGTACAAAAAATTACCTTTTTTACTTTTTGACATAATTTGACATTGACTAAATAGGCCTCTGTTCTGATTACGAAATAGGCTACTATTATTTAATCGGCAGGACTTTGATTTTTGTAGTAAATAGTTTCATGTACCATTATTTTCACGCTTTCTTTTTAACGTTTTTTAAATAAAGAAAACGTTGGGAAAACCGTTTATAAACGCGTTTTTATAAAAAAAATATTAAAGAACATTTTGCAAACGTTTATTACATGTATGATTAAGGCAGTAGCCTAGTAGGTGACGCGTAGTGTTTAAAACAGAAGTGGGGGCAACACCTGGAATTCAGCGACTTGAGGAAAAATCTAGCTTTAATTTTCGGATGTTTTGAGTTTCGTTTCAAAATCGTAAGATGTAGAAAAATGCAATACGATCATAACAGTACGTTAAAAATTGTTGCAGATTTACGATTTTCTCAGCTATGCAGAGACTGTTGCAGCGATCCGGTTTTTTTGTGGATTTTGTATGTAGTTCATTTTCCAGAATTGTCCACCGTTAGAAAGTCGGGCGTAAACTGAAGCTGCAGCAAATTACAAACAGATTTTGATGATATTTTACGCAGCAGGACAGACCAGTTAGATTTTGGCGATGATACGATTTAAGATCAGGATGCGGAGTCCATAAATATATACGACCCGGATCTAGAACTTTCGACGAGTTGGTCAGTTTTATTCGCCGTGTGGCAGCACTATTGTCGGAGTCGGTTTCAGATCTCCGATAGCTTCTGTTCACTAGCATGCTTATGTTTCGCTGATAGTAGGTGGTCGCACCTGCTTCTGAATCTGATGACGTCGTCGTTGCTAGGCAACCGTGCCGGAACACTATCGATATGGCATTATTTGGCAGCAACGTACATTAGCTGGTGTTCTATAAGAATTTCGGCAATAATAATATTTAATAGTGCAACAGTTTTCGTCACTCGTATATTATGACGTGTTGCTTGTCATGATTGTGTGTATAATTAAGTCATTACGTGCCACGTAATTCACGCAATTCAGACCAAACGCGCCGATATGTGAACTCCTACGTGTAGGCTTATTTTAATTAATTGATGATTGCAACATAGTATATATCCGAATGTAGTTTTGTTATAATAAGTTATGCATTGTTATCTAGATATAATATACGTCGACATTTATATCATATGCAGTTTTTGAATTACGTTTTAATTTAATTATTTCATTAAATTTGATATGTGACAGCCCATATGAGGGCATTGTCCACAAATAACAGCTCATGTTTTTATTCTGATTAATCATGGGCATTAATAAGCACCAGAATGACACCACTGCAGTAGTGTACAAACGAGAAACGAGAAAGATAATTTATTTGGGTAAAACAGCTTCTAAAGGCAATTTTTATCTCTTCACCCCTTCTCTCCTACCTTCATTTAACTATCCTCCCCGTCCCGTTTGTGTTTTTTACTTGCCATTCCTTAGCCCATTTAGCCTATTGCATGATAAGGCGACGTCTACACTCACTTTACTTTCGGCAATGGTTAGGCTACATCACACACGTAAAACAAATGAAAAACATTTTCTAAAACATTTCGCAATGTACTGTTTTTTAAATATATTACAAGATATCGCACAGCCCGAAGATAGATGGCAGTTAACTAAGTGTTGATAAGTATTACATATTTTGGCCTATATTCATTTGGTATTAAAAGACTTCATGCTAACAAAGGTGAAATGCGAGATGTAGATTTGAGCGATATCTTTGTTTTTTTCTTTTTTCCGTGATTTTCGTGCACGCGAAAGAAAACAGCAAACTACCTGTTCATAGACATTGGATAGTCAGGCAACAATATAAGTGATGAAGTACAGAGCGACGTAACTAAACTGAACTAAACTAAACTGAACTGACACGGTTTAGTTTTTGACGAACTGACTAATGGGTGAGCAGACCTAGTTGCATAGTCACCAATGCCGTTAGACGGTGCCTACTGTAATGCACTACTGTTTGCCCATTGGTCAGTTCGTCAATAACTAAACCATGTCAGTTCAGTTTAGTTCAGTTTAGTTACGTCGCTCTGTACGCACCTTCAAGCACACCAGCAGTAACTTTCTCAGGTTGTCTGCAGAGCTGAGGAGAAAAGTGGACAAAAATATTGACGGACACCCAGTGAAGAGCCCTAAGCTCAATAACAAAATACCACAGGAGCTGAGCGTGAGATGTGGAATAAAATTGCTTATGTCTAACTCCATTCTCAATTGACCGGAGGTCTAGAGTACACAACTGCAGTGAAAGCCTCCCATCCGGCTTTGTGGAAGAGCCCTGGTCCAATGTATAGGCCTAATAGGCCTTACTCGTTCGAGGGTTTCGACCTCCAGTCTTATAATGACCGACACCCTCAATTATCATGCACATCTACCCGAGGTCGTCTATAATTATAAGCAGCATTTTTATTGAGTTAACTACCGCACTAACAAAATGTTGATGGTACACGCCCCTCTTCGCTCTTAGGAGGCCTATAGGTCTAATTCCAGGAACATACTGACATATTGGGGAATTTTGAAAATATTGGTTGACGTCAATCTATAGCCTAACACAAATATTTGTGCAATAAGCCTGACCCATTATAATTACGATTAATATTTATATTTTTTTTCTGTCACATTTTATAGTCTGAAAGCGGCAGACACAAGACCCTAAAACACACCCCTGTCCTCTAAGCTTATAGCCGTGTGATATAATTTCGACTCGCCTTTTGGGCCTATCTTCTATGTAGCTGCAGCTTCGAGGCCAATCCAATGTAGTTGTCATGCGAATCTGTCCCGGGGTCTACTGTGATATTTTTAACACAAATATGTTGTTTATACAGCCATAATGGTTGGATTAAGTGTACAATAGGTTTACATTTAAACATTGCCTCCATAGAAAAACACTTGTGGAAACACTTTTTAGCGGCACTATGATGATTTATAACACTTTTTATTGAGTTTAACCCATTGGTGGGATTGAGAGAGTGCCTTTCACCTGTGCTGCCCTAAAGATGCTTACAGAGCGACAGGAATGAAATAAAATATAATAAAATTAAAGCCGCATGCTCCGGCTCCCGCAGCTTCAGCTTGCGCCTACGATAGTCTGAGATTTCGCGGCTCGCCCTTTAACGCCTTATAGCCTCGCCAGCTGCTGCTGCTGCTGCTGCCGCTGGTTATACTTAACCGCGTGTCGGAGCGTCGGC
>Ga0209671_1009892_pt1 | contig 10009 bp, 5 predicted proteins | sample WorMetHERISLAND2_2_FD_187401 | JGI IMG/M metagenome (GOLD analysis project Ga0209671, IMG submission 187401) | Marine gutless worms symbiont microbial communities from Max Planck institute for Marine Microbiology, Germany - Olavius geniculatus... | ecosystem: Host-associated > Annelida >... | reverse complement strand
GGGGGAAGGCCCGGGGGGCAAACCTTTCTGGCACCGGCCATGGCATGGCGTGTTGAGCCAAAATCTGAAGGTGCATCACTGACGGTCACGTAGCAGTTAAACTAGTCCTAGTATTTGAGATATGATTTTTTTCAGGCGTGCTTTTAAGGCGCAATCGCTTTTGCAGCGCAAGCGATTTCGCCTATTCGAACACATTTCTCCGTAGTGTGGTCTCTCTGTTTGTCGTCTGTCTGTCACATTCATCTCCTCCTACTTTAACCGTTCGACGGACTTAAATGCCATTTGGCAAATACACTTTTGGGGATTAATGACATTTTAGGCCTTTAACGACCCCCCAGAAAAAAAGAAAAAACTCAGATAAAACATGCAAGTCAGTCAGAGCAATTGTTTATTTTTGCCAAATCCTTTTTTTCCTTCACCGTCGTTTTATTTGTGTTGACTTCAGTTTTTGTGACAACGCCATTAGTTAAACCGCAACAGCGCCAGCGCTTTGTCTTGCTCGAATCGTCTGATTTTAAGTAAGTAGAAGCAGATTTAAGCAAATGAGCAAATACAATATATGTAAGTAAGTAAACAGGCAAATGGAATATCAATTTATCTAGTGTGTCATCGCTACGAAAGACACTAACATTCTGCTTACATTCGTGCGCTATAAGGAAAAAATGTCCGTATATTCAATCAATCAATTCGCCGGTATATCCCATTAGGCCGATTACGGAATAGACTTCTCGGCTACACAATGTCGCCATGATTTGACGTGACGTAAGTTAAAGCAATTTCTAGATCCCTTGTTCGGTGCGCGCTGAACAAGTTGTGTTATGGCCCTGGTATAGGCATACAGACGTTGTCAGAGATAATTAAATCTCTGGACATTTCATTATTTCGTTTCATAGTCGACTCTACAGTAGGCTAGCACGATTCACGAAGCGAGTAACTCCAAAGTCGAACATATAATAAGAAAACGTGTCACCCCGATGGCGGCCAAAAGATATTAGATTTGACAGTACACAACTTCAGTATAATGTGCGCATTTTATTCATCTAAAATATGGCTGCAAACTGCAAACATAAAATAACTTAACTAGTCTTGTTTAAGAATACCACTATTGCGTAAACGTTACATGAAGTTATTGCATAAAGACATTATGCAGTTAAAGGCTGTAATATTAATCTTACCGGTAAACATTCACGATTCTATTAACAATACGGTATATTTATTTATCCTTATTCACCACGTAAGGTAGATATAAAATAATTTATTAGCAAAACAACTTTCAAAAAACAAGAAAATAATAAAGCTTTAACTAACGATAGCGATCAAACTTGGAAGCGGACTAAATTTTTAATAAGCCTATCTGCGCATCGTTAATTAGTTACTTTTCCTGTTTTAAACCAACGTCCGACCATAGCGTGCTTTTACTGACCTTAAAATAGAAGGAAATTAATTATTTCTGTCACGTCTAATGCGTACCCCCATCACAGCCGTAATTACATCTATCACGCTACCAGCAGTCACGTGGGATAAAATAGTTGAATGCAGGAAATTGCATTTTTCCGTCAGACGGCTGCAAATTTTCGACAGAAGAAATGTAAACGTTCAGAGTTTAGTTTTGTAAAATAAATCCCAAATATAGGGCAGAGCCGGATTTAAGGGGGGCGGGGGCCCCGGGCTCCAGGCCTCCCACCAACAGGGACCCGTCTCCCACCAAACCCCTCAATTTTTAAAACCCTGTAATTCGATAGCCAATCCCTTTCTGAAATCCCAAATACGCCACTGGGCCCAGGCCTCCCACCAAAGCCCCAGGTTTCCCACCAGCTAAATCCGGCCCTGATATAGGGGACTGCAGCCAGGCCCGTCGAGAAGGTAGGGTAGGGGGTAAGCTACCCTGGGCCCCCCAACGTTTGTGAAGCCCCGCCGCCGTCGCTCAGAAATACCGGAATGCACCATTTTAAAAAAAAAATTAAAAATTTTCTCCCCAAAGGGGCCCCGCGAAAATGTTTGGGCTTCGCGAAAATGTTTCTCCAGGCCTCGCTGTGGCTCCAATTTTTGTATTTCGAAAAAATATCTGATCCGAAAATATTATCCGCAAGCTGAAATTTTAGACAAAGTAGTCAGGAAGACTTTCCTCTGCTTTCTATCACGGCCCACTGCTAATGTAAAACCACGATTACACAAATTTTATTTACGAATGCATGCGCGCTCTGTTATTTTTTATCTCTCGTGCGGTGCACATTTGGGGCATTTTTAGTGATGTTTAGTTAAGTTTAGTTAAGTAATTAGATTTTGTTTGCATTTTTTGTCGTAAATCATCGTGTTGCTTGAGACGATGACGCTAATATTTAAAGGTAGGTTAGCAACGGGTTTGAAGTGGGATGAATATATTTAACGACTGCGTCTCGTTTTATTTTCTATGCAAGTGCAACTTCCGCTTTTAAACCGCGCAATTGCGCTAAAATTTTTCCATTATAGGCCTACATTTTTTATACATTTTCGCAAACAAAAGCCAATCGTAAAGGTTTCGCGATTTTAGCATGCACCATTTTGCCGCAATTGCAGAGTGTGATAGACACACAGACAGATGCCTCCTCGATAGCTAAGACGCGCTTAGCATAGCTGTCGCGCGTAAAAAAATACTCAGACGAAAAAACAGTGCTGATCTTGGTTCCGCGAACAGTAATATATTACAAGTTATCGTCTTACCTGGCACGGAGAAGTTCAGAATTCAATCTTCGATCGACTGGTTGGCGAACTTCGCGTGTATCTATCCAGTCTGAGCAGTTAGTGAGAAATGTTATCAACGAGCTAGGAGCAAGTATAACGATGAGAACGCAAACCGGCAGTCCGTCAGTGAATTGGACGTCTAGTCACTGGTGGTGTCTGCTCCTGGCACGCAGCGCGCTTTTAAAGACACCCTCGCAGCCACAGCAGCAACCGCAGCCGTGACTAGACTATCACGCACCACATAAAGAGTGCTCCAAAATGGCGCCGCTTTATACGCCTTAACGTCAGCAAATAATAACCGATTTCCAAATTTTCTTACCGTCAGAATCAGAAGAAAGTTTGTACTAACACTGATGTCGTTAGCTATCCCATCACACCGCAATTGTGTCGCTACACTACTTTGTGTCTTATAACACGGCGTTTCGTTGATCGCGCCATTAGTCAGTGGCGTCGCAGGCTTGTGTGCATCGTCCAGCAGCAAGGCGGACACATTGAACAATTTTGTCGTAAAAACTGCAAGATGTGGCAGTTACTTTAGACACTAACTGAAGCAATAAACACGTTGTTTTTGTTGTTATTTTTTAAGTGTGTTGCTACAGAAGTCGTCCTGTTTTCAATTGCTGCATAACTGAACATTTCACAAAGTAGTGTAGCGATACACTAAAGGTGTGGTGGGATCGTTATCGATGGTGTTGCTACAAATTTTCTCGTGATCCTAACAGTAAAAAATTGTGAAAATTGGTTAATATTTGATGACACTAAAGCGTATGCAAAAATTTTGCCATTTTTGGACCACCCTGTACACGCGGTCGTCACTGGCCGCGTGGCCAGTTGCATTCATCACGCCGCAGCCGTCACCGTCAGCAAACGGTTACAGATGCTGAGCAGAGTACTGTTGTGCCGACATACGAAACTTTCGACGCTGCTCATCAGTAAAGGAAGTAACCAAAAAGAAGGGAAAGGAACAAGAGGGAAAAAGAACAAAAAGGCAGGGGTAGAAAGAGAGCGGTAAGAGAAGAGAAGAAAAAAAGGAAGCCTAGAATAATTTTCCTGCGGGGGGAGGTGAAGGACAAAATTTGAAAATACGCCATTGGCTCGCCTGTCGAGAATCTTAGCTGGATCTTAAAGGTTCTATTTCTAAGAAGAGAGAGGGAAACGAAGAAGAGGGGACAAACGAACTGACCAAACAACGGACTGATGGACAGACAAAAGGAATCATAATGCGGTCTGTACTGTAGAAAGAACGCATAATAACAGGCAACCAGTTGCATATGAGATCGAGCTGTCAGATGTCAAATAACCAGCAATACCGGACACGGGAAACTGACGATAAGGAATGTACATTATGTACTCCGATGGCAAAAACGATAAAATTATGTAAAGTGTACTCATTTTTACCTCGCCTAATTTACGTTTACACATTACAGTGTGAACCACAGATGCTCCAAATTGTTACATTATACGCGGTATATTATTTGTATGAAATTGCTCACTTTAGCATCATCAATTTTGCAAAGGGTGCCACCTGATTTAATAATTTTGTTGTATTAAATATTTGACAGCGAAAATAGTAGACGAAAGAATAGCTGACGGATAAGCTTAAAACACGTGTAGTCGATGAGTGAACGCCGTTTTTATCAGTCGATCGTTGACTCCGATATCAGCCAGTGGCGTTGCATCTAAGCCATTGTGTCCGTGTATGAGGGGTACACTTTGGCATAAACACTGTGATAATTTGCAAACGAGTTGTTTAAACGAAATTACAATTTTGCTAAATAATTTACATTTGGAGTCTATTGTGTTAATTAAGTCGCTACAATGTTTACTAAAGATGACAACTCAGCGTTATGCCACAAATTGGAGCATCTATGATGGCTGCAGACAGAAACTTTACATTGCGGCCAATCCGCTGCAAATAAAGACATGGTTAATATTGACAACCTATAAACACTTATCATCGCCCTATCCAACGGCATCATCGCCGCCTTTTTACCTGCGACGAACGGTTTAGCCACAATACATGCGTTACAGACGACAGAGATACAGACGGCGTATCATATCCAAGACTCGATCTAACGCTCGGCCAAAATTAGAAACGTTCGTAACAAACATTAACTGCGCACCCGCGAAGTTGGATATCGCAAACAAGCAATCAGAACGTCGAATAACAGCGTCCACGTTTATTGATCAATCATCATAAAGCTTATTGCTTAGGTCCATAATTATAATCGTAATCGTAGTCATCGCGGCACACCGATCGCGCCCCCCCTCGTGTATATCATAGCCTGGGTACACAGTAGAATGTCGTTACCGTAGTCCGTCACGATCAGCGTGAAAGACTGCATTGAAATAATCTCCCACCTTCACCATGTATTGTACATAATACCGCGTTTACACGATCAAGCAAACATCGAGCAAACATCGAGCTGGCTCGTCCAGCTAACTAGAGCCAAAATGTCGTTACCGTAGTCTGTCTGTCTGCAGTTGTATTAAGTCTATTGCCGGATTGAGACCTCGTAATGTATCGCCCACGGTCTGTGCCCCCGGATAGACGGACCAACGATTGCGTGACGTTTTCTGTCTCTCAGTGTCCCGGTTGACGATCTGTGTACGCTAGCAAAGTTTCCGCCCTACCCGGCAACTAACCTTTTCCCTCAGACTGCCCGTGGAGGGAGGTAAAGGCAAGGCGGGGGCGCATATACATAAGACCCAAGAACTCAAACAAACGCCGCGGTCGGGGTCCGCGGCCGTGCAACACAGAAGACGCCAGAGGGGTATGACAGACAAACAAACTTTCTGCGCGTTATAGAAAGATGGCGGAGAGTGAGTAGCCACTGCTGAAGAAAAAAAGAGCGTACCGTAACCGATATGCATCGTGGTAGTTTTAGCCCTGGCAATAAATATTGCTGATTTCGGTTGTTATATATCACTAAATCTTGTTATAAAGTTGTAAATAAAAAGCCCTCCGGACGTAGTTTCATAAGTGGTGAAACATTTGCACTGATACAACGCGAAAGACTGCATTGAAATAATCTTCTACCTTCACCATGTATTGTACATGACAATATCCCGTTTACACGATCAAGCAAACATCGAGTAAATATCGAGCAAATATAAAGCATGCATAAAGCATAGCTTACACGAAATAAACATTAAGCAAGCATCGAGCAAACATCGAGCAAACATCGAGCTGGCTCGTCCAGCTAACTAGAGCCAGCTCGTCGAGCCAGCTTCATCGTGTAAACGGGGTATAAAACGCACTAACGTAGCCATAGGAAGCACTGGAAGCTTGTGATCCTTAGAAATAGCACCAGAAAGCACCAATACATTTTAGCACAAAAAATCGGATTTTTTTTTGGGGGGGGAGGGGAATGCGGCACAGCTCCATTTCCAGATTCTTCCCTTGGTGGAGAGAGGACCCCCTCTCTACAGCCATCTCTCACGTGCCCTCCACATCTAGATCCTGGCTACGCCACTGATAAAAAGTAGTACTCCAGACATGGAAGAAGTGCATGCATCGTCACAACACCGGACCGACTATTGCAATATGCTGCCTGTCCGAATAACAAGTGATCCGTCATAAACCCATGAGCCGCAAGTAATTATTGCAGACGAAAAAAGATGTCGGCCCACTGCCCACATGATATGCGGTCGTCCGCAAGTCTTGCCCACTGCACTGTGCAACGTTAACCGTAACCGAAAATGTTCATACTTCTGACTTTTTGAACAGAAAAACTGGCACAGCGGACGTTTTGCAATGTGCTCGATTCTATATTATTCATGTCCAGCTACATACTTTTTACCGACGTTAAGCCGTAATCACATGTAACATAGTAAAACACTTTTATGGACGTTTTGCAAATGTTTTCCATATGATTTTTTTAAACATAACCACGTTTAAAACCGTTTTTGTTTGTTTTTAGTTTAATACCTTTTAATTTATTTTTTTATGTTGAAATTAATTTAGTTTAATCAAAATTAGTGTCGCATGATGATCTTTTCTGACGTAGATTTGTTTTTTTTATATTTCCGACTATGAAATAACACAATGAAAATGGCCGCACTTATTCAACCAACCAGGGACGTTCCCTATTCACATTTTAGCCACCACACTGGTTGCAGTTAAGTCCACGGAATCTCAATTGTATTTTCGTTGTCGACTTATATTTTAACGCTATGATTGTACAAAATTCGATTTTTTTCGCTGCGGCCTCCTCGCCCTAGACCCTGCTAAGTGAGCTCACAGCGCTCCCACAAGCTTTCTGGCTGAAATTTGGAACGGTTCTACTTTTAAAGGAAAAAAACAAAAAAGGCAAAGGAAAAAAGGAAACTAGAGTAAACAAAAAATAGGGAAGGGAAAAAGGAAAAGAGGTGAAAGTAGGCAAGTTTTCCCCTATTCGCATTTTTGGCTACTGCCTGGCTGCAGTTAAGTCTACAGTATCCCAATCATATTTTTGTTATCGACTTCCAGAATCCAGAGTACAGACAAAGGCTTATCGGATCGAACACATAGCATGCAGCTGCAGAGCTATCCGTCAGTCTCCTATAGGGTCTACATATCTCCAGACTCTCGTACATCAAACGGACAACTTAATATACACACTCTGTTGACAGCCAATTTCTTCCGGTATTATAAACGACCAGTCCGTATGTACGAATCCACGATCTAATCCCTCAAGACATATCCGGCCTCCGGACAAAAGAGATAATGCTTCTTTTATATTACTGTCATCGGCATTTTCTTCCGTTGCATTGTTTTGCACGTATGTTTGTTATGCACACATTTTAACAAATAAATAAATAAATAATAAAACAATTCAATTGCCAACGTTAAATTTGTTGGATATCTGTGTTACGTTTCGAAAAACCATTTTGTGAGTTATTCTTAATGCTAAACGCTGAGTCAAAAAAAATAATAAGATTGATCTTCGGTCAGTATATTTCAATACAGCTGGCGTATTAAAAAGCGTAAAAACTAGTCGAGGTTATTTCGCATTTCGAGTTATACCCATACCGTGAAACCACAGCACAAAACGTGTGACAACATTTGGGACTAAATTTTTGGACACCGTCGCTTAACGTCGTATTGTCAACATGCTATCCATTATCGTACTGTACTTTGATCAATATTCCGACATTTCTAATAGTCGTATTTTGTGCATTTTTTGTCTTTTCATTTGCGTTACTTTCTGCTGCTCTACCAGTGACGGCGAATAAAAAGTTTTCATAATATCGATGAGTTACGGTCCGTCGGCTTTGTTCCTAGTGGGATGCAACTTCAACGCACTTGCTATATTATACGGCTTAATATTTCACCATGGCACCAACGCTACACCAGGCTGGCTACTTCCGAAATTGTGTGACGATTTCTGTACCTCATTACGCGGTCTTTGGTACACTGGTTGATAATTTGTGTTCATGGCCGTGAGATCGGGTAGCCCCTGCTGAAGAAAACATAATAACAGTGGATCGTGATTGGTCGAATAAGGATCGTGGCAGATTTACCCTCGTAAAATACTGCTGGTTTTGGTGGTTATCAATCAATCGCTTTTGTTAAACTGCAAATTTAATAAAACCAGGATGTAGTTTCATTAGTGGGACACTGGGGGCTGATGCTGCACCAAAGATTGCACTAAAATACTTTTTCATCTCTACTCCATTTACATAGATCGTAACACTGCAGAAATGAAAAAAAGTGTATGAATCGTCACAAGACCACTTTCGACATAGGGACAGTAACAAATCGCCCATTGTAATTGAAATGCATGCAGACGAACCCCGGCTCTAAGAAAGGGGGTAGAAAAGGAAAGGGGTTTACGAGGGGTGAACTCCCCGTTTTAAGGTTTGCCTCACGACGCATGCAGTTAAAAAGTAAGGGGCAGATATATGTAAATGCAATAATCGTCTTTTTATTTTTATTCCAGACGCCAGGGCAAATTTTTTTCGCAGATTAAATGCGCACGATTTCGTAATGCTTAAGCCTAATCCGGCCGAAAACATTTTATCTACCGTTTTGGTTTCCTTTTGCTTACTTACTTATTGCTTTCATTATTTATTTCAAGAACACACGAGCGTAACACGTCTAGAGTACGAATCACAACTCGATACAAGTAATTTGAGCAAAGCTCATAAGACGCGCGACAGCTTAGCAGTTGCTGTTCGCAGGTTGTCTTGGTCTATCTCCATCCATTTTGTTGCAATTTACTCTTGAAATCTACGCCGCAGTCACAAATTGCAAACAAAAACAATAACACCCTCTCTCACGATATACTAAGGTCATTGCAGCAGTCCACAGTAAAAATTTCGTAATTTCGCCTTTTTGACACAATACCGCAGTGTGACAGACGGACGGACAGACGGACGGAGGTACGGACGGACGGACGCCCAGACGATGGCTAAGACGCCCGAAGCATTACATGCTGTCGCGCGGTGTTCTTCGGTCAGAAAGACTAAAATCGCATTTACAGCTGCGCTTAAAAATTAAAATGCACAACAATAATATAGCCTAAACAAAAACGCATAATATTAAGTGGAATTTTAAAAAAAACATGTTAATAATCAAAACAGCATAGTAATAGCATAAAAATGCCTTACATGTGCTTAGAAGCGCTGTATGCCTTTTTTCCTCAAATTGGTAGGCCTATGTGCCTCTGGAACTAGGGATTGCAAGGAAAAATAGTTGCCCACCATTCAGCCGAGATATGTTTCAGCCATCCCTTAGGCTTATCCAAGTTGTTTCGCTTCCGTCTTGCTAAAAAATTTCGCTCACCGGACAGACATAAAGCCGGAAAAGCTTTGCTGATACAGTTAGTAGCAGTGTTGGATGCATGCTAGTTGCCGATACTTAGCAGTGTTCCAGTTGGCTGATAGTCACGAATAGGTCGTAGGTCTACGTGTTCCACCACTGCACATCGCTATTCTGCATAACAGTTGTCTGCTTCACACAACCTTCTTCGTGGTCTGACTCCGACTGCAGTAAAAAGAAAATTGAACGGAATTAAGCCGATTCGTATGTATATCATATTCATCGAACACAAATGTACCGTGTCTTTCTTTTTTGTTGTCTTACTGTTATTAAGTTAAAGAGTTTCTATTCAACAGTGTAGGCCTAGTTGCATGGTTTTACGGCAACTGTCCTTTAACGGTTGAAGCACAAATTCTCACGCATGCAAAATAGTCATTGACATACTTTCGTAACTAATAATTATTTTTGTCAGTCTTGCGAAGAAGCGACGCTGTTCATAGATAGGCCTATGTCGCGAACGTGATTAATTATATTATGTAAATA
>Ga0209671_1009890_pt1 | contig 10011 bp, 8 predicted proteins | sample WorMetHERISLAND2_2_FD_187401 | JGI IMG/M metagenome (GOLD analysis project Ga0209671, IMG submission 187401) | Marine gutless worms symbiont microbial communities from Max Planck institute for Marine Microbiology, Germany - Olavius geniculatus... | ecosystem: Host-associated > Annelida >... | reverse complement strand
TGCAATGATTACGATATCCTTCTTCGGTATGTCGTCCAGCGTTGTTTCCAGGTCTGCGTAGAATTGTTCCACCTGTTCGTCTGTACCGTCTGACGTGGGTGCATATACCTGAACGACAGACATGTTTCGTGGCCGCAGCTTGCTTAATAGTGCTCACTGGCGACTTTAAGTGGTTAAGTACCTAGATGCACCGTTCTAAGTCTGGTTCTTTGCACCACCTCGTTGAGCAACGCACTAGTTGTCAGCGACGACATATCTCGCGAATGAATGTACACTAAACGAGTGAATCAATATCGGAACGTATAGGGCCAACGCTGCCGTCGATATGTGCACCGTCAAGCTCATCGATACAGGCACGATGCTGCGCATAGTTAACCACTGACGCTAACGAGGCCACAAGAGGGTGACTGGAAACGCGAGACTGGAAAATGGAACACAAAAATGTTACTGGTTGATATGCGTAGTTCTATAGTGTCAGGAAAAAAGTAACCCCCTAGACACCGTACAAGAAAAATATCAAATATCAATTTATTACAAGTTAAGCGTAAGAGATGTCTTAGTCATTTTGATAACACAGTTTTACTTAATTTTTGCATTCAGTCGTATCGTTAGAATTGTTCGAGATCATATTTTGCCTTGGTAATATAAAAAGTGTTGACGGTTGAGGCTAACCAAAGTTTTGATACGTGATATACTGATAGGTCTATTTGCATAACTGTTATAACTGTATACTGTATGTGGCATTTATTAAAATCAGGAAATTGTGCGTTTTTAACGGAGCAGTTTTACGTGCTTTTGCATGCAGTCGTAGCCTTAGACGAATATTTCATTTTTGTAACTACATTAACCACACACGTAGCCCCTATTTTATTTTTTTCGCATTTTCTGGCCCTGCATTTCTGGTGCTCCATTTTCCAGTCTCGCATTTTCAGCGCCACCGCCACAAGATACAGTGCCGAGCACAAAACAGAGACCTGTTAAAAAATGTCACCCCAGTTCCAACAAATTATACGGCCATCCGCTTACAGTTGCGCAATCTTATACTTGAACTTCGAACTTTTAACTTGAACTTCGAACTTTTAAGTTAAAAAATGACACACCGGTTGTTTCTGCTCTGGGAAACGTTCAAACCAATTTTAAATTTTTTGCTCTTTTTTCCAAGTTAGAAATTCACACGTGACAGACAGACGGACGGACGGACGAACGGATAGATGGAGTGACAAGACACGTGATGTGGCTTATTGTGCTGAGGCAGACTCATATCTGCTATTTGCTCAAATTTCACGTCTTAGTGTACATCTTAGAGAAAAAAACTAAAACAACTTTTCTAAAGTCTGTCTGCATTCTACATATGCCTAAATTCTTCTGTTGAACATATAAAACATTAGAAAGTAATGTACTGTACTTTGCAAGAATCTTACTGCAGACAGTCACCCATCGAATAATGTTGCATATTGAAGTCGTCACGTAACGGGTCTCAACTTTGAGCCGATCTGCATCAAGGACAAGACTTAGGCCAGTAATGTCGCTAAGTTTAACTGTTCAAAGTTTATTAAAAATATCTCTAAATCGAATTTTATAAAATTTCATGGAAATATCAACAACAACAACCACTATCACCACCACTGTACAGTCACTACTATCACACAATGTAAGCTACTACCCTACTACGGCTCTGCATCAGCTGCAGATGTTGCTACCATTACTGACGTCATTACGCCTGAAATATTGGCAATAACGCTAATGCTTTTATTAATAACGTAAATCAATGAACCCTGCCGGAATAACTGATACGGCAATAAAGCTCCAGAACTAAAGCATGATGGTGTTTAACAAATTGATGAACAGCGGAAGCGGCGGAAATCAATGGGACTGACTCGGCATAGAGCTATAAATGATTAATGATAATTATGATTGGAGAATGATGGCATGGAATACAAAACACGGCAAGGCCCACGCTCTGTAATTAAAGCGAAACATGTTTTATTTTTTGTAGTGTCTAATTTTTAAAAAATTACTACGCAAAACTGCAGTAAATAGCGGCTGACAAATGGTGCTAAAAATAACTTACGCCGTAGAAAGGGGGTTGTGCTTTATGCGTGTTTATGCAACTCTTGTCTGTATCTGTCACCGCGACAATTACAGCTGCACTTAAATATAAAGTAATAAACATATTTCGATAAAATTTATGTACATTTTTATCAGTTAAAATCCGATTACTATTTCTTCTATTACGCTATACTTTTTTAACCTGGTACACGTAATGCGTTTCTGGTTTATTGTGATAGCAAAAATTTACTGGTATTTGCTAGATTGCAGCACCATAATTATGCAAACGATTTACATAACAAATCTTAATTCACAGCTGAGTCGCAGCTTAACAGCGAAAGAAAACAAACGCCTCGTCGGAGGTTTGTGCTCTTCGGGTGCTTTTAGTTCCCCGTATTTCATTCAGCGCTTATTAGCTCGAAGTTTGCCTCAAATAGTCTGCCTGTTACCAACATTGTGCTTGTGCACCGTATTTTTTAAAGCAATTTAAATGTGTTTTAGGCTTATTTTATTTAGTCGAAAATGTAATGCGCAGTTTTGAACACTTTCTGTGTCCCCAAGATAACAAATTTCTCAATTCCGGATCCCAGGATTGGGAATTTAATCCTGGGATTGCAATCATTGCTCCAGTCGTGCGACTGTCGACTGCACGGCCTTTAAAGTTGACCCAGTGTAAATACTTTAAAAAAGTAAGTAAGATTATGTCTCAGTCTTACATTGAAACCAATTACCCGATACCGCTTTGGGGTCTGGATTAGAGAGAAGCACGTTAATGGGGACTCTGTGTTTGCCATACGTATAGTGTTGGTTTTAACTCGTGAGAATGAGGATTGTAGAAGGCGATACTAGACAGTAGTATGGACTTAAGAACGTCTGAAAGTATACATACGTCAAGATAAGCAGCGCGTTAGCGTGTCCACTCTGACGACAGCGTCGTAATCTCTTCACGCATGACGCACTTTGACGCCGACAGACGATTTTCTATCAACAGACTCCGAGCAAAAGCCGGATGCTTTAGTTCCGCACGCTTTATCGATCGAATTGTCGCGCGACGCCGCACATTACGGATATTTTTAGCGTATAAAAGGCACCAAAAGTTGGCAATCTTAGGCCTGGTGCTATTTTGTCACTATTTATACATTTTGTGTTAAATTTTGTCGTTCCGTCCTGATTTTGTAAACCCTAAAATATATGTGAAGTCAGGAAAACTTAATACGGATTGTTTATTATTGACGTGAGTAGTGCGGTTTTATAAATATTACGCAACATTAATGTGTCAATATTATATCAAGTGCCCCCAAAATTAGGACACCAGCTTTTATAAAATATTAACTTCGTGGAAAACTATATTGTTAAATATTTCAAAACTTTTTCTAACTAGCAGTCTACATAGTAATAGCACTTTTGCAATAAAGCGATATAACAAAGCATTCCACCGTACCGTACCTGTACCTCATAATCAAAAAAATGCACATTAATATTAATAATTGTAGTGCAAGTTTCTGGTACTAACAGCGAAAGACACTCAAGTGCACCTTTGACACCTGAGCTACTTCAAATCCAACTGATCTAATAGCCAGTAGGATCAAAAAGACTGAAAAGTATTCGAAACAACAGGAGACAGATCACTTTATTGACGACTCGATACCGGCATAAAAACCCCAAGTGGTCGGTTGATCCATCGTCGAAAAGTAATTGCATACCACTGTTTACAATGACATATTAATACAGACAACACGATTCATATTAACTTATAAAAGGCACCCCCCCGAAGCGAGCGCATTTGCCAAAAATGGGCCCTTCGGCGTGCTTTTACCTTCTAGTCGTCGACTGACAGACTTAAAGACCTAGGCGCAACTGTCCCAGGCGTCCGTTGCCTAGCAACGAAAAGCGTCGGTGACGTCATCGATCACGTGCTGGTGACGGACTGCAGGCGTCGGACACCCAGGACGACCCACGAACCCCGGCGAGCTGAGCTGAGCTGAACTGACCACCCACACGACTGCGCCCACCACACGCCGCGGTGGGAGCTCGAATTAATCATCGGCGTTTTGCGAACGACACTTGCGTTGTTACATCGCCGGTGGCCGGGCTCGGTGCTCAATCACTGCTTCCCGCCCTCCCCCTTGTACCGTCTTTTGTGAGATGAACCACAGAACCGCCATGAGCACGCACATGCAAACCCGTACCGTCGGGATAAACAGCAAACGAAATCTGGGAGTTCTTGTCCGTTAATTCACTCGCACCCAAATTGAGCGCTAGGTTTAGAATCATGGTTAGGATTAGGGTTAGGGTCAGGTTAGGGGTCATGTGTAGCGTTAGCGTTAACAATAATAATTCGGGTGCGGGTGAATTAGTGGACAAGTACCAATCTGCGCATGCACATAAAAAGTGGAACATACACGAGTTACGTAAATCGAACAATCAGGCAACTATTTTGGAAACGAATAACCCCGATTATTGCTATAGAAAGTAGTCATTTTAAACAACGTTTGTTCAAGCGTTTAAGAAGAAGGCACTTCACAGCAATGATCGACGCTAAAAGGTAAAAAAGTAAAGTCCGCGGTACTTGCTATAGCGCTTCTTAAATGACACGGACTCATGGCCAGAAGCGCTTTACAATTTCGAAAATGGCAGCTAATTGACATGGGCTAATGATACCGCAGCGCACTATGCGGCCATCCATTGCCTGCGTTGGCGAACAATTGGACCCACGGGTTGCAGCATGGGTATTCAGAGCCACACATTTTTTCTATTCAACGACTATAGCAGGGTGCACGAGTGTGACAGATGAACGAACGGACGGACCACGTTACGATAACATGTTGCAATAGTCGGCATCACTGATTGTAAATTTCGGGAGGACATTAAGACATTTTTTGTTCTAAGCGTTATGGAACTGTTCATTTTCGTTTAATTGACGCCTAATTGCACAAAGGCGCGCGTGATCGACCGATCGGTAGGCCTACGTACAAGAAAGCCCAGCTGTCGCTAAGGAAGATGCGCAACAGCCTATACTGTTTCTGTTGCAGTACTGACCTTCAGGGTCATCTAAGGTAGATAATTTTCATGCTATTTAAAGGCCAATATGCCACTTCCTATTAGTGATCAATAGCAACCTAAACCTTATCTCTAATTATTTCCGAGATACGGCCATTTGTAGCTTGAAACATTTCGTTGAAAACTGCGGCCAAACCGCTGCAGATGGAGACTTGGTTACTCTTGACATCTTATATGAAGTCGTTAGCGCCCTATCCGATGGTACCATCGCCGACCCCCTACGACTTACCATTTAGCCACAATACCGCACGATTGGCATATCATAGTGCGTTATGATCCTTCAAGGTCATCCAAGATCAATGATTTTTATGTCATTTGAAAGCCAGTATGCGATTTTCTATTAGTGATCAATAGCAACCCAAGTCCTTGCACCGTTTAGCCACAATACATCCTTGAACGACGACGACAGACAGAAACGATACATCGTGCCATAGCTGTAGCGCGTCAAAAAATGTCCGCCCATTATGTGTACAGGAGTCCGCGGTCCGCCCTACTTATCGTTCGCGTAGAAGAAGGAAGCATTCGCACCAACGTCGCTACTCCTCAAGATGTATTGCCGATCGCCGGTTTATTATGGGCCGGCCGCAATCGCTATCGGCCGAGCTGCTGTAGCTGGTCAGGCGCGGGTTTTACGTGCGACCGGCGACAATGAACGCCGCCGGTCTCCGTAGACAATATTAAATGTGTTCTGTTTGTCTGCCGCCTTCAAATAGCTCGTGCGTAGTCTAGCATGATGCGATGCAAGACGACTAAGCCATTTTATTAAGTTTGGGCCGTAAGAAAAACATTTTACAACCAATTGTTTCAATATTTTGTGCCTGGTCTTCTATCTTCAAGTCGTGCATGCGCAATCATGTTAAAGACGTCTTAAAATATTTTGGCAAAAATACAAGTACGCGGTCATCCATCCAGCTGCCGAGGGTCGTGGGCGCTGACAGTAAACTAGGTGCGTGATCCGCAAGTAAACACGTGCCGCTAGGTGAGCGTCATTTGCTTAAGATTTTTGGCATTCGATTATCTTAACTTCTGACTTTATGAACGGGAAATTGATACGCCGATAACTTTTGTTTGGAAAACGTTTACATCAAGTCCAGTTTTTTTTCTGGGTATTTCTGTTTTCAAGTTAGGTGCCCGTAGAGACAGACGGACAGACAGACGGACGAACAAGACGTAAGGTACGGCATAAAGGACGGCCGCTTAGTAAAGCTCGTGCTTACGTGCACCATTAGTGTCACAGGCAATGGTGTCTTTAAGTAAATCCGGTACATGTATGAGTTCTGATTGATTATATAGGCCTATCTATACGTCAGAGCTATTGCCCAGCAGCTTGTGATCGAGTCAGCACGAAATATACGCTAATGATACGGGCATACATTGTAACGTATCCTGCGGCCCCATTACCTCACTCTGCACGAGCGCCGTAAAACAGCCGTAAAAGCGCGTGCGTTCGTCGTCACGGCATCAGGTACAGCAGCTGACTGCATCATCATCGGCCATCATCGTTGCCGGCGGCGTCCGATGCGGTTGATTAAGAACTAAGTCCACTAATTCGATTTTTTACGGCAAGCTATGCACCATCTCGACTTGCGAGATTTTGTGATTTGTCGCAGGCCTTCGATATCGTGGACGTGTGCCGTACACAGTGGCGTAACTTCGTCGTCGGCGCCCGGAAGCAAGATAAATGCATGACACCCCCTTTTCCCGGTCCGCCATTTGTACGGAATTTTTAAACAGCCTATGTATTCTACACACGGCGTTTTATAAAAAGCATTCTGCTTTTTTCTTTTATAATCAGCTGAATGGTGATTTGACTCTCCCAGCGAGGTCTGGAGCGAAGCCCAAGCCGTGATAACAATTTTAAAGATTTTTCTGAGTTTTTAGCTCAGTATTTAACAATACATTGCAGCAACAATGCAATAATTTTAACTAACTAGATTACCGCTTTTCTACTTAAAATCGGTCATAATTATTCGACAACTTCTTTGCTAAAAATGCTACATGCTCATAAAAAATGCTTACTACACAGTACACACTGACTATTTTTTCTTGGTGCACATTTTGTGTCAGAAATCACACAATTTTATCCTTGTTTGAAGATGAACTTTAACTGGTTTACAGATGAAAAAATGTTAATTGTGGTTTATCCAAAATAATAAATAAAATAAAACAAAAATAAAGGTAACGTGACCCTGGCCACTTTCCCTTTTCTTACAATTTTTAAAGGATCGTGTCTCCGCAATGTTTATGTAAGCATGTCAAATTTGAAGTGCGTATCTTTTACCGGTTTGGAAATATTGACATTTAACGCTTAAAAATTTAAGGGTTATAGGTGACCTTGGCCACGTCCTCTTGTCGAAAAAAAATTTAAGGGTTATGTTCGGACTGTCTCTGGGAACAAGCATGCGAAATTTGAGGTCCGTAGCTGTAACCGTTTTGAAGCTGTCACAGTTTAATGACGTCATTATCTTTGTGACGTCACGTATAAGCTAGGTCTACGGCGTCTACGCCACTGAGCACACACAGAACGACAGACAGAATATCAGAACGAATTGAAAACACTATATCCGCCAACGGCATACTTGGCGAGGTCTGTCATAAATTTAGAACAGTATGATACCGTTTCAAAAATAGTCTTGTAATATGGCGCCCCTCTAGCGCCACCTCCCCCCCTTGGCGCTTCATTGCCGCCCTTTTTGAGTCGGCGACGGAAGCAGTGCATCTGTTTGCCTCCCGTAGTTACGCCACTGCCAATTGCTGTACATTTTGTTGCCCATTCCTGCAGACTAGAATTTGTTGTGCAGGATGCTGCACGACAAGTCGCAACGCAACAAATCAAAGACAGTGGAGCTTGTACTTTACGAAATAATGACCGAGAAGACTTACCTGCCTGTGTAGCGTATAATCACCGAGAACTCGCTGTAATTATCTTTCAAATCTTGTTGTGCATTACGTTGACGACGATCAAAGAAACGACGTTTGATGGGCGCAGGCTGAAGCACAGGTGGCAGTAACGACCTATATCACAGTAGACCACGAGTCTAATAGTTTCCTGTCTAGGCCTATAGCGTCTACTCAACCACTACCGGGTGATAATGGGGCTTCTCTCACCGTCGAATGCTTTTTAGTACCATACGCAAAGATATAATACCGCTCCGCTGTGTGAGCTAATGCATTTCCGTATCGGGACGCATTAGCTCTTGCGGTTTGATTCTGCTATACGCCGATTCCTTTTCCATATCTTACAACTTAACACAGTCTGAAAACTAACTGGTTAATCTCAGTTTTTTTTGCATTATTTTTTAATATTAAAACTAGTGAAATTACACTGTACCGTTTATTATTAATGTATTAATTTATTGGGCTAGAGTTGCAATATCTGCTTTCCATATGCACTGTGGAATAATGTTCGTAAGTAGAAGTATCAGTTGAATAGTTGAGACGTTAGTTTTTTTAGCGTTATCGTATGTTAATATTTTTTCCGAAAGCGCAGGAACTTATGGCCGGATCAATGAATGCTGCCACAGTCAGAAAACAAATAAATGTTTCTAAATAACAAAAATCAGTCTGTTACAAAAGCCGGCAATTTCTGATGCGTGGGGAATCGTTATACTTGGACCGCAGACTAAGATGGATATCAACCGTGTATGTCTGTCGACAACCAGATATCGTAAGAGTGAGTGAGTAGTTTCTTAACGACACATCGGCACAAAATAGGCCATTGAGTGTCATACATGGTTAAAAGCAATTAAAGCAATGTCGCATAACGAATATTTTTTAAATACTATAAATGTTGGCCTACAACAGCGGTTGACACTTAGCTATTACAAAATAAGGATTATTAATAGTTATGTTACATTTAGTTTTCGCTCCTCTGATCTGAAAATAACGTGGTGATTATATAACTGTAAATCCGCTTCGCTAAGCGCTTTTAAGCGTACCGCATTTTGAAAACCAAATTGTTAGGCCTATAATAAACTTTGTTTTTCTATACCTGCCACTGTGCGCCTTTGATTCATTTGCTTTACTTGATTAACTTCTTAGAAAATATATGATGTCATTGATTGATTTAACAAATTTATGCATTGTAAGCGGGATAATAATACTGTTGCAGTATGGGAGACATACAGATATCAACAACCAAACAAGTGGAGCCTCCGAGTTCGCAGAATGACCCGCAATCAAGACGGGCGGCAGAAGTTAACGCGCGACGTTCGATAATCATCAAAATCATCTTTATTGCGATCATCCTGACAACTGTTTTTCTTATAACGCTCACGCTGCTTTCCGTCTGTGCGTATATAAGTTTTCCGAACTACATTTGCTCTCTTTGTCGACGGTAGATTAAATTGTTCTGCTACAATTATTGTAGGTTACTTTATCAGTCTTCACCTGAATAATAGAGAGTAGTTTTTCCCACAATTTTTTTCAAAGAAAATGTATCTGCTTTTGAACAGCAAGACTCATGCAGCCTTAGCCTAATTAGTCCGCCCGAAAACAATAGTTTTCGGAAGGACTTCTGTTTTTCTGTGGTTTTTTCTTTCTTTTTTTCGCCGCGTAATCTCCGAGCTTCGTCGGCCGATCGGCGCGAAATTTTGCACGATGCTCGATGCTGCGTTCAATTTTATAATCCCGGTCCAAAATTTTGGGGGAGCCTCCCCAAAAAATTTTTAGGGGCCAAAAACATGCAAAATTTGGCCCGATTTCGGTCGACTTTGAAGTTTGGCGGCGAATATCTCAGGAACGGATGAAGATATTCAAAATCGGTGAGTTACTCGTTCGACAGCGATTCCTCCCGCGTTAGGCGAAACAAGTCCGGTGAAGATCGGTCCAGTAACCTTGGAGATCTAGATGTGAGTTTGTACCCACCGAAAGCGCATTTTTCGGAAGACCGTATTTCGGCCC
>Ga0209671_1009887_pt1 | contig 10011 bp, 7 predicted proteins | sample WorMetHERISLAND2_2_FD_187401 | JGI IMG/M metagenome (GOLD analysis project Ga0209671, IMG submission 187401) | Marine gutless worms symbiont microbial communities from Max Planck institute for Marine Microbiology, Germany - Olavius geniculatus... | ecosystem: Host-associated > Annelida >... | reverse complement strand
AAAGAAAGGGGAAGGAGAATGGGACGTGGAAAGGGAAGGGGAAGGAGAAGGGAAAGGAGAAGGGGAAGGGAAGGTGGAAGGAAGATAGCTTAAAAAATGTTGGACGCACGGATGCACGCACGGACGCACGGACACAAAGGTGATTTTATACTCTGTCCAATGCTATGCATTGCATTGGACAGACAATTAAACGCCGCGGCGTTCGCGCGTCTCTTCTTGCGTAATTACTTTTTTCTGTATCCGCCAGCAGCAACAGCAGCACTGACGTTGACTTCCTAGTCGCCGACGGCGTGTTTTTATCGTGTCATACGCGTCCGGTCTGTAAGCCGCACTAGATGGCCGGTGCCATGAGTGTAGGACTTTTCGCCCCTGAACATATTAATTTCCCGGACGTTTCCCCCTCCCGTTTCTGCGACTCCCTGACATTTTTCCATCATTGCCATGTTATATGTTGATATACATGTATATGTGTCGTGCTGCAGGCCAGGGGAAACTCCTAAGCCTTCGAAAACGAGCTCGAAAATGTCCGGGCGAAAGAAATGATGTTTAAGAGGGGAAGCGTTTGGGGTTGAAATGTACAAGGGGGGAAAGTTCGTCTTCCGTGCCGGTGCCGGGCGGCCATGCGGTTGACGTATATGACGTTGATTTAGCACCGTGCGAAGTCGTTGCCTGTCATCATCAGAGCATCTTGCTCACCTGCATCTGCTGCTGCTGCTGCTGTATCCGCCCGTGCAGCCTGCGACAATAACGACAGCCGTGATGACGATGATTATGACGATGATTATGTGTAATCAACTGAAACAGCGTCTGCTAATTTTAAGCCTATACGCTATACGTATCTGCATCTACTATAGCCGACATAGATTTTCGGTGCAAAATATATTTTTTCTAAATGGAAAAATTAGAGGCAAATGTAATCAGTCGGTCTTCAATTATACGGCAAGCGACAGTATATCAAGCGGCTACAACAAAATATACAGTATTAAATTTATAAGACAAAAACCTAAGCAGATGTTGCAGCGTGAAGTACTCGAATGACCGCTGGAGACCCGACGTTTTAGTGCACTGCAGCAGAAACTACGATTTAACCAAATTGCATAGCAAACATTTGACAGCGTAAACTCTTCCCAGATTCAGCGACCCACGGATGAGCCTGTAACGCTAATTTAGCGTTGCCTTTAATCACATTCACCTGTGCTAACTTTTCCCGTCTCTTGTTTCGCAGTTAGTGCGCAACAACGGTCGAATCTACTAAACTGCGCACCTGCTTCCTAGGCAGATTTCACATCAGCTCTTCGCCGCCACACTGTAGGCTTATACGACGCCTAACATACTGTATCTAGACGGATGTCTTTCGTCGGAGGGACATTGCGACCGACGATGCAGTGTGAAACGGCGCTAAGTGCTCATGCGTCGTGGGTGGTCGTGATCAGCTCTCAGCAAGCACCTGCCTATCATCTGTTAATCATCATCGACCAATCGCTAAGTACGATCTTAAGTTCGCTTAACAATAGACTACAATATGGTGCGGCGCGAATCCAGCGGAATTACAGCTTCTAAAAATACACTGGCCCATTTATTCCTTCTGGCTATAAGCGATACTAGTCGTATATGTTTTTGATACAAGAATTCGCTGGCTGTACAATGTTGGTCAAAAACAGATTAAACTGTCGTTTGGTTCGAGTGCCAATCACTGCTGCATATATCATATCGTAAAGAATGACAAGTGTTAGATCTGATGTACTAGTTCTTGTCAGTTGAATTCACTTAGGTAGCTATAGTTCTGTTGTCTTAACAGCACGCGCGAATGCAGCTTAATTAGACCACGTTAAAATTCAACACGCAAACACATTATTAAAATGATACTAATACTAAAATGCACTTGCAGCATTTAACGAATTGCCTGTAGTCTACCGATTTTTACTCTGGGCAGAGTGAAAATAGCCAAAAATAATGGTTGGCTTTGCTCTCACGCCTCGAGGTTCCGTATGTAGTTTCATTGCAAGACCGTGGTTACGATATTCGCATTTTGCGAGTGTTTTAAACGTAAAATAAAACAAAAAAAACATTGGCAACAAAACATTTGTGGAAATGCTTTGTGCCTTCGTGGAAACGTCGCAGTGATCGGCAAGTCGCAGAAAAACGACATCCAGCTGTCGCTAGGGTGGGCTGACCGTACAGCTTATATCCGAAGGCCAGCATCCGACTTTTCGTCGAGAAAAGAAAGCGATCTCTCGAAGTGAGTACGGTTTTACACATACTATGGTGACGCTGCTATATCGAACGTTACAGTAAACGTTAGGATACGATATAATAATTCGGCGCACGTGCTCATGGCTGCAGGCGTTTGCATTTAAAATTGCGGCCAAACCGCTGCATTTGGACATGGTTACTATTGACAGCTTATCTTTTTATCGTCGTATCCAACGGTACCATCGCCGACCTTCTACGACGTACGGTTTTGCCACAATACATGCATTACAGACGATAAACAGACAGACGACAGACGACATCGTACACAAGGCTCGACCGCTAGGAGGGTCAGCCGAAAACTGGATACGATCTATCTGCGACGTGACAGAATCGCAAGAATGTTGCTATACCGGACTCATTTACCGACCTCGAGGGACTGACGGTATAGGTTGCTGGTAGGCTATTGCTGGAGTATTATGAGACAACGCTGTGCATGCGAAGCGGATCTGAACCACGCTAAGGAGTTCTTACCATCATGTCTCATTAGGAATCTTCTCACGCCTTTACGTGACACGGCGCAGTCGCCACACACGTGTTGTCACCGAATAACCATTAAGATATCACTTTACTACACTGCTAAGCAGATTTAACTCCGCGTTTCGTGTTTCGTGTAAACCGCAGTTTTGTCTCTATAAACGCTCTGCTGCAAATGTCCGTCGGTCTGGCTTGTCCACTGCCGAAAACTATCAGCTGAAATAAAAGGCCAGAATAACCTGTCCCCAGAGAAAAGAACAGGAGAGAAAATACCGTCCACGTGTGCGCCGCGCTGGATTTTGATGCGTCATTATCGATTTTTTTCGAGGAATGCATGTCACAGTAAATCTAGAAGTCGATAATCGCAAAGATTTTGCGCTGCTGACAAAGCGTTCACTGGGCGTCAGCTGGCAAGGGTTAAATTTTTTAGCAGCAGACTAGCACAGCAGAGGCGAAAGTTTGTTCTGCTTGCTATAATGATGATGGTGATAGTAACAATGCTTGCTTTTTTTAAACAAAAAATTGGCGAGTTGATCACTGCTTTAGGGAACGTTCGCAATGATTTCGGGTTTTGCCGACCGGTCGTCGTCTTTAACACATGTATTGTGGCTAAACGGTAGGTCGTAGGGAATCAGCTATGATACTGTTGTATAGGGCGATGACGAGTTCCTATTGGCTGTCAATAGTAACCATGTCTCTATCTGCAGCGGTTTGATCGCAATTTGAGTGCAAAGTTGCTGCTTGCAGCCATCACCCATACGCGCTGAATTACCGTATCGTATCTTAGCGTTGATTGTGGCGTTCGTCATAGTAGCGTCACCATAGCGTGTATGGGACTGTAGTGACTCGGCGAAATTGTTTTCTTTTCGAATAGACCTTCGAATAGACATATATGCGGTACGATCGGCCCACCCTAGCGACAGCTGGGTTTCTTGTTTTAGGCTTATCTTGTTCGAGTTTAAAGCAGCCCGCACAAGACACGCAGACAGACGGAAGGACAAGACGGCCGCGTGGTAATGTTGCGCATCAACCCAAGTTGCGTTGTTCGTATGGTGCACACAGTGAGCACGAAAGAGTACTGCCAGCTGGAGAACTTCGACGCGTCGTGCCCCGAGGGTTCGGTGATTCTGATGCGCCACGCCGAGTACGGGCGCATGAACCTCGGCCGCTGTCTGACCCGCGACTACTACGTCGGCTGCGTGGCCGACGTCATACGACAGATGGACGAGAAGTGTTCCGGACGCAGGCAATGTCACGTGCCCGTGCCGGAGCACTCTCTGCTGAGAGCACTGGCTTGCCCTACCGACCTCGTTGCCTACCTGGACGCAGACTACACCTGCATCACTGGTACGCTACGCCTCTGCTCTGTATACATTTCATCATGATCTGTAGTGTACTGTGCGAGTGTAGCGAGGCGTAGTATACTCTATACCGTGTTGAAACACACTTTTACCCCGTTTACACGAGGAGGCAAACATGAAGCAAACGTATTCAAAATACACGTGCATGCACGACGTGTGCTCTAAGTTTGCTTCATGTTTGCTTCATCGTGTAAACGAGGTATTATTGCTCCACGGCTGTGACGTGCGTGTTATAAACAGACGCGAGACGCGTTTCAACGTTTACGCTTGACTGGAGTGAGATTGTGGGCGTTTATAACACTGCAGACATTGTGTGTAGAAACAGGAGGACGAAGTATGTCATAAAACTAATAGCTTTGTTTCATGACGTGATCGAAAACACAGACACGTAGAAAACAAGAAACGTTAACTAAGTAGTCAACTTGTCGTCCGTATATATTGTAAGCTTATACATTGTCCTGTAAATGTATGCTTATGTACTTCCTGTTGAGGATAGAAAAATGAGTGTTTTGGGCATAAAATGTTGTTATATCGGAGTAACGTTTAGTATTTTATATGCTTGTTTCTTTGTTTATTCTGGCTGCTGGTTGACCTAGCAGCAGTTTATATTATTTCGGCCATTTTAAAAATCCCGGATTGATTGACTGACTGACTGATCAACTCAGCTTCTTATCCTTCACGGGACGGAAGTAAGTAGCAACTCGTCCAGTCTTTCTCTGTCTTTACTTTTCTGTTCGTTCGCTGTGAATAATGACGAGTATCAAATCACTGCTGCTACCACTAGAGACAGTGGTTAAAGAGGAGACGCCAAACTAACGTCTAGGCGCATGTACTGAACGATCGTTTGTGTCGACTGTCACTTTTCACTCTCGATGCCGGTGTCCCATTATAGGATCGCCTCCCCCCAGAAAAGTCTTCCCCGGCCGACAATTTACCGGCAAACATCCGCCCCGCCCGGCGGCTGCCCGGGCGAGACGGATTTTTACCGGTAAATTGTCGGCCGGTGGAGACTTTTCTGAAGGGGGAAGAGCGATCCTACAATGGAGAGACTTTTTATGGGCCAGGCGATATTTTATTAAAGGGTAAACATATCAAATCCGTGATTATCTTTCCGCTGAAAGACTTTTCATGGGGGAGACATTTTAATGTGACACCGGCCCGCAGTCACTAATGCGCCATTTATTGACAGTCGACGGAGCGCTGCTGCTGCTGCTGCACGGAGCTTGATCTCTGCTAGCAGCTGGAGAGACGGAAGCCGATCGAGGTGCCTCCGCCGGGAATTGGACTTTGCCGACCGACTGGTCTCCACTCCGTCAGGCAGATGATACACGGCGACGCTATGACGACTGACGGGTGACGTGATGCTGAAATAGTGTGCCCCCTTCGGTAGGACGTTCGTCAGGTCGTTGTGTGGAACGGTAATAATAATAATAATCTTATAATATAAAATAGGAATGTTTTAGTTTGGACTGCGATTGGCTGGCTCATCACGACGTCATATAGACGTCGTGACCATGGTGACGCAACATCAGCATTATTATCGCTAGCGGCTACGCTGCAGCGCTGTGTATCGAGGGCCGAAAATGGAGGCCGTATTCCGATACTAAGGGAACGATCAAGCGGACAGGGAGCGTAGCGATTTGTCCACTTGTGTGCTATAAAGGAGTCGTGCAAAGAAAAAATATTGCATTGTAGCGTAGGTCAGCAAACCGAACTGGATAATTGGTGTAAAGAATTCGGTAATTGAGATTAACTCTCCAGAATATACAAAAACTGAGACAGATGAAGATTGTGTTGATTTTACGGCAACTTGCAAAATGTATTCCATGCGCGTATGGTGTTTCATCGTTACGTAGGCCAGGTGACAAGCTCATTATCAAGAATTCACGCCAACGTGAATGTGCCTCCTCTGTACACATTCGTTTTTTGCTCTTACAGGTACAGAAAAATCTAACATCTCAGCTGCTATAGTCGGGAACGGACGACTATAAGACTGATCTGCCATTTGCGTGAAAGACCGAGTATAAGGATACAGCAGTGCGAGAATGGAGGAGGATTATCATATCAAGAATGTCTCGCTGTCGCATTTTACATCGCGCGATGTTTATGATTACGTTATCGGCTTGCGGGTCACATGAAGCGTGACAACGCTAAGTAATTCAATGTGCACGGTCGTGAAACATCAACGTTGCGGAGCGACAGACAGACGGTAGGACAGACATCTTGCGATGCGTGGCAATACCTTTCTTTGCATTGTATCAAATAGCGGTAAAAATGTAGTTTTCAGTCATTTAAACCACACTCAGCTTGCACGGGTATCATTTTCCCAATTATCGGCTGCTGTTGTGCGTCATAAAGCAAACGACGCACTGTCTGGAGTGGTATAAGCTCGTACTGAGTACTTGTTTAGCAGTGCGGTATATTTATTACAGAATGTCTTACAAGAACGAACCAAGAAATAGAGCATAACATTTCAGCGCGGGCTGGCTTCGTCTGTGTTGACGGACGACGAACGGACGAACAATGTGACGTTGGACGTCATCGCCGGTCCGGTCCGGTCCGTTATGCTGCCGTCAGTCGTCGGAGTCAAAGTGATTTCTCGGAGAGGCCGACCGACGCCAAATCGCACACGTCCGCTGGCGCGTGCTGCGACTATGTGACTGTCTGTCTGCATGGAAGGAACAGATGTGCCGCGTCTGTAGGCTACTGGGGACAGGGGACGTGAGACCGGGGGTGAGAGAGCGAGAGGGCGGGGGTGTCCGTCCCTGGAGATTGGGTGTCACGACCCGGCGCTGCTTCCCAGAGATTATCGGTATTGACCAATAACTGGTATAAATGTACATTCTTTGACTGACTGCAAGACATATTTCTGGGTTATCGCTGGTATTGACCAATGCTGACTGCGTGAGCTGGCACAATGTCTCAGTCGACCTTGTTCATTCCTTTCGCCTACTTCTTCCTGTTCTCGCGGTTGTTGCTGCTTATTATTACATTGTTGATACCGCGCTGCTTTGTCGTCATTGTTGACGTTCGTTATAACCATATATTTCAGCAGACATGCTAAGATTTTTTTCTCACTATCCGATTCCGAGATCGCCGTTTCTACTTTGCAATTTTTGTGCTGTGCCATCGCAGCTGTTTTAAGGGTGGTGTCTCGCTAAGCTTGACGTTTTTAACAGCAACAATAAAAATTAAAATATAAATAGGCCTAATAATGATTTTTGGTTCTTCCTATCGCAAGCTGCGGTGCGGCCCTCCGCAACTTGCATCCTTGCATCCTCATCAATCAGTCTTCATTTCTCCATTAAAGTTTTTCGTCTGTATATGAAGCACAGTAAACATTTGTACAGGTAAGCCGAAATAAGACATCTAATCTAATCTATTTACTCATCCGATTTGATCTAATAAATAGTCTTCTGAAATCTGATACAGGTGAGACGGCGTCTTCGTCCACCTGTTCAGCGCAGCACTATGTCACCGTGACGCAGGCGTCGCTCGGCTACATCATCAGTGACGTCACCGGCGATGACGTCACCATGACGTCACTCACGATGACGTCCCCGTGATATCAGCAATTAGCAATGTGATAAATAAGTAATAGAAGTCATCATCAGTGACGTAACGCAGACCACGGGCGTGGGCTCGGAGCGTTGTCCGTGGCTGGTCGTAGCACGTCGTGGTCAGCGCATCAGAATTACTCTGTACGATCTCGCTACCACCAGTACATCGTCTCCAGCCTTGGCGTCGACCGCGTGGTCTAGCAGCCAGCGTCAGTCCACCAACAAGCAGTCGCCGGCGCTGCGTGAAGGCCGCTGCCTGCTGTACGCCACGCTCAGAGAAGGACTCGACTCTGGTGACGTCAGTGGAGATCACATGGTCTGTAGCGGCGGCGATGCCAGGCAACAGGTGGTCTACACGTCACGAGACCACACGCTGACTATAACCATCCACTACGCGCCCGCCACGCGATTTGTTCTTCAGTACGAAGGTCTGGTCAAAACTTTGTTACAGTATAAACAAGCGCTGTCAAGCCCTTCTATGTCCCATAGGCGGCATTACGCGTCTTGTCCGTTTGTCCGTCCGCCTGTCTGTTCGCCTGTTCGGTACGGGCTTTTAGCTCCGAAACGAAAAGCGTATGAACGTAAATTGGTGCAAAAGTTTTTCAGGGCTGGAGTAATTGACGTATTGGTTTTCAGTTTAAAAGGTCAAAGTTTAATGTCACCGGACGTTAAAAATCTCAAGCAAAGACGCATGTTGACTTTTTGCCACAATCGGCAAAAAACAGTACTACGCCTATTTATCGTAAACGTAAAATATAAAATAAATAAAATGGATAATATTAGTAATAAATATTAATAGACAAATAAATAATAAAGCTAAAATATACATAGTAAGAAAAATAAGCATACATGCATGGGAGGATTCTCACATGACGTTAAAGCAGGCGCTCAAAAAAAAAACAAAATACAAGAAACCTTCTCAGTAGTAACTTTATTCTTATTTTTCTACTGCGAACACTGTTCTGGTCGAGTAAACATTCTAGAATCCGGCAATCACTGAGGCTGTACCAATTGACCATGCACGGCGGTAAAAAGCTTTAAGCTTTCCTTCTTTCCTATCCAATCAGAAGTGATCCAATCCAATGTCATCTGCGTGCGTCTGTGTTTGCCTGCGTCTGTCTATCGTGCTGTGCATATACTAGTGTCCGTCCGTGTGATTGTGTGACGGTTTCTGATGCTCATTACGCGGCCTTTAATGCCCAGGTTGACGATTTATGTACATGACGGGAGAGAGAGAGGTGAATTGCTGCTAAAGAAAGCAAAACAGTGATTCGTGAATAGTCAAAATAAGCATCATGGTGGATTTAGTTTTAGTAAAGTATTGCTAGTTTTAGTCGTTAGACATAATCGGATCCTTGTATAAAGCATTAAATGAAAAGTCAGTATGTAATTTCATAAGTGAGCCACTGAGACTGATATATAGCACTAAAGACTGCGCTAAAATACCCTCCCATTCTTATCCCGTGTACATAGAACGTAACGCAACAATACAAACATGAAAGAAAATGTATGAATCGTCATATTACCTTTTGTGTAGCTGTGGGCTGTGCGGACTTGGAGTTGCCGGCCAGCAGCGCGGCGTACGTGATCCGCAGTGACGACACTGCTGACGTCATCTGCAACGACAGCTCGGTGACGTCACGTCGCACCCACCAGGAGTCAGTGGAAGTGTCTGATCGTCGTCGTCATCATCATCACAGTCGTCACCTCCAGTCGTGGCGTCTAGTCTGTCACGGTACTCAGTGGATCGGTGACTACGGCAACTGTACGCGTCATCAAGCGGGGGTGACCGTTGATGATCAGCAGCAGCAGCACATCTACTCAACTCAGAACGTCATTCAACACGACGGTAAACCAACTGTCTATTGCACTGTTATTCTCGTCACTGTCATTGGGTTTTTGTCACTTTTTGCCTTGCCACGCTGCCATTTTAAGCGTTTATTTGTACTGCGAAATCAATTTGAAGATGCTTATTAAACAGCGGTAGGCTAATGCGCTGTATCAGAGCATATGTAACATTGACATCGTTACGCGTAGTTAAGATTTTCTTTTCGTTGTTCTTTCTTTTGTTTTTTTTTATATTTCATTGGCAAGTCTGTGTTAAATTTTTGATTCATTGCCAACGGCATTTGTTTGTTAATACATAAAGGATTACTTATTTTGTTTTATTTTATGTAACACAGTGGCGACTTTGTCTGTAACCAACCTACACTGTGTCCCAAGAAAAACATCCCCGACTTTTTCCACTGTAACGTGAAGAAGGATTATCGGATTTTAATAATTTTTGGTACGAATATTTCTGAGACAACTTGTCGTCAAGTTACAATTTAATTTCCCATCTCGCTCAACATCTGTTTCTACAC
>Ga0209671_1009886_pt1 | contig 10012 bp, 5 predicted proteins | sample WorMetHERISLAND2_2_FD_187401 | JGI IMG/M metagenome (GOLD analysis project Ga0209671, IMG submission 187401) | Marine gutless worms symbiont microbial communities from Max Planck institute for Marine Microbiology, Germany - Olavius geniculatus... | ecosystem: Host-associated > Annelida >... | reverse complement strand
GGTATATCGAGGTCCCAGAAAAATGGAAAAATATTCTTTCAATGACCTAAGGCCACCCTGTTACACCTACATATAATTATTACAACAGAAATAACCTCATATCCAAACTCCAGTTCATCGGTAGTCAACATCAGAATGTCATCATCCAGCGCCAGTATAGCTTCAGTCTCTATCTCATCATATGGGTAAAACCTGACATCACACAGGAAATTCCAGGCACTGTTTCAGTTTCGGTTTCAATGCGTGGGTACAATCATAATTCACGAAAAAAACTTCAAACACAAAATTCAAAGCAACGGTTCAACATCAATTTCTGTGCATTGGTAAAGCCATCACTATCTATGTATTTCATGGCACAGTTTCAGTTTCAATTTCACTGTACGGAAAAACCCAACATCACAAAGAGAATACATAGCGACATTTCATTCTCAATTTCACTGCATGACTGAAACTAACGTTGTCTATGCAGCTGACAGCATTGTTTTTAGTTTCAGTTTTAACGCATAAGTAAAATGCAATATCGCCCTCGAATTGAGATAATGTTTCACTTTCACTTTCACGGCTTGAGTAAAACCAAAAATCATCATTGCAGTACGCAGCATAGTTTAATTTGTTTCACAGTGACCTTACTCTCAAACAATTACAGTTTCAAAGTCATAACAAACAGTGCTAAAATGACGTAGAAAAGCAAGCAATGATTATTATTATAATTAATAGTATTACTCTTAAATCACTAACTTATTTAGTAAAAGAACTTATTCAGAAGATCAACAGGGAGCCATGTCATCAAAATCAAATGCTGCAAAGTGCACAAAGTAAGTAACAGAGAAAAGCAAAACAATACCTGTTGCTGAGTTTATTGTGGCGAGTCTGGACAACTTTTAGAGGTTTTGATATCTTCGGCCATGACGAAGCTAGCATAGAATAACAAACCGATAAAATAACAGTTGGTGATAACATATTTTGTTTGAAGTTTACTAATGAACTAAAAAATCTAAGAAACAGATCCATCAAATCTGTGATATCATCCAAAAAAATTCATGGTTCCTACTACTCTGCAAAATTCATTTTCCCTGACTTTTCCCTGACTTTCCAGGATAAAATGAATCGTTTTCCCTGACTAATTTGTTCACACAGAATACCAATGTCAGTTTTCAACTACTTGCAATCACACTAGAAACAATGGCGGCGGAACAAATTTAAAAGTGAAGGCACAAATAATCTGCGAGCGAAGCAAGCAGAAAAAATTTTGAACTGTTGTACGCAGTGTGCATGGAACAGTTCTGTTTTTTTCTGCATCTTTGTTAACTTTTGCACCCTGGTACTTTTGAATTCCCTGACTTTCCCTGACCTTCGATCTGAGTTTTCCCTGACTAGGGTTGTTAAACGAAGTTCGGATTTGCGAACTTCAAATTTCAAGTTTGAATTCGTATTCATTTTTCAGCCCTTCGATATTTGAATCCAAGCATCACTAATTAGATGCAGATGGTTTTGCCTTGAAAATGGAGCGCTCAGCGGTACACTGTGTGACGATTTCTTTGTTCTCTGCCGGCCGTCAATTCAAGAAACGCCCGCCGCTTGTTTGCTTGTACCCCTTCCTTCCCCTCCCCTCCCTGCATACCGCCGCGGCATTCAATTACTCTCCATCTTGCACTGCGCCTCTGGCGCGTGTTGTATACTGATGCAAGCTATCAAAGTGACAAATCTTGGTGGCCCAGACACAGAGCAGACATCAATCGACGGCAATAGAGTGCGACATGGCTTGACGTCCTGGGTGATTGCACTGTTGATAGACTGCTTCCCGGCGTGTGGCATGCGTGCTGTGACCTTCATCTCGCCCCACAGTGCAGACATCAAACGCAAATTGCTTAAGCTTCTCCACAAATATATAAACGAAGTTCGAATTTAATCCGAATTTTAGAGGTCGAAATTCAAATTGGGAAAAAAACGAATTTAACATCCCTATCACTGAGGTTGGAATGTAAAATTCCCTGACTTTTTCTGATTTTTCCCTGACTTGCTCTGACAGCAGAAACCATGAGAATTAGACTCAGTGAGTGCATGGGTTTTGTTTGTTCTCATATTTCACTGAGATTATCACACATCACTTTTACACTGTTGGACATAGTTTGAAACTGGCTTGTTTTATTACATTCATCACTGACAATTAAGACACAACAGTAAACCATTACGAAAACGAAACAACAGCAATAAAACTTTTTTTTGTTATTTGACGAATTTTTCCAGCAGTACGTCAGGCCAAGAGAATAAATTGCAAATGACACACATTAAAATATTTGTAGTAAACAGCAGACGAAACCAACCTGCCGGCGGAGGTTTCAGCTGGTTGTTCCAGATGACGAGGACTTTAGCCAAGCTGGGAGCTAGCGCCAGCTGGTGAATGATTTTGTACAATGACTCCAGCCGGTCGTAGGTTAACACTACAGCCGTGAAGCCTGTTGACTTGGCTGGAATCAGTGGCAACAGTGGAGGACTTACCACTCCGTGCTGTATAGACACAGACAGACAGACACCGTCACTGATACTACTGTTGTCGATTTAGCTAGAATCAATGGTGTCAGTACAAGAATAAAATTTGGCGACACAGCCCACTCTGTAGCCAGGCCAGTTGTATGCAAAAGTATTCCAGCAACAGTTCGTAAAGCAGACACTGTCAGCTCGTTCAAGCGCAAACTAAAAACTCACTTGTTCTGTGTTTTAATAATTCGTAATTTTGACATTTCAGGGCTCCCAGGAGCAAGAAGTGAAATTTCAGGACGAAATATTTACAAAATTTCAGGACAACTTCAGGACATTTTTGTTGGTTTCACGAGGCTCAAGACACAGAAAATGCACGTTTTTCTGACCTCATAAATGTTATTTATTGAAGCAGATCGGTATTGCAGTCCTAAAATGTTACTGAGCCACTGTTACACATAAAACAATAAAATGTCACAAGAGAAAACATTACTTGACACTGAACGTCAGCAACATAAACATAGTCATGACTTGTAAACTGCCCCAACGACAGCATAACAAAGGTACATATCAGGACATTCTGACCAAATGAGTAAAATTTCAGGACAAATGCTGATTTCAGGACAATTTCAGGACATATGTGACATTTCAGGAATTTCAGGACGACTGGGAGCCCTGACATTTGGAATGCACTCTCAGTCCGGTCTCATGTAGGGAGGGTACTACAACTCTTGCTTACCACCACTATTACTACTACTACTACTACCACCACTAGTGGAGCACTACCACTGCATGATAGCATATCAACATACATTATGTACATACAAAAAACAGGCACACAGACAAACATGGCATCATGGCAAAGTGCAGCACAACTGCCATTACTGTTCCCTCCTGACTTAAGTTTTTGCCCACTAAAAAATTTTCTCCTGGCTGAAAAATTTTCCTGAAAAAATACAAAATTATAGAACAGACATTACCCAATTTGCATGGCATTTAGGAGCAAAATTAAAACTTAATGCAGCCACATCTCCTCTGCTAAAAATTTTCAACTGTCATTAAAAAATACAACTAGATATAGAAGTATAAATTATGTAACTAACGGTGTCAAAAAAAACAATAACATTTGGTGACATAATTTGGCCATGATCACTCACGCTGGCAGGAGGGTCATTCCAGTGCTCATACTTGAGGGAAGTGTAAGGAAAGACGCGATCATTAATGATCTGTAGCGTAGTCAGAGTGATCGCCCGCAGCGAGCTGAAATATGTGCGCCAGAAGAATTTGACTTGATGCCGGAGAGACGAGATGTGGGCTGGAGAGTAAAAACGTAAAATGTCTGCCACTGAGGACAGGTCATCTTCATCTAAAAGCACGGCTGCCCTGGACACAGCAACAGACAAACACGGTAACACACAGACAGATGAAAAAACAGACAGACAAGATATGGGCCAAAAAGCAGAAACGTAGGATGTCTACCACTGTGGATAGGTCGTCTTCGTCTACAAGCACTGCTGCCCCGCACACAGTGACAGACAGACACAGGCAGACAGACAGACAGACAGATGGACAGAAACACACACACACACACAGACAGATGGTTGTCTGGGTTGTCCTCATCTACAAGCACTGCTTACCTGAAAACACATTAACAGCATCAGCAGCAGCATCAGACAGACGTGCAGACACACGGATGAACAAACAGACAGACAACAAGCAAATATGCAGACAAATGGACAAGCACACAGAAGAACAGATGGCCGACAAACATACAGACAATGAATACATACAAATGAACAAACACACAGATGGACAACAGCTGACAGCTGGATGAAGAGACAAAAGGGCAGATGGACGGACATAGAGACAGATCCAATTTGTTTTAACTGTTGCTGACTCAAAGCACTGCAATGGGTATGAAATCCCATTGCAACAAGCCTCGGTCTAAATGCAAATCTTCATCTGCTTCTTCATCAGTCAGATGTGCAAACTGTTAAGTTTATGTCACTGCTAACTTTTTATGCAAAACACAACAACTTAGTTCAGATTGTTTGCAGACATTTGAATATTGTGTGATTTCAATTCAACAATCATAATATCACGAGTAAATGACAGTTCACTGACCGCTTCCAGTCAAGAACCTCAGAGAATGGAAGGACGAAGGAATCAGCAACAATGACAGGAATGCTACCAGCTTGCAGACAATCACTCAGTACCACCTGACCCAGACGACTGCCACGAGTTACCAGACAGAATGTTGCCTCCTACCAGCAATAACATTCTATAAAATATAACAGCATCAGTAATATACTATACACTATCTATATACAATACTTCTTTGGTCTTCTGCCAAACGGCTTAGTAGTCTAAGGCTGCATAAACATAAACATGAGTACAAGTCCGGCACTGTACGAGTTCCCGTATACGAGTTCCGGCAAACACGAGTTTGCGTGTATTTCAATGACGGCCATTCACAAACATACAAATTTGGGTTACCTGTAAATTTCACTCATACGAGTAGTTTCTGTGCAGATCGTCTTTTTATCCAACTCGTAGAAAGTAAACTACTCGTAAATAGCATTAATGTAATTTACGAAGTTCCAGCCCACAAGGCACTCTACAGTTGCGTCAGATTGTCTCAGGGACGCCTCCTAGACCCTACATGGAAACGTCGTCCTGGTTGTCCACGTGGCAGGTGGATAGACCAACTACGAAGAGACAACAACCGCCCACCTGCTGATCAATGGAAGCTGGCTATTAAGCGTGGTCACGATGGAAGAGCGATGCTACGGTCTCATGACTACGCGACTACCTGATCTGACCTGAATTTATAAAAACTGTGGCACACATTTGACGTCAAAACTGACGTCATCGTAAAATTGTTCATCGTTAGAGATGTGCAGTTTGGAAAGATAGTAACTTTGTACTGGAATATTGTTGTTTAATGGCAAATCATTTCCTCAATTCGATTTCACTGCGAATTTTCAATATGGTCGACACGCGTTGAGTTATGTGCTTGTACAAGTGACCGTTAACGCTCCACAAATTCGCTCACAAAATTCACTGTGGCATAATTAAAATGGAAAACCAAAAGTCTGCAGAAGTCCTCCAGAATTTCAAGCTTTTCTGTAAGTTAATAAGCTACATAAACTCTGATGTTCCAACGAACAAAACTGTGCAAGATGTCTGTGCTGACGGGGCCATGATAAGTCGCTACCTTGAAATAAGCCACTAAACATTCATGCGAGTACTGACACAGGTCAAGAGAAGAGTAATCCATTGGTGTTGTACAAAAGTTGGAGCATTAGCCCCACACCTAATGAGTGCAGAAACTCTCCGGGTTTATAGGAACTTCCTTATATCTGTAACAAATTACTTTATTTGCAACAAAAAGAAATTGTTCTGAGAAAAGCATCTGCAGCTGCCAAACCACTAACAAGTAAGAAAATAGTTGCAATTTCATGAACTAAAAAACAGCTCCCATTGATTCACCAACTGATTGTGGCAAAGCAGACCTGTAAGACATGCGGATACTGGTAGACATTCATGTTGCCATCACAACGCTCTGATATATTGCGAGAATCAGAACATCGATGCAGCAGTAGCACGTCAGATGGGTGTCTGTGTTGAGCCTTCCCTAAGTCCGTCATATAGTCACGATGTAATCCAACTTGTGATGAGACTACCAACCAGGGACGATTTCTCCTGAACATACACACAGTATTTAGTTGTAAGAAAAGTAGTAGTTAGCAGCAGCAACAAAGACGTCAAGAGCCACAGCGGGGCCCGGGGAAAACATTCTTGTGAGGCCCAGATGGAAAGAAAGTTTTAGAATTTAGCTTTTTAAATTCTGGTGTACTTTATATTTTTCAGCGACGATGAGGCGCCCAAACGTCACGAGGCCCGGGTAGCTTAACCCCACCCCCCTCTCAACGGGCCTGAGTAGCAATAGCAGAGCAGCAGCAGTAGTTACACAAGTCCAATACATAGTGCCAATGGAGACCAATGTGTGACAAGACTACTGACCACCAAGAATAATTTCTCCTACAACACATTTAATGTTATTAGTGGTGGAGTGGTGGTAATAGTAATAGCACAAAAGACATCAGTGTTAGAGTGTTAGCTATACAGTGTGTTGAAATAAAAATGGAGGCACCCGGTTTTTCACCAGACTCTGACAACAATAAAAGAATGTTTCAACAACGTGGCACCAACTGACAGAACCTAAATGCTGGATGTGTTAATTGTGTTTATCAGCAAATAATCTGCTATTAGTATGCCTGAAAAAATAACGTTACAAATTTTGGTTCAACTATCACTTCAGACTATTATGCGGTCATCCTAGTAGTGGTGGTAATCGTAACAGCATCAGCACAAGTAGCTTTTGATTTTGTAGAAATGGTAGGAAGTAAAACGAGACATACTTCTCTGGCAACTGAAGTCCGTCGGTCCATGGATTAAACACAGGAATAGCGACGTCATAAGTGTAGCGATACGACCATGTGGAGAATCCACCTCCAGCTACGATTGCTCGGCCGCGAGTGACGTCTAAACTAGTGTTGTAGTCAGGAGCAACACCAGGCAGCATGTTGAACAGCAAGTGATTAGATCCATCTCCCCAGCTATGAACGCACCCATACACAGAGACTTTACAGCCCAACTAATAACACACCCACAATCTCACACAGTTTCTCTTAGACTCATTTCCCTAGATGAAAACAGATCAACAGTCCTACATACATCCTGTTCTTTCCATCTAAAATAACTTCTGGTTATATTATTCAAAGTTAAGATATTTATGAACGCCATTTGTTATGCCAAAGGCAGCACAAAAACATACATAAAACACAGACACAGTAAAAAAAAGTTGAAAAATAAAACTCACATGTTTTCAGACAAAGCACGATTATTGAAAAATTTAATGCCACTACCGAAAAAAAACTATCAGCAGAACATTTTACAGATCAGATGCCATTCCTGCCACCTACCCAATGACATCAAAACATTAATAACTGAATGCTAAGAAATAAGATAAATTACCTTCACATGAAAGACCAAGTCTGCAGTCTTACCTGTGCAGAGAAGCTAGTATCCGTGATGCAGCTCGAAGTGGGACTGAATCCTGATTAAGCAGATCAATAGACGGCACCAGCAAACATGCAGACGAGGCCTCTAATGTGTAGAACCTGCTGTCCATGATGGCTTGTAAAATGGCGCTGAATTCCTGGGACATTGGCAACTCATGTGCAGAGCCAGCCTCATCCACGTACCTGAAAATCACATGAGACCAAATGTAACTTTGACAAAACAGCCAACAGACCGCAACTGTGCAGTGTAAAGAAAAATGATGTATAAAAAGAACAAAGTCAATAGTGGTAACAAACAAACTATCTATGTTAAAACTACAGCCAGTGGCATGCAATGGCATGAGCCAAAAGCAAGACTAAAGTCTGAGAAAATTTTTTTCAGTAATAAAATTGTTAATAAACATAACTTATTGTAATTTATGTCATGGGAAAGTTGTACGGTTTGCACTATTACAGTTAGACCTTCAATTCACCTAACATAAAAATAGAGCAGGCAAATTATCAAACCTACTTCTCAATATTATCGTTGGGGTCTGTCATAAAAATTCAAAAACCTAATCCTAACCTTAGCCCTAGTGCTAACCCAAACCCTAGAACTAACCCTAACTCTATCTAACCATAACCCTAACTGAGATCACTATTTTAAATTTTTTTACCATTAACCCATGCTGTGTAACCCAAGTTCAAGCACCTCGTAGGCGGGTAGACGTAAACGGAGATCTGTGGTGGGCCGTCGATCGACGTGAATCCGCAGCGATAAACGTCAAAGCACGAGTGATAGGTGCAATTGTGCTGTGAGCCACCAGCCAGCGGAGAACCGGCCGGGATTACAACCGTCCGGGTCAGACCGGCTCCTGACCCCAGCCGACTGCTTCCCGCCTCCCAGTAACCACCACCACCATCAGCAGACGACAGAGTCCACACGACGCCCACGAGCTGGACGAAACCCACCAGCAGACACAGCAGAACCACCAGGAAGAGCACCACGTAAAATGTCTGACACCGTTTCATTGTCAATTAACTAGCCATAAAACAGCGAAATAATCAGCCCCGACAATTACGTTTTACATGATTCAAAAATAAATAAATTTCTTATTACAAAGTTGCTGGTTTGTGCGTAGAATCGGTACTGTTGTAACATTTTTGCAAAATTTTCCGTAATATAAACAAACACAATTAATCATATCAGAGTTAACCGTTTTATTTTTATTGGATTTCATCAGGGCTGTGCAAAGTACTCGAGTATTTAAGTTACCGGTAGCGGATTCCAAAATTAAACGGGAAAAAATTCGACTTGACTCAGACAGTACTCGCACAGAAAATTTAACAAAATACCGTGTGTGCATTGTTTGTGTATTAAATGTAAAAAAATTAAATATGTTTTATCGTGTTTTTAAATAATTTTTATATAACGGTAGTTTATGCGATTTAAAATCAAATATTGTAAAAAAAATTTTAAAAACACATTACAACAATATTAGTTATTTGAAGTTAAATATTAAAATATTTTTAATAATAAAGTTGTAAAAATAAAACAATCTGCAAAAAATGATCAAACAGTCTGGAACTTATAACAGACAAATTCGGCTATTACCTCATATTTATCCGAAAGTTTATAAACCTACACATTTTTATTTTGTTTTTTCAATAAAATATGTGTTGTACTTGTTGTTAAACTAAACGAGTACTTGAGTACTCGTTAAGTTACTTGCCGAATACTTGACTAATCGAGTTATAAATAGCCCAGCTTTAAATTTAATGCGCATGCGTGTTTGATGTTTACAATTTTTTCTGTTATTTGCTGGTACTAGTAGCATTTTTAAGTTACAAAGTATCGGTGCATTTGTTTGTTGACAAGCCTCTGTCAAAGACTAGATGTTTTGGTAAACATGCAGTTTAGCGGCCTAAACGAAATACACAGTCAACTTACTGCCTATACGGGCCAAAGCGTGCATGCGGTCAGTTAACCCTAACCCTAATCTTAACTCTAACCCTAACTCTAAACCTAAGCCTAACCCTAAGCTTCGCCTGTATATAGGCGGTAAGTTGACTGTATTTTGTTTAGGCCGCTAAACTGCATGTTTACCGATGTTTTGAATCGTGTAAGTTGTTTGCGTTAGAATGAGCTGCATTCATGCAGTTTTGTTCAAGTTCGCTTCCGATTGCATAGTCGCGATGTCGGAGTACCTGGCTTACTTGTGGGGCACGGGTTAAATGCGGACCTGCGGACCGACCAACGGGTAAACTGCGGACCAAACCTGAGGACAAGGTCTGCAGTTTACCCGTTGGTCGGTCTGCAGGTCTGCATTATCTATATAAGTCCAATTCAAATTCACGAGCACTGTTTTCGAGATATTTCCAAAAATGTGTTTTATAGAATATTTAATGTTACCAAGGAATATTTCATTTTTTGCGACTCCATTTTGTAAAAGAAAGAATTTCGAGGG
>Ga0209671_1009882_pt1 | contig 10013 bp, 6 predicted proteins | sample WorMetHERISLAND2_2_FD_187401 | JGI IMG/M metagenome (GOLD analysis project Ga0209671, IMG submission 187401) | Marine gutless worms symbiont microbial communities from Max Planck institute for Marine Microbiology, Germany - Olavius geniculatus... | ecosystem: Host-associated > Annelida >... | reverse complement strand
CTGTAAGACCCTGATAATAATAATAATAATAATAATAATAATAGAGCGTATTTATACATGGTGGGGCCTAAAAGCAGAAGTCACTAGGCGCCGCAGTTTCAATTAGTTAAACAAATGTGTCTTTAGTTGCGCTTTGAACTGTTCATGGTCCTCTACGGATCAGAGTGCAGCCGGCAAACTGTTCCAGACTCGTGGGCCGGCGACGGCGAATGATCTGTCACCGAGCCGTGTCCTTGTCCTCGGTACAGTACAAGTGACAGAGGCTGATGTGTGTTTGCTGTTGGCTGTAGGCTGGTGGCAAGGAGAACAGTCATAAGAAGTTGTTTGTTGGAGGCCTGCCGCCTAGTGTGGATGAACAACAGCTCAGGGAAGGCTTCAGCAAATATGGCAAAGTCAGCCACCACACGTTCTCTTTTTCGTGAACATTTTCTTAAAATTTCCCCTCAGCTATTTGCCTCGTTTTGGGAATTTTTCAGCCGCAGTTTTGCTTTTATGCATGCATTTAGATTGTAAGCACATTGTGGAGTGCTGGTATCAGATGATATAGCACCAGTAGTATCTTATTTAGTCTGACCTAGTGGTGGTCGTAGCAGTCCTTACCTTACCTTACCTTCGGGGTGGGCAGGCTCTTACACCTGCCCAGCACTGAGGCCGTATCAGCTCGGCCCAATGTGCATCCCCGAATGTAACCACAAGGTTACAGGTAGCGGCTATAAAGCCGTAGACGGCTATGAAGCCGTAAACAGATGGCTGTAAAGCTGTAAATAGACGGCTGTAAAGCCGTAATCGGCCGTGGAGCCGAAACCAGCACAAAAGCACTGGTAACATGCAGCAATCTGCTTTCACGTTTTGGTCAGCGCTTAGTCAGCTCCTCGCCTCCAGATTTTAGAAATCTTTCGGGTCATTGGTGCAAAGCCCCACCACCACGACAAGGTGGCTGACCACGGTGGGGGTCGTAGAAGTCATTGATATTTATTTTGCCTGCCTGTTGCGGTAGGGATGGCCACTGGCCGGGCTGTGTTGCCTTGTATACTGGATAGCTTTGTCTAGTATACCCTCTCAGTACTAACCTGGCTCAAAGTACCTTAGTTTCATTCATGCTACCGTCTGTTTTACCACTACGGTAAGCTGCTAGGGATGTGATGAGCTTTGTGTTCGCATTCAGCGACGTGCGAATATTGACCACTTTTCAGCTATTCCATATTCGACGAATATCTGAAAGCATTTCTGTTGAATGCGAGTATTTCATTTTGTTCAACTTGCTTGAACTTTATTGAACTTTTGATAGGGGATACTGACCGAAGAGAACACTGAACACTCTGGATGTTTCAGTTTTCTTAATTGAACTTGGTTGATTAATCTTTACCTTATATACTGATTTTTACCTCTGCCAAGGAGGTTATGTTTTTACCAGAGTTTGTTTGTCTGTCTGTTAGCAAGATAACTCAAAAAGTTATGGAAAGATCTTTCTGAAATTTTCAGGGAATGTCGGGAATGGCAAAAACTACAAGTAATTAAATTTTTGGGGTGATACGGAAATTTGAGCTAATGCTCATGAGATGCGCGGTTAACATGCTTGGCGGAGGTCTGCGCTCTCCGAGTGCTTTTCTAGTTACTCATTGAACACTGGACAACTACTTAGGATGTTTCACTTTATTTAAATACTAGTACCTGGTATAGAAAAGTTTTCTTGAGGCTGAATAAGTATTTGTGTGCATTATTCGATGAATAGTAAGGTTAATATTCACATTCGACGTATATGACTACTTTTCCACTTTGTCACATTTCTATAAGCCGCTATCAGTGAATGGCATGCTAGCCTGAGTCGGATAATTATGGATCACTGTTAGGTGTTGCTTATGGGATCTAATGCTGTCAAGGTGTGACAGTGTCGTGTAACCTGTCAACAGGTGAACGATGTCGTCATTGTCTACGACCAGCAGAAGCAAAAGCCGAGAGGTAAGCTTGAAAGCAGCATAGCGACTGCTAATTGCAGTTGCCTTCATCTGTGTTCGTTTGAGTGTTTAGCTACTGACAAACTCGTTAACATGTTTTCGTTGATGACATAACGTGACCTCATGACGCGAGCAGTACTTAAGTTGCTTAGATGCTGCTGCTTCAGTGTCTTTGATTTGGCTAATCTGGCGCGGTCGATCGCACACGGTCTGCATGCATGAATGGTGATTAGAACACATCTGCGTCAAAAAGAAATCTTTCTTATGCTCGTTCTACGCTAATAAACGGAATATACCGGTCCTTGGCTGACAGTCCCCGCATAAATAATGTCGTCAGTCATTTCATGTTTTCAATGCTCTATTCTGGGAGAGGTGGCAATTCTGGGAGAGGTGGGAGAGGCTTATTGCAATATTACCGATGGCTCATTACACTTAACAGTGACAATTTTCTGTGAATGCTGATAATACGTTGATTATTAATGTGGGTTGGCTGTGGCTTTGGGAATTGACAGCATCGAGACGGAGGGGGTGGACTTTTTAGTAGGCTATAGCTGGTGTGCATGTTGCTGCTGCTGTTGCTACAATATTCAGTGATTCACTGTTGTGTTGTCGTTGCGTACTACTGAGCTTTACTTTGATGTCTTGAATTTGAATTAGAGAACATCGACAGTTATAACGTTCGATTCTCCGGTCTTCTCACGGCGGCGTCTATGTAGCTTTCACGTTCTAACATTTCTTGTGATTTTTTTTAGATTGTGCTGCAATGTAGATGGCATCGTCTTATTTTTGTTTTCATTGATTCATTTGCTCATCTTTGGCAGCTAACTTTCCGGTTATTTAGTTTGTTTCTTGGTGCTGCCTTAGTGATGGGAATGGAAAGCACTGCCGTTTGTTTACACGTTTGTTTTCTGTGTGAACTTTGTTGTTGTACATGTTGGATTGATGGTCTTTCGTTGTGGCTTGTTGTGTCCGTAGTACTGCTATGTTTGTATGTTTGTTTATGATTTCCGCTGTACGTTTTTGTTTTTGTGCTGAAAATTACCCTGGAGGCTAATGCAGAAAAACTGTTGGTTTTGGAATTATAGTTTCAGGGGAGAATGTTGGATGGAAACAATAACCATGAAAAAGTTGTACAGAAAGGACTGTAGGTCAGGGTGTCTTGAGTGAAGTGCAGCACCACTAACCAGGGATGTGCACGAGGTTTTTTGAGACGAGACCCGAGACCCATGTCTCCGAGACCAAGACGAGATCGAGACGTTCAAAATTTTGTTCAAGACAAGACATTGCAGCTTCCGAGACGCTGGCCAAGACCTTGAAGCTCCCGAGACTGTCGAGGGTCTTGGGAGCTTCCGCATCTCGCCGAGACGTTTTCCGTGACATATGGCGAAACACATTGACGGTGAAAAAAAAATTGTAAGGATTGATTAACTCACACCATCTTAAGCACTTTCTATTTGTGATATTGTGGGGTTTTTGCACTTTATTCTGACAATTATCACTGAATAATTAACGGCTTGCACTATAAAGAATTGCAACTGCAGTACTGTTGACATGAACCATTATGTTTATCGCAATTTGCAAGCAACTGAAATTAGTAAACTACAGCTGATTATACGTCGTCTACGTTTGGCTGATAATATTCATTCTGACATCATACACTTATCTTCATTGCGAATAGGTCATTTTATGACAAAAAAGACTGACATGACATTCTGCTTTAGGATAAATATGTAAACGAACGAGTAAAAACACTGTAAACGAATATGTCTAAGCCACAAATGTCATGCTGGTTAGTATCGCTCTAACTGCAGCTATGCCTACAGTATGCACGGCGCGCGCCTCCACAAAACGTCTCGACGAGACGCAGTGGCCCGAGACCCGAGACGAGACCTACTCTGCCGAGACCGAGACATATTGCTCCAAGACCGAGATGAGACCCGAGACACATCGGTCCGAGACCGAGACGTTGAGGATTTTGCCCGAGACGAGACATTAGTACGTCTCGAGACCGTCTTGAGACGGAGACGTCTCGACTGAGACCACATCCCTGCCACTAACTTTGATAGGTAGATGACTGATAACTCATCGTTGTGGGACACGATGGAAGGGATCTTGGTCTAAGCAGCAAAGGACAAAGCTGCCTACAAATGTAAAGTGACATCACAAGCAAAGGTTATAAGATCGTGGAGAGAAAAGCTGAAGACTGACTGAAAGTTTGAAAGACATTTCTGTTCCTCTGTCACTGTCGATGTTATGTGTCTGTCTGCGTATGTGTGTTTTGGGGGCATACAGTCTAATAGTCTGTTTTGGTGTTGGATCTCTGTTTATCTCATTCTGTTTTTTTTTCTGCACTAACAGTGTGATCGTGGCTGCTGATTTAATGTTTGTTTTTACGTAGTGCAGATGTACTGTTTACACTCATGATACTTTGTCATATACCCTGCATGTTATGGTAATTTGAAATTTGCATTTTCTAACAATGTTGTGCTTTGTTTGTTAGCTCAGTATTTGCTATAGCTGTGTTGGCCACGTCACAGCCACCGATTTTTTTTATACAGTTTTAGAAATATACATATTTCGTTTATCGAGCACCAGTTTACAGCAGCATAGCTAATACACTGCGTTTCATAAAAAACCGGACTCCTAAGGCAGGTCGGTATAAATTTGTCAAAATAAGTTCGCCTAAAATGATTTTTCACACGGTGCACTGCCGTTCAGTTGCAGATTCATTGTGCTTGAAAAGTTTGGTATGGGCCGAGTACCAGCCGCGCGGTTTCCATGGCAACAAGAGCAGCGACTTGTTAAGGTTTGAGCTGACTTGGAACAGACGATTGTGGACGAGGCCATTGACCAGTGGAGGAAATGACTCAAAGCCTGTGTCAAGGTCAAGGGACAACATTTTGAACATTTACTATAACTTTAGTCGTACGTGTAGATTGCTTGTACCAACGTTTTTTCGACACTAAAGCCGTTTTCTTGAAGTTATAACAAGAAGTTTCAGGGTCCGGTTTTTTATGAAACACAGTGTACATCATTATTTGAATCACTGTAGTTTATGCATAAAAAATGGGAATATTTTGTGGTGATTAACTACATCCAAAATAGTCTTTTGTCAGCCCATTTGTTTTCTGAATTTTTATGTTATTTTTCAAACGAATCAAGTAATAAATAGTGAAATGAAACGTCACTTTACTCCATAACCTTTAAATTTTATGTTTGTTTTATCAACATCATGTAAGTAACATTGCTCATCTCATAAGCCGCAAAACCTTTATTTCGGATGTTGAAAATTACCGGTGGCTGTGGCCGCTAACGTCGTCTGTCACATGTTACTAGTTGTTCGTTGTTATTTGCTTCTTCTTTCGCACTTCGGCGTCATGCAGGCTTTGGGTTTTTGACGTTTGAAGAAGAGGACAGTGTCCAACGCATTGTTCAGGAACGCTTCGTGCAGATTGCTGGCAAACAGGTTTTCAGTCTTATTTTATTGTTTCTTTTTATCATCTTGTCTAACGTAACATTTTCTTAATGTCCATCTATCATTATGGTCTGGAATTATAGACAGTAGCATTGATATTAGTCGTAATCATGATGGTGTAAAATATGCTGCCAAAAGCAATAAACTTCTATTGTAATTTAGCAGAAACAAAATGGCACAGATGAAAACAAAACTAGCAGTAGTTGTGGTAGCAGTAGGACCAGTAATATAAAGGAATTAATTAAATGTCCGAGATGTCGTACTTGCCCCCTCGTGCTATAGGATGTGCATTATTATCAGCTATTCTCTATGTCACTTGATATGTTTACTGAATTATTGTAATTTGCTCTTTTTAGTAAGTATTTCATCTCTAAAGCTGATTGCTATCAAAGCCTTTATCGATCTAAGTAGAACTGATGGCTGCAGATTGTCTGTCCACTCATCTTTTCAGAAAGCTACATCCATTGCTTTCCAGTATGTTTTCGTACAATACAAAAATCACTTGAGATCGTGAGGGGCTGTTTACGATGTTTGGCACTACGTGAGTTCATGTTTCGTCGAGAAGTAGGATTATCGCTTCGGTCGTCACTTTCTCTTAGAATAAATACCAAGATAATCGGAAACATGAACTGAAGTTAGAATTCGGTGTTATCTTGCTTCTAAGAACCAACATTTCCGATTATCTACCAGATAAGAAGAAAAATAATCGGAAATGGCAACTAACACCAAAGTTAATCTGAGCATTACCGATTAACACCAGACAGCTCCAATGCAAAAGAATAGGCGTATTTTCTTAATCCCTAGCGATTAGAAACTTTCTAATCGGTTTTCAGTTCACTTTTTAATCTATATAGAAGAAGTAAGTTAATCGGATTCGGTTCTTAGCAGATGTCAGATTAAGCAGATGTCGATTAGAAAAAAGGCAATCCTACTTCTCGACGAAACATGAACTCACGTACTGTTTAGAAACATGCAGTCTATGTAATAAATCTGTCGTTAGGTGTGCATGATTATTGATTAACTGGCAGTGTTATATCTTGGGCACTTGGAGTTGAATGTACAATTGTGAACATGTTTCTGGTGCATGGGTGATTTGGCTTTCGTATTTACACCTTCATAGTGAGAGATGTTGTTTAATCGTTTCACTCCGTTAGTTCTATGTCTATACAATGCATCATTTAGCCTGCTTAGCACTTGAGCATGCCATGTTTAACCAACAGTGCTGTCGTTTTTTTTTTGGAACTGTTTGTTAGTAATATTCCTCATTTATATCTTACCGTAGTGCACATATATGAGACTGTGTTGGGAAATAAGGCTGGTATTGGTTTATAGAAAGAGCTGTTTGCAACATCAAAACGTTTTCCATAGACCTTACAATAGAACGCTATCTGTTCTGGTGAAATGTGGAACTTGCCTAGTAGAATGATATCTTATATCTGTATATGGATCAGAAAACACTTTTGTTTTTGAACATGTATAGGATATTTCGACCAGATAATGCATTGAATTAGTTGGCATCCGTGGGATAACAGACTCATGAAAAGTAGATGGTTAAATGAAAACTGAAAGTAGAAATTGGTAGTACCAGTGTAGGAGTTATAAAATAAGTCTACGTGTGGGGCTTATTAACTCACCGCAACAGCTGGTCATTTGGTGGATATTTTATTATTGAGTATGGTGATTATATCACTACGTTCATCAAAATTGATTATACTGGATTTGGAATAGTATGCTACTGTTATATAATGTGATGTTCAACACGTTATGTCTTTAAATTCGACATTTAAAGGAGGGATGTATTGCTTCTGTCTTTTGGAAATGCCACTAGTTTTTTTGCTTATTAAATAACAACTAGCTGTACATGTGGCTGTAATTATGCTTATGCACTCTTGGCCAGTTAGTCAGTCAAACTAAACAGTAAACACATTTGTGTAGTTCATATATTGTGAATGAATCAGGACAGAGGTTTCTGCATTGTCAGCAGGCATCAGCTGTGTAATAAGTTAAGTTAACTTTGAATATTTAGAATAACTTAACAGACAGTTATGAAAAATGTGGGTCTTAATTATTTTGTTAGTTATCAGTTGTGCATATAAAATGGCTTTTATGTATAACATGCTAGGATTATGTGTATTTTAATTTTTTATAGCTGTTCCAGCTTAGTTGCGAGTGCTTTTGCAGCCATTCTCTGTAGCAGACCCTATTATCCGCTGTGTATGTAATTCTGGAATTAGATGCAGTATAGTGATGACTCGATATATCGAAAATATCGATATATCGTTTTTGATGTTGATATATCGTATCGTATCGTCAAAAAAATCAAATTTTTCGATATGTCGCGATATTCAAAAATATTGCGATATTGTTGATAATATGACAATTTCTACAGTTTCTTTACTACACTGCATGATTAGAAAGAAAGATTACAAATGGAGCGAGTTAATAGTGTCGTAATTTGACTAAAGTCGTAAAATAGTTCCACCTAAAGACATATTTTTATTATCTAAATACAGCATACTGCCTTGGTCAATGGTCGCATTTTGTTTCTATGCTTGTATAAGATTTACATACTTATTATTTTAAAATATCGATATCAATGTTGCGATATTGTGTAAATATCATATCGATCATATCAATATCATATCAAAATTAAAATTTTATGCAGTACCTACGTCAGAGCTGTAGAGTGTACTAGACGTCAGTATTAGTACAGTAGTAGTACATGTAATGACAAATTCACAATTATTACAAAGTTGTCCATATTGTCTCCTATAATATTGCATGGTGGCACTTACTAGCAAAGAACTGGGTCTAAGTTGTATAAAAAAAACACAGAATTGCAGGAACGTCTTAAAATCTGTTATAAAATCCTGAAACATGAGCATCAGCATTGGACTACAGATGAATGAATGAATGACTGGTTTAATGAGACGCATCAACCGTGCATCATACACTGCTGTGAGCAATACAAATTTATAACACTGCAAGAATACACCGATAGAAACAAACACTGAATATAAACTCAACTACACTACACTACACTCAATTTAACATGTGTCTGTTGACAAATGAAGTCTACAAACTATGAAATTTATATTGTAGTAAAATAACATGTAACACTCAGGTAATAAAACCAAACTAAAATTGATAACACAGTAAAGTCATCATATATACAGTATCTACAATATTCGTGTATTAACATGCCACTAACAGGAAGCCAAGCATAATAAGTTGTTGAATTCATCAAAATACAACCTTAATCTGTATTGTTTTTGTTGGCGTTTCTTCAACCGCTGCTGCCTTCATCGGAACGACTGTCCACCAGGTGTCGCTGTGGCTGACAGTAAGTAATCGTAGATGTGTGGAAGTTGGTAGGACCCCTTATCTCGGTTCATCGACTTGTCTTGTTCTTTCCTGATGTGTATCGCTTCCCTGATCCACCAGTCCATTTTGTTGCTTGCTTTATCGATCACCTTGGTGCGGTCCCAGTCTATGCAAGAACTGCGACAAAACTTACATTGGAGAAACAGGTAGAGCTTTTAGGGTACAGTTACAGGAACGTCGACAGGAAGTTACACAACAGGATGTAAAGGCATACACACGAAACACCAGTAAATCCACAGCAACAGAGCAAAACAAGTCGGCAGTCACAGACCACGCCATCTCTTTGAATCACGTTACAGACTGGGACTGTGCCAAGGTGATAGATAGAGAAAGCAACAGAATGGACTGGTGGATCAAGGAAGCGATACACATCAGGAATGAACAAGACAAGTCGATGAACAGAGACAAGGGGTCCTACCAACTTCCACACATCTATGATTACTTACGATCCGCCACAACGACACCTGGTGGACAGTCGTTCCGACGAAAGCAGCAGCGGTTGCCGAAACGTCAACAAAAACAATAAAGATAAAGGTTGTATTTTGATGAATTTGTCAACTTAGTAAGTTTGCATTTCAACCTATGGGTCTGTTCAAAGAGGAAGCCAAGCACATTAGATTAAATGTTTAAGAATCCGATAAAAAAATATGCAAATTTCTATAATACAGAAGTATAAACAGCAGTTATTTGAGTATGAGTTTACATGCAGTACATGATCATCAGGGGACCTGTTGTAGGTGGAATGCAAGCGTGCCGAGCCTAAAGACAGCATGTCAGCGGCGAGTGATAGCGTGGCAGCGGCATTGGGTGGTGGTGCAATGATGCTAGCACAGGCTGCTGATGGCAGCTTGGGTCTAGTGCCGGCTAGTGCTCTGCATCACATGGTGGCACCAACGGTGTTGAATGCAGCAGCGGTCGGTCCGGGTGCTGGTGGCGTCGGCCTGCTGTCTTCTGCGGACTTGTCAGCTGCAGCAGCAGCATACAGATCGCAGGACCTGCTGCAGCAGTCTCTGTTGCCCACCGGTCAGTCGGTCATCACATCTTACCAGGGTGGTCACAGGGCCTTGAAAGTCCTGGAAAGTCCTTGAAAAAATGCTCATTTTTCCAGGGCCTGGAAAGTCCTTGAAAATGGAATAGGTCCTTGAAAGTTTTGGAATTTGATGTAAAAGGTTCTTGAAAGTCCTTGTACATCAGTACAG
>Ga0209671_1009881_pt1 | contig 10013 bp, 9 predicted proteins | sample WorMetHERISLAND2_2_FD_187401 | JGI IMG/M metagenome (GOLD analysis project Ga0209671, IMG submission 187401) | Marine gutless worms symbiont microbial communities from Max Planck institute for Marine Microbiology, Germany - Olavius geniculatus... | ecosystem: Host-associated > Annelida >... | reverse complement strand
CTATTAATCACAAATACAGGGTGGCCCAAAAAAACGGGGCCACTCTGTTATATAGCTTCTAACTTCAGAAATACTGCTTAGATCTACATGATTTTTTGCAGAAATCAAGGTCGTTTCATTCTCAACACGAAAACATAAGTTATTGAAATTAATTATGTGCAACAGTGGCGCCACCTGGCGAATACGAGTTACTATTTCAAATGACGCTCCCAAAAAAATTAATAACGACAGTAAAATTAAACTGCTAAAACACTAATTTTGATGAATATGTATAGCTTAATAGTTATTCATCTCCACCCATGAGTTTATTCAAAAAAAAGCTAAAAACGCTCTTATGTTGCTTCACATTTTGTAAGCTGCATTAAAAAAAATACCAGACCTGATTTACGCTGGACTTGTTTGTCTCAAAAAAGCGTTTCTCAGTTTCCACGAGCAAATGCGGGCCTCCAGCAATGGCCAATATGACGGCCTCAGCCCAACGCTCGTGCTGGATGCAGACATCTACAGCTGACTCAAAGTTTGCTGTCAACAGAGCTTGTGTAATCAAGCCATTGCAGTCTGTATACGCAGCACACATAGCACAACAAACACCTGCTACTACTGTTCTAATACACAATGCCATTATGTCAACAGTTTGAATACTTGATCATCGGCATCGAGGCAAAATCTGGCTCCGATAATGTTTTTGTTAAATTTCCAAATGTGGCAGACTTCAGCAAGTTGCAAAAGATGTGGACTAATTTCAGCTACAAGTAATGTACAAAATCATTATCTGAGAGTTTTCACGAACAATACAACTGCCACAGAACAAACTAACATAATGACATCACATGATTATAAAGTGTGTGCATGCTTGAGTGAGTGAGTAGGATTTAACGCCCCGCCCAACACAGTATAGATTATAGGTCATTTTGGGGACAGCCTTTTCAGACAGAATGCACAAAAACACATAATAACAAAACATTAACTTTAACCTTACAATAAAAAACAGAAAGTTTAACCTATACAGAAACACAAAACATGAGCTAAACCTAAAATTCTAAGAACTCCATTATACACGTGCATATATAATTAACAATAATGGTAGTTCTAATAATTTTCCCTGTAATACATGACTCTAAAGCCTTCAGTTACTTTTTTGATAATGTTAACGATAAATTATTTGACACAGATTGCAGGAAACCAATGACAATTATATGACAGTGACAATGATGTTAATCTGGTGAAATTCTCTATGGCAACATTTAAGAAATTAAAACCACTGATTCCTACCGAGATAATTTAAACAGTGATATACACACAGAGAGAGAAAAAAAGACGCACATTATTAAGCAGTTTTCCACACAAATCTAGATTAAGAATTATCCAAATAATAGTCATAGTTACATCTTTTGTTTCACTTTACCAACTTTTATATGAACTAGCAAAATTCCCACCCTATGAGTGGGTCCACTCTGTTACAAGGCAACTTAACCCTCTACCCCCTCAAGCTACTCATGGGGAAAGGTAAGAAACAAGGTGGGGGGCACGTACCTAAGGCCCAAGGACTCAAACGCTGTGGTTGGGGTCTGCGACCGTGCAACACAGAAGCCGCAAGAGGCATATGACAAACAAACAGAAAAAGCCAACTGCACATTAGATTTGTACATCTCAGCATGTTTTAACTGATTAACAACAAGTGCACGCTCTTTGCTCTTACAGTGCTTTTCAACAAACAAATATTGTAATCCATATTATTACTCAGTATAAATTTGCCAAAAAATGCCAGAACTTTCAAAGTCCTGACACCTACCCGTGCCAACATCCATCTTGAGCTGCGGTGGTTCAGTGGCAACTGATGAAGCTTGGATATTGTCAAATGGTGACGGACTGAAGGACCTTCCATCATCGACTGTTTCAGTCTAACAAGACAAAAACAGGGAAGTTCAACCTCTCATCCTGCTTGCAAAAATTAGACATCAGCTACAACAATTTCAAATGCCAGCTAAAGACACACTTGTTATTTTCGCTCCAAAGAGTGCACTGAAGCAGTTTGCCGATCTAATGAATGTTTTATCATGGATAACAGCCATGCTTACTTTTCACACATTTCCTGCCAGCTAGTAGTCAAATAATATGTAATGTATGAAGTCAAAACACTACAATGCAGCACTTGCCTTTAACTGCTTTACAGAAATAAGTAACATTGCATGCATTACGCCAAAAACACAGTAAATGGGTGAATACTCATTATTAAGGTGTAATGCAACTTTCAATTAATTGATAGTTGACCAAATTAATGACCAGTGATGGCTACTGAAATGGAACGACAGTGCCTCCTTTTGCACAGCATTTCAGTGTTTGGTTACTTTCAGCAACAGAGTGCCTAAAAATTTGACTGTTCAATAATTGATTAAGAAATTACATCACCAAATACCAAAAAAAATTCAATAACTGTATCTTAAGCCATCGTCCGTAACTGCTAACAATGGACAACACAACAAATCAACTAACTAAAGGTCCCAAATTAACTCTGTCCTAAGATAATTAAATATACACTCACACTCAAAGTTGCATTAATTCAGCGAAAATGCTAAGCACGAGAGCTTCTTACAGGTGTCTGCCGGCTGCCAGTGGCTGCAATGTTCATCTGCCTCATAGCATCAGTTAGTTTAGTCCGGACCGACGACTGACTGTAGCCGAGCAGGTTGAGATACTGCTGGCGTGAGTCTGGCTCAAAGTTCACCTGTCAATTCAATAACATTACAATTTTGTCCTGACTTCTGGTCATTTTTCAAACTTCCTCCCCAACAGCAAAAAAAATCACCAATATTTCTAGATTTTACAGGCATGTGGTTATGCAGAGTGCGTTCAGTTGTTATACAACATATTACAATATCATTACAAAAATCGAACACTATTGTTAAGTTAATTGTTTGATAACAATCAGTTGCGATAAATTCAAGTGCTAATAATATAGTATTATACTACTGTTACTGTCACATTTGCCAACTTTCTTTTAAGACAAAAATATGAATATGAATATATAACTTAAGGCACTATAACTGACTGCATCAAAGAGCTGATAAATCTTTAAAACCTTAAGATGACAGGAGCTTGTCTTCACAGCATGACAGCTTTTAATGTTTCTCAAATCGTGAATTACTATTACACAGTATTTAATACTATTACAATATATATAGCGCTACTATGCTGCACTGCGACATCAACAAGAGCACCTTTAGAAAGCTCCAGATGGTCGACTCGGCCTTGTCCTTGCAGAGTGCTATCTTCTTATCACAGAACTCAGTGTATCGGCCGCTGGCGAGCGTAGCTTCCAGCAGGCTGGACCGAGAGACGAGTTCAGTGTCAGTCACCACCTGACTGACGGTTACCAATGACTGACCAGTCTGAGGCTTTGCTGGCTCAAAACTCACCAGCTTGCCCCCAAACTAACAGCACAACAATATCACCAACAGATACACTCGGACAGCGAAACCGAACAGCATGCCACAGAACCAAGGCAAATACTTTCAGTGCCAACAGCACAACATCTTATTAAGAACGGCCACATGTACTAGGGCTAAAGAAATTAACGATTCATTAATTGATTAAGCATTAAAAAATTAATTAATCAAAATTTTCAATCCACAGAAATTCAATTAAAATGTTAGACTTCTTAGCAGTTAAAATAACTGATGATCAACATTTACAATCCAATATTATTTTGCATAAAACATCAAGAATTTCACTTGCATGGGTCTGCACTTTTTGCACTTTACCACACAGCTTGTGTAGGCTACTGCATCATCATCACTTTTTACGCACGAAAGCAGCTACTGCTTTCAGCGCGTCTTAGCCATCGCAATTCTGTCCGTCCATCTGTCTGTCACACAGGTGGATCAATCAAAAGCAGTGCAAGCTAGAATCACCAAATCTTCAACATCGGTTGCCTCACAGACTCGTTTCAGGAACCGTAAAGCTTTTCCATAAATTTGAAGGGGGTCACCCCGAACGAGGGCGCCAAATGAGAGGGGGGTAGAGAAAATTTGCAATTTTTGGCCAATAAGTCGCTGTATCTCAGTAACAGTGCGAAATATGGCCTGGGTTACTATTAATCACTAATAGGAATTCGTACACTGGCTCTCGATTGGCGCCGAATTCAATGACCTTGAATGCCAAAATACAGGGTTTTATTGATTTTTTTGGCAAGTTCGAGCTGTGACACAAGTCTATATCCGTGGCGACACGGAACTATCGTTATGCAATAAAGATAGAGAATTTGATATTCGTATATTAAATTAGCGTGAACACCCCAATTTTCAGCTAAATTACTGAACCAGAACTGCTATAGGCTTTCGCGCGTCTCATGAGCATTAGCTCAAATTTCGTGTTTATTTTGCTTTAGTTTCCAAAAGATAACAATGTCAAGCAGTAGTTGAATTCTGCAGTTTTCACAGTCTTTCTTTACTACCAGAATTAATTGACTAATTTTGGTTAACTTTGTAAAATTAATCGATTACAAAATTTTTCATCGGTAGCAGCCCAAATCATACAGAATCTATGCCTATCAGTGTTTCAATACTGTGTGGCACAAATAGCATGTGGCGTTGTGGCCTGCAAAAATTGATGTTCCAACAATTAGTCAATTAACACTTCACAAAATAAAACAAAAATTTAGAAAAACATTCATGCAATTGAATGACTACTGACAAATTGTAGCATCATGTGAGATTCAGTGCCTCTTTGAAGTTATTTAATCACTAATTAACTACATTACTTCACCAATATTATTCTTAAAGCAATCAACAAACTGTAGGCTAAAGAGCAAACATACTGTCAACTATACTGAAACAACTGGAAGATCTTTAACATCGCACCAACATGTGACAATCAGACAACAATGTTGTTTAAGCCCACCGTGAAGGAAGCACCGACAGGCCTTCGCAGCCACTTGGGCGGCTTCTTCAACACGGCCTGTTCTGCCACCCCAGCCGTGCGCTGTGGCAACGGCTGATTGAACGAGTCCAGCGGAAATGCGTCCGCAACCTAGCCACAAACATCAGTCAAATTCTAATAGCCCAATTCAACCCAACACTTACACTGCAACAGCACAGTCACCAGCGCCTATAACTGCTTTGTTAGTGGACCAAAATTTACCCAATTTTCTGCTGAACCCAGTGGAAATCGCTGTCGATCAAGTTTGTTTCCGATTTTCAACATCTTGATCGGGAACTGAAATATTCGTGGTCAAAGTTTGGGGTTCTAAAGCAACACAACACTGAGGAAAGTTGGAGACAAGTACAGAGTGGACCATAAAAATCGTCTCCTACATTATTCTGTTTAAAATGCTACTGCATTTGTTTATAAAGGTAAAGGTCGTCAATTTGTATAGCGCATCGTCGCGAAACATGCCTCTAATGCGCTTTCATCACTAACCATAGCCGCCTGCCGCACGGCCACTGTGCAGCCTGCAGACACAGGCTGGCACAGCGGCCAGCTAGGCAACCCCAGTCAGCTGTACCAAGGTCCCCACCTTCCGTAACCCATGTAAATGAGTTACTACTCATTTTACCATACCACGGAGGGTAGAAGGCTCAGTCAACCTTATATGGACAAAGTGACATACCATATAAATTGCTAGTCTGTTCTGCACATATTGAGGACAAAACCTAATGAGTATATCAAAATGTTATTATCAAATAATACAATAGAATCAAAGCACCCCAACTGTATTATATCACAATGGTGAAACACAAATGGAAATATGTGCTTGCGTATATGTCTAAGTAAAACAGCGAAAACTTCATACAAGACAGTCAAGTAAACAACAGTTCAATGTGCCCTCTGTGAACTTTAACTACAGTTTTCAATCTCGGTCGAGACTGATCAATGGCTTTGTTGATCAGTTGTTGATCGAGACTGGTGCAGCAGGTAACACACTCTGTCTTTGAGGTCCTCCAAACCCACGATCGGAACTCTGTACACATTTTGCTGCAGAGCACCCCAGAGAGCATAATCGACGGGGTTTATGTCCAGACTGTTCGACGTCCAGACAGAAGGCTCGATGAAGTTGGGTACATTCTGCTGCAGAAACTCGACCGTTAACTTCACCTGGTGACGTTACAATGTTTTCCCCATTGTGTTTCCTGTAGAGTTAGGTTGCATTCATTTATTTTATCCCATTACAAATAATATTGAAAATATTTGCATGAAATTTGCACACGTTACTCAAAATTGATTATATTTCAACGTGCATTATTCACTTTAAATGTAAATCACTCTTGGAAGACATAATTAGCTGACATGTAGGGAGACGGTTTTTTATGCAACTTAGACATGAAATTTGAAAATGCACAACAGTAAGAATTCAAAATAGAAGGTCCACCTTCCTAGGCAGAGTTGATTATTATCACACCTAACAATATTTTACCTTGTTGGATGTCTGAGTAGGTGGAGCTCCTCCCATCAGTGAGTAAACACTGACATGGCCATCAAATGAACAGCTCGAGATCATGGCAGGGTTCCTCGGACACCACTGAACATCAAAGCTCCACTGGCTGCCTGTTGCCAACTCATATACCACCTGTAAATCATGCAGAGCTGTAAGTTATTACTATTAGTAGTAGTATTATGAAAACATTCATATAGCGAACTATCATTCAATAAAACCAGAATCTCTAATGCACTTGATGCACTGTGTCTGTCAGTCATGGTTCCTACTACTCTGCAGAATTCATTTTCACTGAATTTCCAGGATAAAAGAAATCATTTTCCCTGACTAATTTGTTTATGCAAAATACCAATGTCGATTTTCAACCGCTTGCAATGACACTAGAAACAAGGGCAAATTTTTGAATGTCCGATGTGAACAACGATGCTGGCTGCTGTTCATGCCACTGAAGAACAACTGATTGCACCTCGGTATTCGACACAAATTTCTGCCCATCTAGCATTTTCTTACACCAAATGTGAACTGTTTGCTTCGTAGGGCAGTTGTCGCCATACACTAAGATGAGAATCTGATTTGCATTTATTTTTTTACCCAAAAAAATACAATAACAGCACGCTGTTCCTTGGGGGAGAATTTCAGTGGCAACATTGCCGTATTTAATTCGTCATGAAACTCACAGCTGTAATTCAAAATTAAATTTCCTACAAAACGTATATTTCAGATCTCTAATATTTGAAAAACTTACAGAATGGCACTGTTTTGTAACTTACTTATCGAATGACCCTCGTAAATTACAAGACATGTATTTAAGCAGTGTACGACATTTTATTACTAACTATTTTTCTGACAATTTGAACAATGTGGCTTACATTCAAACAGGAGCTGACATAACAGTTTTTCTGGCTAGAGAAAAAACTACACGTTTATTACATATATATCAGAATAATTATAAGTACATATAATATAAAAATAATCAAATAAACGATTGATTGATTGATAAGAGCATTTAAATCAGACAATCATTTATGTCCGAATCGACACAGAATTGCTGTAAAATCTCCTTATGCCAATGTACACAGGGTTTCATCTCTAAAACACAACGTTCAACTTACTTCTCCCACACGTGACTCTGTATTTGGATTCCAGCACAGTATGCGGTTGTCCTTGCCACAGCTGAGCAATAGATCAGAATCACTTGGACACCAGGCTAATGACAAAATTCCCCTGCAAATGATAAAACTTACTTATAAGAAACTATCAAAAAAGCAAAACCAGCAAGAAAATGAGAATAAAAAGAATGATGACTATCCAAAGTTTCTGACCAAAATAGCTACAACTAACCAAATACTGGTAAATGTGAATAATGATGTTAAAGAAAAATTTTAATTAATTTTAATCGTAAAGTACATTTCTACCAAATGAATCTATTTGTTGAAAATATAACTTTCAATTAGCATTGACTATTCCATCTGGTAGCCACCATTTTGCGGAATTTTATGCAAACACACAAACACCAATCACAATATCACCAAAACTTATTCAAGCAATTCATTAACACAAAATACCTGCAACTTATCAGTCTACAGCTATCACACGATAACAAAAAAAGCTAAAATACACACAAGACAGTTGAACAACAATGAGACAGAAACCTCTGGTGGCCTTCAAGCAGTTTGAGTGGCGAAGTGGCCGAGCGCAGGTCCCAGAGTTGTATTATGGGAGAGTGATCTCCCTCCGATGCCATGCACAGTTGGGTCGCAACATCAGGATGCCAACAGATCGACTGACATTTTATCTAAGCAACATTGCCACACGAATATTGATGGTCAACAATCAACAGAAAACGAAAAATCTCTAAAGTAATGCACGTTCTTCCAGTTCTGCACGTTTCACAAGGCACTACGATTCGAACTCCGCGCCTACGATTCGAACTTCTGTTTTGACATAATGCAGACTACTTACTTTTACTTACTTACTTCAGCCAAACAACAGCTGACACTGCATGACCATGCACAGTTGGATACAGTACACAGTGCATACATGAAATATAAAACATCGCAGTGTGCCTGTTGAGCCAAAATTTCATTACGCCAACTTTGTGACAAAGTCCACAACAAAGTCCGCTGCAAACACAAATCATGAAAGTCTGCAACACAAATCACAACGCCATCTTTCAGGATTTGTGTCCGCAGACTTTGTCATGGACTTTCCCAGTGCATTGCAATGGTCTCAATTCCATTAGAGCGACACAAACGGATTTGTCGCAGACTTGTCATGGACTTTTTCACAAACATCTCGACACGTCGAGATGGTTTATGTCGAGATGGTTTGTGTCTGCAACTTTCGCCGAAACTTCATGATTTGTCACCGTTTGCGTCGGCAACTTTTTTTTATGATATGTGTCCGCGACTTTCCCTGCAGACAAGTTTTGGTAAAAGTTGTCGTAATGGAATTTGGGCTTTATTAGTCACATGTTATCACATGATGGATGGCCAGACTGAGGTTACCCTGATATCAAGGTGGTATAGTTGCCTGCAGTCAGTCATACAACCAAGTACTAACTGGGTCCAAGGTACAGTAACCTGTTACTATGTGCCACATGTTATTATTATATGTCATCTACTAACTTTTACTCACTCACTATGCAAAATACATATACAATTTGATTGAAGGCACAGAAGAATGATAATTATAATAAAAAAGATGAAGTACAATGGCAAAAGCAGGGCCTATGATGTCAACTATCAACTCACCTTAATGTGTATGACATTGTATGTAATGATAGGCTAGCAAACGTGGGCACAAATTCACAGGTATTGAGTACAGAACAGAACGGACATACGTGCGACATGCTGTCTCGTATCTTGATGATGGGTTCATTCTTCCTCAGGTCCCAGACAATACAGCTGCCGGCCTGCGATGATGCCAAAATGTGCTGGACTTGTCGGTTCCATGCGACACAGGCCACATCGTGCGCAGGCTGATGTTATCAACACACGCAAACAAATACCATATATATCATGATTACTCATGTCAAGCATACTCAGAGTAAAGGTGAAGGTAAAAAGTTTATACTGCGCAAGGCCAGTAGCCACAGAATAGAGGAGCTCATCCCTTTTCGATATCCTTGAGCCAGGCAGTACAAGTTGAGATTGCATACATCTCTGTTGGGTAGATTAGTTTTGAATTTTTCTTTTCAAAATGGTACACTCTGGCGTAGCCCCCTACTTTATATTTATGGCCGACGGCAGGGCCCCACCAAACATTGCGAGGCCCAGGGTACCTTACCACCTAACCCATCCTCGCGACAGGCCTGCCAAGCTGAGCAAACTGACACCAAATCTTACTGACAGCAATGACTGGTTCAGTGGTTCTTGCACCACTGCTAGCCATCAGCAAATTTTATCAAAAATTATTCTAAACTTTCTGGGTAATCTTGTGGGTGAACAAACAGTCAAACAGACGTAGGAGAAAACATTACTTATTTGATAAAAAAAACTAGAAATTTGGGGCAAAGCCCAACGTAAGTCCGCCCGGCGCCCTAAGTCCGATTGGGGGAAATTAGAGGGGGGGGGGGAAA
>Ga0209671_1009880_pt1 | contig 10014 bp, 6 predicted proteins | sample WorMetHERISLAND2_2_FD_187401 | JGI IMG/M metagenome (GOLD analysis project Ga0209671, IMG submission 187401) | Marine gutless worms symbiont microbial communities from Max Planck institute for Marine Microbiology, Germany - Olavius geniculatus... | ecosystem: Host-associated > Annelida >... | reverse complement strand
GTCTCATAGCCCCTGCTAATTGGCGGGGGTGTCTCCATCCTTCAGGGGGGGATGGAAGGCCCTGGGACCTGACTTTGACATAGACCAGCTTCGTATTTTACCAGTGAACTGTAGGCCCTACTCGTCAAGTGCTACAGATGATATCATTACACCACCGTTCAATTCTGTCCGCAAGTACCAGAAAAAAACACTTTGAAGTACCGATCTCACTGTTACCACAGCGACCAATGGAAAAAAATTCAACACGAAATATAAACAAAAACTAAACTAATACTGTTTCTTACTGATGATCACATTTCAGTGAACTTTGACTAGGTCATAAGTAAAGTGTGGATCCGCAAACAAATGAAGTGTGTTCATTTGTTCAGTTGGCATAATTCTTAATTGCTTGTGTGTTGTTGAAGGAATTGGACACACTGCTGAGATGTGGAATCTGTTTTGAGTACCTGAAGACTGCGATGCTTTTGCCAACTTGTTCACATAACTGTGCGTGACTGACTATGTTATATAAGATTTATGATTCTGATAGATGAAAGTGCAGGCAAACTGGTAACAGTGTGTGATAATTAGCTTGTTATTGCATTTTCAGAAGTAGCTACCCTGTCAACTTAGTGTATGCTAAGTGCATGTAGTTTGGTTGTAACATGTTTATTATGAATAGCAGCAGCTTCTGTCAAAAGAAAAATGATCTCTCATTTCTTTTGACTGACGTGTGTATAAGTACTTTAGCACCGCTGTTATCAGTTATCTGCAACTGACATGTAACAGCCCATATGTGCTTTTGTGGACTTGCAATTTTGCTTCAAACTTATTGCAACATTGTGTGTAGTTTTCTTGTTCAAGCATAGCTGTGCTGTTTTTTTTTCTGTTGCTAAAACGTTTTTTTTTCTCACTTTGTTTAATATATGATAATGTGAATACTAGTTTGTTGCATTACAGTAGGTGGTCTTTGTGTGTTATGTCATAGTTTGTTCATTGTGCATACGTCGCTACATTGGCTACAAAGAACAGTGCCCAATGTGCAGAAAGGTAAAGTAGTGCCTAAGGATGCATTCTGTTTATATTGTCAGCAGTTTAAGAAGTTATGTTATTGCTTTTAGCTCTGTGATTCAACGTCTCTCCTTGCTAAGTATGATGGATACCGGTAAAAGCTAATCTGATGTTGTAATAATATGTGTGTTGGACAGTCTGTACTTAAACACTGGCTGTATTCAGTGATGTTAAGAAAGATACAAGACCAGGTTTAGGCATGAGAGGGCTGAGCCTTTTAGCTTTGGGCTGCAATGCCAAAAAAGAATTATCATGGCCTGATCGATCCAACTGTTGCAATTTTTCATTTAAACACTGTAAATCTAAATCATTTCAGTAGCTTTTTGCGTCCAACACACCCAAATGAGTAAATAACAAGAAATCTGAGCTAACGCTCACGAGACGCGCGAGAGCTTATGGCAGTTTGTGTTTGCAGCTAATATCGGTTTATCTCCATCCATTTCATCGCACTTCACTCTTCTGCAGCCAAAAATTGCACAGAATCACAAAAATCCTCCATTTTCCAGGTTCAAGGTCATGCAAGATCATTGATGTTGATACCATTAACAAGCACATCACCATTGCTTGTTATGATAATATAGCCAAATTTCGCCAAAAAACCACGTTGTTTAACGCCATCTTACCTTAGGTTACCGCTAAGACAGGGTACCTGCCACTATAAACCTTCCTATAAAATATAAGTTCTATTTTATAAATTTCAACATTTGTTACTAAAAGTACCCAGTCCTTTCCTCTTTCAGTAGCCGTCAACATCGTAGTAATCAGTGTGGTAGTTATTAAGATATAGCCAAAATGAATCCTCAAAAAGGGACCGTAATTTTTTCTTATCCCTTTTTCTATGAGTCCCCAATTATGTAAAGGTGCCCTGTAATCGATCGCCGATAATCGATGTCATATTTTTTTATTAAATATTCATAAAAACTATATATCGCCATAATCCTTATATATCGCATTAATAAATGTGATATTTAGTATTTCTCGCCGTTCGTTCTAATTTGCGTACTTTGACTAAACATATATGACATTTTTTCGAAAGGTGACCTACTTAGTCAAAATTCACATTTTCCACTAAGTCTGGATATGCGAATCTGGTACCGATGGAAAGCTTGTTGGATAAGGATTCCAGTTCCAGCAGTCCAGACCATTTTCAAATCAGTTTATTAGTTTGGCTAAAAATTGGGGTGTTCACGCTAAGTTAATATACAAATACCGAAATCTACATCTCAGTCGCATAACGAGTTAGTTGCATATATCTGTGGTTAGTTGCGTGTCCTCATCTTGTGAATGCAGTAGACTTAACTTACGCCAGGTGTACTAGTCAGGCTTGCGCATGCCCCTCTTTCTACCTCTTTTTTGGGGGGACCCCCTCCACCCAGCAGCATGAAATTTCGTCACAAAATACTAGAGACTCTAAGCTATCTTGTGGTGAAAACCTGAAGTCGAGCTATCTCACCAGGTCTTGAAATGGTACCGAGTCATGACACCAGGACAGATAGAGAGATGGACAGACCGAATTATCGTATTGCTAATACGTTTTGTAGCTATGCTAGCTCTCGCACGTAAAATAAAAACCATTTACACATGTACAAATTGCGAGAAATTATTTGCTCTAGCATATCATTGCAAAACAATGTTGAATTTTCTGCATACACGGCTGTCATGTTTTGTTTAAACTTGCATGGTTTACATACTTAAATGTCACAGTTTGAACTCTGACTTACTTTGCTGAAATTGCTTGTTTTTAGCCAGTCTTAGAGTCAGACCTGCGTAACAATCGACTTTTGGACCAGATTGTTGAGATCTTCGAGAGGTAACGCATTTATTAGCTGTTGCTTTCCTACTGTCTTTTTTACAAGGGGAGAAAATGTATAGCAGTTGTCTAAAGGCGTGTATAAAGTAACAGAAATGAACTGAACTCGCTTAGTACACTTTGTGACATGAAATGAAATGAATTCATCTGCCAGCACAGTCGATGCAACTGAACTGACATATATCAGTTCAGTTCAGTTCAGTTTGTTTGCTTAGTACACTCTGTAGACACTGGTGGATTAGGAGCTAGAAAAGGGGGAGGGGCATGGTGAGCACGAGCCTGTAGTGGGGGTCGAGGGCTGGCCCTCAGCATGGTTTAGGGGCAGAGTCATGTGTTTTCAGTATTTTTAACATGTTCACATTTTGCAGTCTGCTTCACGGTGGAATGTGGACATATTGGCCACTGCATATGACTGAAAATGGTGGCATGGCTTGCTTGCCTTCCCTATCTCCTTCCTTTCCCCTGGATCCACCAGTGCCTGTAGACCACCGGACTGAACTGAGATTTTAGTTTATTTCAGTCGTTTTGTGAACGCTTTTAGAGGCAATATTGTTGCATTATGCTAGAAATGTAAACAAAGTGAATAACTAGAAAATGTGCAGTGGCTTTTTGGTGTATGGTTAGTAAGTAATGAAATGGTTGGTTGTCAGCAGAGAGGTAGACTATCTTGCTATGTAACCAGCCACTGTGGTCAACTCAGCCTGGCCATCCTCAAGGGCAGAATGGCAAAACATCAACAGTTTTTCTAATTTCAAGTTATTTAAAATGCAGAAGAATGCACTTTTCTGACGGCAGTTCTGTAGCGTACATTGAGGAACCAGCCATCAACAGAGGCAAAGGTTATAAATAACCTTCCTTTCCTTCTTGGGTGTCATGGTATCATGTCGCCGATCTGGCAATTTGGCCATTTGCATCGATACAGCTTCCTGGGTTTTTAAATGCCCCACAGAACATGGCAAATCGGAGGAGTCGAAGTACAACAGAGCAATCACATGCAATGCCGGAACTGTTACGCCCATGATTGTCACAACGTTACAAACATTTTGTGAGCAGAACCGCGAACAAATAGTAATTTAAACAGACAACAACGCACGTGTGACTCACGTTGAAGCGCACACACTACTTGCTTTCTTGATTTGAATGCTGTTGTAACTTAATTTATAAAATGCACAATGTCAGCGAGAAACTCACTGAATCTGAGGCGCTGGTATGTTTTAGGGACAAACCATCATTGGGCACAGCAAGCGTCAGTAATACATCTAATACATCGGTGTTTTCTTCTCCGGTCACCTTGAAACCATTACTGGCAAGTCTTATCTGGGACCCTGTTTGCTGATGTCTTTCTGTCTACTGTCTTTAACGCAGCAGTAATTTTCTGTGAAGCTCTCTTATTTGTCATTTTGTTTTGTTTTTACCCTACTATTAACCAAATCTTAAAGCTGGTATGCAGGAATACGTTCGTATGACATGTATGTCTTGGATTGAAAATTAACAGAGTAATGTTGTTCTGTAAGTTATTTATCTGATGACCCTGGTACATAAATTATTTTTGTGCATATGTGTTTTATGTGTGTGGCTTGGATGTTGAACTTGGACTGGTTTGGGTGCTGTGTGATAGAATGTTTCATCAAACTCTTCGACGTCAACTGATGGCCAGAAGTTCGAACTTCAGTCCAAAGCAACAGAAGTTCAGTCAAAGGCAATGGAGTTACTGACAAAAGGAACAGAATTTCAGCCCAAGGCAACAGAATTTTTTTCTGGAAAGCCAACAGAATTACAATCCAAAGCAATGAAATTTTTGTTAAAGTCAACAAAATCTAAGTCTAATGCAACAGATTTAGAATCTAAAGCACCAATGATTGTCTTGTCAGACAATGAAACCAACGACGATGATTTTGAGTTACGGTCAGCTTCGACTTTCAATTTCACAAACTCACAGCGCGGTGGAGACAAGACTGCATCCATGGCACAAGCAGCTCCTGCCAATGCTGGTAAATAATTGTAGTAATAATAACCTATTTATTTATTTTGTGCATATATGTTACATACATTGCTTACCATAGTGTTTCACACGTTGATTACTCGAGCTCTCTAGTCTGTATGTCACTGATATGTCAGATGGACCTATATACTGCTGGACAGTCATTTGTAATACTTGTTAGGCCTAGATGTCTGCCAGAAATAGCGAGTCTTTAGTTTTTTTTTATGAAAATGCGTTTAGTGATTATCTGTGTAGTATGTCGGTGTTTAGTGAATTACAGATTGTTGATGCAGTGGAAAGTTTGGTCAGTAGCCTAAGGTTCAGTTAATTCTGTCCAAGTGTCCGGTCGATGTAGCTGCCCTATGCTGGGGTTAAGGCATTACATATTTACCTGGTGGGTTACAGTGTGTAAAGGTAAAAGGTAAAGGTAAAGGTCGTCAATTTGTATAGCGCATCATCGCAAACACGCCTCTAATGCGCTTTTGTCACTAACCAGAGCCGCCTGCCGCACGGCCGTCGCGTGCAGCCTGCAGACACAGGCTGGCGCAGTGGTCGGCTAGGCAACCCCAGTCAGCTGTACCAAGGTCCCCACCTTCCGTAACTCATGTAATTGAGTTAGTACTCATTTTACTGTCCCACAGAGGGTAGAAGGCTGAGTCGACCTAGACCTAGTGTGTGGTCCCATATGGCAGGTACTCCATAGCTTTAAAATAAGATTTATGTGAAGAGCTGTGCACTCAATTTAGCCTGTATAACTCTGTAATCATGTAATGGTTTATTTGCAGAGAGGCAAGGGTTTGACAGTGACAGCGATCAACAGCGCAGACCGTCATTTTTTACCGCGACTTCGCCACGGAGTGTTTTAACGTTGAACTCACCGCCTCCAGCGACACCATACACCAGTAACCAGTCTTCACCGTCACTTGCCGGCATGTCCTCTCCAAGCTCACAAGCTACTGGTACTTCGCACTTCACTGCAAATAAGAAAACTCAGTTGATATATTTTTGCTATAAGTAGAAAAATATGTTTGGCTCATGTCCAACATTTTGCAGCCATCTACCTAAAGGACCTATGGAACCCCCATCCCTGTCTGTCTATCCAGTACCAGTTTCTAGCTTCGGAACAGAAAGTTGTGGAAAGCAGAACAACAGTTAATGTGGACATTTTCAGTAGCAGGAGTAGCCGGTGTGCCATTTTGCAGTTCAAAACAGGTCAAAGATAAGGTTTACTGGATGTCAGTCAAAACGGTCCAAAAAGCTTGACTTACTGTTATTGTGATGCCGGGCATTTTAGAAGACTAAAAGAGGACTTTTATTTGAAATTCAAAATTAGTAAGTGCAGTATTCACACTTTATGCAGTGACTAGGCAGACTGTCACGTCCCATGCTGGCAGTGTTTCAGCGTTTTTCTAGATCTATGGCATTTTCAAAAATTGGTAGTTTTTGTACTTCCAGCGGAAATTAAACAACAGAGCTGGTCGATGCAGATTGCAGAGATGAGTGTGATGTTGTTGTTTTTGTGCTTGCAGTGACGTGTCCGGTGTGCAATGTCTGCCTGCCTGCACGTAATATCAACATGCATCTCGACAGCTGTCTAAAGAATGGTTCAGCGCAGGTCACATCGGTCAGGTCAATGTTCATCGGATCTAATGCATTTTGTCTTTTCACGATTGCATTTTGGTTGTTATGTTCTGGTGCTTAGTCTGTTGAATAGGTGAGCATCCATTAGGTGGTGGTTGATTGCTTTTGGGCGTTTTTCAAACGGGGTGTTGTTAGTCATCATCATCGTTTGAGTGTTGTTTGCGTGCGTAACTTTTCTAATGACGCATGTGGCCTTGCCAAATTTGTCACTTGAAAGTAAATATTTATTGAATTTTTATCTTATTTCCGATAAACGACAGCTGGTACTCGATTTACCTACCCTTGGGTGACGGAAGGCTGGTTGGACCTCAGTGGTTGATCATGTACATAGACGGTTTGCTCATCTAGTCAGTCACCTTACCCGGCATATTTGCAACTTTGTTCGTTAAACATAATGTCTTAACTACTGGACCATGCCACCAACAGAACATTCAGGGCCGTCTTAATCAATAAGCTAGTTTTGATAAATGTGGTTGGCGTGTTTATAGTAAGATGCCAAAGCGGAAGCCGCTGCCGAAGCTGGTGTATAATCTGCTGAAAGACAGTGAACTCAGGAAGAGGTTGAGTGATGTCGGGCTGCCAACCCATGGACATCGCAAGGTTAACTAGAGAGCGCTCGTTAGAGTGCATATCTTTGCCAATTCATGTACACAGACACACACACGGACAGATCAACCAGTCTCATAATCTCCACCAATTCACTTCGTTCCATTGGCGGAGATAATAAATTAAATTACTTTTCAATGTCTTATCGCTGTCTTTTGGTGTTTGAAACCCAACTGCTGTCTCTGTTTCACCATTTGGTGAATCTTAACGGTTGTTATCATCCCATTGATGTTGTGTGGCATAGGACAGACTATGAACAACTGGGCTAGTTTTTGATGCAACTTATGGTCATTTGAGGACTGATAACTTGGAGTTTTGTGCTGTCGTCGCTTTTTTCCATTTTTGCCACATAATGCATGTTTATTTAGAAGGTCTGAAACTCGGTAACAAGGCAAATTTCCGTGAGACTAGTTTTGTTGGTAATGGTTTAATACTAACATACTAGAATTTTTTCATTTCTTGTCACAGAATTGGAGCATAATGCATATTTAGTAAAATTTGATGTTTTTTATCTTATAATAGTTGGGTCAACATATGCTTGAGCCCCCCAAAAATTCCAACAAATCATTTTTTTGCTTTAACTGCTTCAATTGGTCATGCTGAGTCTCAGAAAAAAAGCCCTGGGTCATATGACCCTGGGAACATGGTTAATTTACATATTTTCAAGATGGCCACCATTGAAAATTTCAATTTGTACTAACTTTTTAATGGTTGGTTTTAGACCCCATAAATGTATTGGCAACAGATATAAATATAGGGTTTCTGAATAAAATAAACATAATTTCATCTCCATGTGACGTACCATGACGTACCTGTGACGTCAAAGTTCCACTGTTGCCATAGCAACCATTCAAAAGTTGCAAAATTTTGCATTACAGCCAGTGGAGAGTTCAAAGCAGTATAACTCGGTCCCCATAAACGATAATTGCGCGCTGTTTGCAGCTACCCCTTATTTTCAGGGTCGGGCAATCTAACGATGTCATTTAAGTGTACCCCCTAACGAACCCTGTTGCCATAGTAACCATTCAAAAGATGCAAAATTTTGCATTACAGCCAATGGAGAGTTCAAAGCGGTATAACTCGGTCCCCGTAAGAGATAATTGTGCGCTGTTTGCACCTACCCCCCTATATTTGGGCCCAGGCTATCCGATGGTGTCACTTAAATTTCTCCCCTGCCGACCCCCGTTGCATGCCAACAAATTTTTGGGACACAATTGACGATAACTCGGCACCCGTAAAAGGTAATTGCGCGCTATTTGCACCTACCCCTTTATTTTCGGGCCTGGGCTATCCGATGGTGTCATTTAAATTTGTCCCATGACGACCCCTTTTGCCATGGCAACTAACCGTTCTTATTCAAAGACAAAATTGGCTGTAGCAGACATTGTTACATCACACATAATTTTTTCCTTGCACCAACTTCCTTTACCTGCCCGGAGGTATTCTGAAAACAGTAAATAAATTTATTGTCATAAAATCAAATAACAAAATTTTGAACAAAATTCGACTAAAACAGCAAAAATCTGAGCAAAAAAATCTTCAACAGTTTACAAACTATGTAAGGGCGATATGAGTTAAAACTCGAAAACAGCAAAAATGATTTTGTTCTCATTAGGCGAAATGAGACTTCACCGTATTTACAGGGTGGGTCATAAAAAACGTGACACTTTACTTTTGTTCATATCTTCGCCAATTATTGACCAATTTTTTCAATTCCTTCATTGGCACACTTTGCAGACAACTTGCAACAATGTGATTAGTATATTTCCCACCACGCCGTGAATGCGTCTCTACAGTACATTGTGAAATATAAAGGAAATATGAATGGATAATGATAATAACGAACCAACATTTTGGTAAACTTGAAAAAACACTTTAGACCAACACTGCAGTGCATGATCTGTATGACAGTAAACTGTGTGGGTCCAACACAGTTTAGTGTCATATTGATTATTCGCCACAATGTTGGTCTAAAGTGTATTTTTCCATTTACCTAAAGGTTTGTTATTATCATTAGTTTTTCTTACATTTAGATTTTACAAGATAGTGTATAGATGCGTTTATTGAATGGTGGGATATATAATAATTACATAAATGCAAATGTCCGCAGAGTGTGCAAGTGAAAGAATTTTGAAAGCTGGTGAAGATGTGGGCAGGAGTAAAGTGCCACGTGGCCACGTTTTTTATGGTTCACAGTGTAGAATTAAATTTCTAAGAGTGCATATGTTTGAAATTGTTTGTTTTATTAACCAATTAACTGATTTGTTACAAGCTGCATACCTTGTCAGTGATGTGTACTGAGCTTGTGTGGTGTGTTGAATTTTTGATGTTTGTTTGTTGTTGCATCAGACGCTGATTGAACGTCATCGTGAATACACGCTCATCTACAATGCAGAGTGCGACTCACTCAACCCTAAATCTGGTGCAATTACTTTTTCAGTTATAATACGATCGTCGTGTAATGGGCTGCATTTCTGGTCTTGCCCATACTGTCCCGATATCTGTATGTCCTGTGCAGTTTACTAACTTGAGAACAAAATGTACAGAAAAACATAATTGGTGTTAATCATAATGGGCGGAAGTATACAGTGAGCCATTTTTATGCGCGAAAGCAGCTACTGCTTTCAGCACGTCTCAGCCATCGCAATTCTGTCTGTCCGTCTGTCTGTCTGTCACATGGGTGGATCAGTCAAAAACGGTGCAAGATAGGATCACCAAATCTTCACTGTCGGCTGCCTGGAAGACTCTAGTTTCAGAAACCGTAAAGCTTTTCCATAAATTTGAAGGGGGGTCACCCCGAACGAAGGCGCTAAATGAGAGGGGGGTGGGCAAAATTTGCGATTTTTGGCCAATAAGTCGCTGTATCTCAGTAACGGTGCGAGATAGGGCCTAGGTTACTATTAATCACTAATAGGAAGTCGTACAC
>Ga0209671_1009879_pt1 | contig 10014 bp, 7 predicted proteins | sample WorMetHERISLAND2_2_FD_187401 | JGI IMG/M metagenome (GOLD analysis project Ga0209671, IMG submission 187401) | Marine gutless worms symbiont microbial communities from Max Planck institute for Marine Microbiology, Germany - Olavius geniculatus... | ecosystem: Host-associated > Annelida >... | reverse complement strand
GGTGGATGATGGTGGTTGTTGTTTGATGCATATAGATAAAGTTTTCGGTGATGCATCCTGTGGCACACGTCTGGCCGCATACGGGTCCAACTAATTGTCGGATACGCGCCCATCTCGGCCTTGTCATTCCGGTTGGACCACGCATCAGGGTCGGCAACGAAACACGTGAGTGGATCGAGGGAAAGTTCATTATATTTGACGACTCTTTTGACCATGAGGTCTGGCACGATGGCACCTCCATGCGGCTCGTGCTGATTCTGGACATTTGGCATCCGGATCTAACGGTTCACGAGAAAGCATCGCTTTCACCAATATAACTTCTTCAGTCACTAGGAACCAGAGTTGTTTTATGTTTCCCACGAAATTTTGAGCCAAGACAAGGAGTTGCCTGGTTTCCACATAATTTGAGCATTTCCGTTGAGTTTTGCAGAGAAGGGTTCTGGTCAGTGATTATTTTTATTTTCCAATTTAAATCCAAGTTTGGAAAGTATACTGACAGAACTGCCTAGATCTTCTTAAATCGATTTGACTGCATCAGCGATTAGTAAAACTCTATTGCAGTACAAAAATATTTTACTGATGCAATATAAGCGATGATTTTTTTATATTTAATATACGTACATTAAATGATCCGCAAAGTCGTTAATAAATAGAATGCTACAGAATTAGGAAAATTTGCCACAGTGAGCCACGGAATTTAGCAAACTGGCCTGCCAATTTTAGAATAAATTTTCATGGAAAACTTTTTTCAGCAGCATATAATGTTATTCATTTTACAGTCGTACATATCGGACTGCATTGTTAGTTCGGCTGCCTTATTTATTAGTATACTAGCGTGATATCATAACAGTATTTACTGTGTTGTGTGGCCGTTTTTTAGCAACTGTATGTCAAAGTTATTGTTGTCCACCATGTGCAATATCAGAGCATTTATTAATTTGCATTTTTTTTATTTGGTTTTACGTTTGTCGGGTCACTGTGACCAAGTATCGACAGTTTCGTTTGAGTGGCATTTTGCAGCTTAGTTTTACTGATATTAGAACATTTCTTTGAAAATGCCACATAGTGCCATATGTGAGGTACTGGAATTCTAATTGGGTTTGCTGGAGTTCCACTGGCTACGCCTGGCAACAGCAGGCCTGCCGGGTCTCCTGTTTTTAACATATCTCTATCAATTTTACAACCATTTTTACCATTTTACCACTGTAGTGTATACTTCTACTATTTTTACCTGCAGGCCTATATGCCACCGTTATATCTGCAGTTACGCACTGCATGCGGCACATTTTTGTAATTTGGCACTGTGCTGTGTCTTAGGTAGTGTGTGTTGACTGTTGAGCTGTGGGACCAATTTAGAAACAGTGAAAGTACTGTAGTATTCGAAGTAGGTTAATTTGCGGCTGTCTGCTGTTATGATCTGCTTAGTCATAATTGACAACTGTAGAGTACTGCGCTGTGCCAGAAAAAAAGTAAACCCCTCGACATTGTGCAATAGAAATGTCAAATCTAACTAAGTTTGAATAAAATATCATTCGCTTAACCCCCAACAATTTGCTGCAGCGATTATTTCTCAGATAAGTTGTTGATAATTGAATATCGATAATAAAATATCTCCATTACCAATATGGCGTTACGTTCGCTCGATTAGAAGTGACATTTGTTGATGCAATCAACGTAAGCAGTAATGTTAACAATAACAAAATGGTACTTTTTGCATACGATCGTGTTTTAATTAAACTGTTGAGAGAAAAGAAAGAGCATGGTAATAAAAAAGGTTATCACGGAATTTCCCAGCAAGCCGTGGACACTGTCAGAATTAAACAAATGGTTGATTAATACTAGATACCATGTGTAGGGGTGACTTCACAAAATACTATTGTTTATGTTAACATATTTAACTGCAATTTGGAACTTTGATTGCCAATAGGCAATGCATTCTTGTGGTAGAACTTTGCCAGAATCAGATGTTTTTTGTCATAGTTACGCAAATGTACCGGGTTTTATTAATGTACTTATGTAAGGCCATATTGGTAATGTAGATATTTTGTTATCAATATTCAACAATCAATAACTCTCCTAAGAAATAATATTTTTTAATGAAATTTGGCACTCGCTTGCCAGTTCATTGGGGATTAAGTGTACGAAATTATAGTTAGATTTGTTTAGATTTGACATTTGACATTGTAGAATGTACAGGGGTTTACTTTTTTCGCACACAGTGAACTACTGCACCGGATCTGGTGCGACATATTTTCGTTTTTACAGGACGTCAGCATAGCAGCTTGCTATGCAGATGTTCTGTTTCAGCTATCGCAAAGGCAACCGTTTGTCTCTCTGTTGTTGCCCTATCAGAAAGATGCGAGCTAGGATCATGGAAACTTTGCCGTCTTCTCCCTGAAAGACCTTTGTTTCAGGAACTGTAAAGCTTTATCCGAAATTCAAGATGGGTTATTTTGAATGCTTGCACTAAATGAGAGAGGTTAGGAGAAATTTGTTATTTTCAACTAATAACTTGCCGTATCTCAGAAATGGTGCAAGATAGGGTCAAGGTTACTATTACCATTAATCACTAATAGGAAGTATGTTGCCACGCATATTGCTTAGAAAAATCCCACATGTAACGTATGACTAAACTCAAAAAAGCCAAATGCCCAAGAATAGGATTATGATGAGACAAGTGCACCAAGCTGAGCCCTGTTCGCTAAGCGTTAGCTGAGTTTCTTGTTTACTTATTGATGTTAATAGTCAGTCAAGTGTACTTGAGATGAGCGAGTGCTTTAACAGTATTGGCGTTTTTGAAAATGTTAAATGTACCTAATACTGATAGTTATTTATACACTGTGAGGCATAAAAACACACCCAAATTTTTTTACCATAACTTTTACAAGAGTTATCCATTTTAAATAATTTTCTTACACTTATTCCTGACACAACTGGCCATTAAGTGGCCATTCAGTTTCCCACCTCACCCAACGTCTGCTTCTGCACTACCTGGAAAAAACAGAACAGACGAAAATGTGCATTAAAATCAGCAAAAAAAATTCATAAAATTTCATCTTTCCGGATATGTGGCCACCAACGGCCAATCAATTACAAGGTTTGATTTTTGTGTAACAGCACATCTATTAAATAGGCCTTACATTCAGGAATATTGATGAATTCAAGAAGCGACTGGTGAAGTCTGGATTGGTCTGGAGCAGAACGTTATCAATGCTGCTATCAATGAATTGAGAAAGTGTCTTCTGAGCCAAGCTCATGTTCATGGGCCAACATTTCAAACATTTTTGTAGGCAGTTAAAAAATGCACAGTTAGATAAAATATTAGCTAAAATGATGAAAATATGGACAAAATGTTTTGTGTGTTGTTTTGATTAAGCAATAATACTAAAGTGGTTAAAAATGCAAAATTTTGTTCGTTTTTCCCTAGATAGTGGGTCTAGTGCAGAAACAGACAATGGGTGAGGTGGTAAACTAAACAGCCATTTGATGGCCAGTTGTATCAAGAATAGGTCTATTCGTACCAAAACTTATTAAAATTGTATTGCTTTTTTTCAAGTTATAATGAAAAAAATGTTGGTGTGTTTTTTATGCCTCACAGTGTAGTATAAGTCACCATTTTGCATTACAGAGTTCACATGTTTTGTTACTGTGTTAGTCTGTGATATAACTTTTGACTGCTGATTTGTTTGTTTTCTTTGCACGTGTTATCGTACGTTTTTGCTATCTGCAGAATGGACCACAGTATGCAATGACGCTGTCACATAGCTAGTTTCTGTTAGTTTGACTGACCAAGTGTTAATTTTCGTTGCAGCATTTTAATTAGAAAGCTGATTTAATGTCATTTGTTTAGGCCTATACTGTGAGGGTATAGAGCGGCGTATAGATTATGACGTTGTCGCTTATGCAACGGGATGATTTCGTCAGTATTTTGTGCATAATAAATGAAATGCTTTACATTTCTGTTGTATTTGTATATACTGATACTCACATGTTTTGCGTATTAGTGGATGCGTTACTATGCAATTAAGTGTAATAAAATTGTATAAATAAATGATTTTATTTCGATGTTTTATCTGTAGCTCGCTGTCTTGCTCCTGCCGACTACAAACACTGGAATACTGTGCTACTGCTGTATATTTTTTTACTTGTTTAGTTATTAATGTAATCGAACTGGTCAGTTCCTACGTGTTATGTTGGACATCAAATGATTTGAAAATTTGAAGCCGGTTTCGTCATGCTTTATGTGATCGTTTTTCTGCATCTGTGATTAAGTTCAACCCAGCTGATCATACAGGGTGCGGCAAAAAAGTTACCTCCTAACGACTAATTAACGTATTAGGGGCCAGGCGTCTCTGTATTCTCGCGTTAATGCCCTCCTATAGCTCAGCCGCTTCATGCAAGTGAAACTTGAAATAAAACCCCTAGCGGACGGTGGCCGATTGACGCAGAGTTAAGAAATGAGTAGGCTAAAGTTCATTCGACCTGCCGTTAGTGGCGGTTTTAGGCCCTTGCCGGGGGGCACAAACCCCCCCCCCCGTTTTGCTCCATGCCCCCCAGTTTTGTGGCCACCCATGATTTTTTTGCAAATATAACACAAATATTCTATTTCTTTGCGGTTCCAAATTGTACAAAATTGAGCAAATTTGCAGCTTCATTGAACGTCCAAATACTAAAAGTGCTTCAGCTTCAGGGGGCTTCGCTTCCTGGCCCTCTGGACCGCGCTGGGGTTCTGCCCCGAGACTCTCCTTGTAGCCTCGCGCTACCGCGCTCGCCATGGGGCCGTGCTCCCCAGATGTTGCGGGCTAGAACCGCCACTGCCTGCCGTCTACCGAAAGCGATCAAAGCGACGTGACTTGATCCTCATTTACCGTGCATTTAACGCATTGTCCCTCTGTGAATCGTCGGAGCATCGCTGGAGTACAATAGGCCTAGTTACGAAGAAGTACCAATGTGCAGTTAATTAGGGCCTACATGCTGGTCCAATAGAAACCGGACCGGTTTGAGCGTTGATAACTGCGACTATTAGTGGTAGAAAGGCGTGTGATACTGTACGTCAAAAGTTTAAGAATGCTTCAAAGAAAAAAGCCCAACTTGCATAGCAGATTATTTAAATATTTTTGCATAAATTTGCATAAATCATTATTACGTTTGAAATTAAGCAGTTAATTTTTCCCATCACTGCTTTCCTTGCTGTTTTAACAGACGGCAGCCCTATTTAGAAATGTAAAAATGGACAGGCACACATACAACAGAAAGAAATTTGGTTAACCCTATCGGTATAGGCTATTCCTTTTTTCGTACGCTTTTCGTTATCATTGTCGGTGAATTCCGGACGCAAAATATTGAGTCCTCTTATGTTTAGATTTTAATGATCAGAGTAGAAGCTTTTTTCTAACATAAGCTTAAGCTAGCCGGTTAATTTGACCACATTTTGTTCAGGTGGTGAGAGGTTCAAGCAGAGTACATAATAGACTATACGCTATTGGCTGGGATATGATAGGTGCCTTATGAATTGTCTGGATCCGGCACAACTCTCACTGAAAAGCAATATCTTCTGATTTCTATTTTGTAGTGCTGTGCAACTAGTTTTTTCCTCCTGATGAGCGTCATATCTCAAGCCAGGTATGCGTTTAACCGTTACGAAATCGTCTCGAATCCGTGATCAGAAAAGCTGGCGCGGCGACGTTTCTATACCCGCCGACCCCGCGCTCAACGAACATTCGTCTGCCACAGCGTACTTATAGGGTGTTTACACGATCCAGCAAAGTTCCAGCAAACGTCCAGCAAACATCCAGCTGGCCTGATGGAACCCCACCCCCTATCAGCCTATCAGCTGCTCACCCCGCCGCCTATCAGCTGTGGGCGAAGCCGTAGGCGGGCCTAGCTTTAGCCCACAGCTGATAGGCTTACGTGTTATATAGGCCTTCCAATATGCCTATCACCAATATCATTAATATTTAAATCTGTGGTTAAACAACCCGCCCGTCTTCCTAATTACCATAGAACTTCCAGCTAGCTGGATGAATGCTGGATCGTGTAAACACCCCATTAGGCAACTGATGCACGGCGCCGCGCGTTGCTGCTGCACTATCGCCGTTATCTCACTCCAAGATCTAACAGCTCTGCGGCGGCTGGTGATGATATTATTTTAGTTGTCAAATTCAGCGGCGTCTACGTTGGTTAGAAAAGTAGGCGGGCCACGAAGTTGCAATTTTCCTATACAGACAGTTGCACATCTACGAGGAAGCAGATTGCTCAAAAGTCCAGTTTTGCCCCTATTTTTTCCAAAATAAATTTTAGCGCCAAATTTTGCATTCTTGGACGCCGATTTTCCGACAAGAAGATTTTCCGTCTGCAAAAATGCAGGTTTCTCCTTTTTGCCTTCCTGCCCCCACAACGCCACTGGCCCACTGCTCGAATTAGTTGCACTTTTGGTTTTCATACATTTCATCATCATCATCATCATCGTGACGTGAAGCGTTCAGCCGTAGCATCTTGCCGTTGCGATTTGTTGCCAGAACGATCTGTTCTTTGCCAGTTCCAGAGCGTCCGTTACCGATATTTCCATCTACCGGCAGATCTAATGAATCGAGGCGGTGCAGGGAGGTCGACTTCGAGCACGCCTCCAGCAGATGGTCGAACACCATCTTGAGGAATATACACTTTATTAAAATTGTTAATTAGTTATTTTTGTGCAGTTTTTATTTACTTAGTAAACTTATTTTCAGTTTTCATAAAGGCATGACATAGTTTTAAAATAAATACGAGCATAATACTCGTAATTATCTGTATACGTTTTTAGCTTAACTATAGTTCGACAACACTTCCAAGTTCGTTTTGCTTGTCGAAGTTTTATTTTATTTGGTCTTCGTTTTTCTTCAACGTAAAAATTTTAGTTCGCGTTCTCCTAAAACCGCCGACGACGAATAATTTTCGTTCTCGTTCTCATTCCAGTTACTAAAGCATCTCTGCTAACAGCAGTCGGCATCGAGCGTCTAGAAATCGCCGCGGAGTGGGGCGCTCCGCCAGCTTAGCTCAGCTGACTCTTCTTCACTTCGCCGCAGGAAGCCGCACTGGTAACAACGTCGGAACGGCGTCTGGCACCCTCGCCGTGTACGCGTATACCGGAAATGCACGTCGTGTCACGTAACCGACCGCGTGTCGTCATCGAGTTAACCGGAATAACAGCGACGCAGCGGTTATAACCCAACGACACGTACGGCGTTTCACGCGTTTAATGGGCAGGCCTAAACGAGGCGCTACGGAAGCTACGATAATCGCTAAAGATAACGGCAGAAGTTACGACTTATAGTACGTAACTTATACTGACAGCTTTAACACTACCGTATGCGACTAGCTAACGGGACAATTACTTTATATTACATACGGTACCGGTAGCGACAGTTATCGTTCCTTCTCCTGCTGTTCCCTCATTTGCGTGGAAGCGTAGCGTACCCGGAGGCTAACAAACGGCGACTGCACCGATGTCGTAACACAGATCGACTATTATACACTCCGAGTGCTTGCCACTCGGTAATTAGAGCTTACCAGTGGAGCGGACAGCCAATGAATGACCCATCGCTCCCGCGGAATGTAGGCCTATACCTACTGTCTTGTAATTAAGTTACGTTCCATCGAGCACAATATAAAACCGGATTTTCTGTCAACGTTGGATCAGATGTCGGAGTGTTGAGTAGGCTAACTTGAGTTTGATCCAATATCAGCTAGTAATGTAGTAGCCTACAGTAAGTTGTATAAGCTAAAGCCAGCCTATCGGTAAAGTCTGTTGCCGCTGACGACTAATAATTTTACTGCGATATCGACTGGAATTTCGGTAAGTTGAGTACGTGGATAGAAGTCCTCGAAGATGGCACGTATATCGTCGCTAATCTCTGGAGTAGCGGTTGTACTGCTGACAGCTATTGCCACTGTTGGACTGACGGAGACGGTGGAAAGTACCTACTGGAACGAGGCCGCCGGGGTAAACTTACTGCTGGAGAGTGGTCACGTGATGACGGCTGCGGAGGATGCTCTGAGGGTGCTGCGCTCGCTGCCTCTGACGCAGCTCAGCGCATCTCAACGCCGACACATCAAGCGCCGTATCCTCTCAGTACTTGGTCTAGACCACGCACCCAGGCAAGTATAAAAAGATTAAAAATTGTACACGTATAGCTGTTTATAGAAAACACCGCTACGGGGGGCGTCATTTAGGGGGGAGAGGTGTAAATCCTACATTTGAAACAGTGTTACTGCTGCAAGGACAATACGTTGCATAGATGAGACCCCCAAAAGATAACTTGTACCCTCCAGTTATTTACTGAAATGACGCCATTGCTACGAAGCGTCACCTGCCGTATAGGATCACAGTGTTGCCAGCCACCTGACACAACCGCGCTTTAACCCCAGCCAGATAGGCCGGTACTCGATTTACCTATGTGTCCCGGAGGGATGGAAGGCTGAGTTAACCTATGCGGCTGATTATACATATCGAGATGGTTTTTCTACCAACTGGCATTCACCCATTCATATACTAACCCCCGACCAATAAGCATAACATGAAATGAAGTAGGCTTAGACTACGTTAGTGGTTACCAATAGAGTCAGCTCGCAAAGACGCTCTATATGCATAGCCCCATCTAGGGTTACCCAAATGGTTTTTTTCTGTTTTTACTTTTAGATATCATTACATCGCTCTTACACAAAATTCAAACTACCAAGTTGTTTACTTGGCGTAAATATTTGCTGGTTTATTGTCAAAGGCAAGGAAATGAGTAGAGCAGTAAGCCCCTATATTTCCGGGTAGGCCTAACGCTGGGTATAGACTGCTAGTCTGCTTACTGCTATACTACTACTAATAGTACTATTACAACTACCCCGACCCCGAAAACTCTGTTAGATGCAAAAATCCCGGAGATACATGTATCTTTCACACAAACCGAGTTATAGCATATTTCGTTTCAAATGTCGTCCAGACCAATCGGTCGTCGCGGGGGTCGACGTGGGGCCGCCGTCGCGGCGTACATGATGGCTCTGTACCGTGGAGGAAGCACCGAGGACCAGCTGCAAGTCGTGGGCGTGGCTTCGACGCACGACTCGACGTGGACTGAAGCGGGACTACTGACGTCCGACTGGAATAGGCTGACCTCGGCAGACATCGTCGTCAGCTTCGCTAATAAAGGTTCATTCATTTTTTTTCATTTATTTTATGAACAAAATGTCAAAATACATTCTCTGTTTTGATTATAGCACTGTCAACTGGAACGTTAGGACCGAAAAATAGCAGAAGTTCTCCAAATGGCAGCACCTCTGCTGTCGCGCGTCACGTGGGATTTGCTGAAACTACTTGTTTATCGACATGGACTACATTTGATTGCATTGTAACTTTATATTGTAATTTTATAGTTGCGGTCTGCCAACTACTGATTAATAGGGCCTAGGCTAGGCCTAAACGAATATGATAATTATGATTTTCTTATATCAATTTTGTGATGAAGTCGGCGTTAGGCTAGTCAAATGTCCAGTGCCATTTTATTTCATGCGTTTCTAAGTCAGAACCTTCTTTTATTACGGTACACAATACCCACAGCAACATAGGCCTAATCTACAAGGTCAGTGCTAGGGGTAGATCGGCGATCTTGCACTAGTGAGCAGAAAATTACTAGTGGTAGATCGCCACTTTATCTAATTACATTTATCATATTACTAATGTAAGAATGTAGCCATATTTTTTCACTGCATTACCAGGACTGTGGTTGGGACTAAAATATCGGTCACCTTGTTATCAATTACCAAATTTATTCAAAAACAATACGCCTATATTTTCAAGTCTGTGTTACAAAGAAACAGATATGGCTTGAGATGGACTCTGATATAATGTACAATTCTCTCGTCTGGGAACCAATGTAGAATGCTGCAAAATGTCGGTTGAGTGCCTAGTGGTGTTAAGATTTATGTTTTGGGGAGCTGCTGTTGGGTCGGTGGTTGGTCTAGTGTTTTCGGTGGCCGCAACGGGCG
>Ga0209671_1009876_pt1 | contig 10014 bp, 5 predicted proteins | sample WorMetHERISLAND2_2_FD_187401 | JGI IMG/M metagenome (GOLD analysis project Ga0209671, IMG submission 187401) | Marine gutless worms symbiont microbial communities from Max Planck institute for Marine Microbiology, Germany - Olavius geniculatus... | ecosystem: Host-associated > Annelida >... | reverse complement strand
GCAGTGGACAGACTGACGTTCATAACAATAGCAGCACTTCACTTCCAAGTTCACACACATGAACCGGTGTAGAACGTAATAGGCGGCCGCTCCTGGTTTGCATTACTAGTTAGTATTAACGTGTATGTACTCGCAATGGCGTGAGAAGGCAAGGGGATATTGGATAATTGTGGTTACCTACGCCGGCATGCTGCTTGACTTGGACCACTCTATACCTAGCATGCACTTTCCCCCCTCCCATTCTTCCTGTGATGGGCGCAGCGCCAACGCTTGGACAACAATCACACGTGGTCGCCGATCGCTCAGAACGAAACGTAACGCCATGCGCTGATTGTATAATAATGTCCATGTCAGTTGCTGAAATTAGGCCTGAAGTGTGAGATGGCGTGTAGCGGAGAGGGGATAATTAATCCTGCCAATCTCTCATGAATGGCGACCGTTCTACAGGTGCGCCTACCCCACCCCACTCTCCCTGCCACTGTTGTTTACTAGCAAATTGAGATCGTTGTATAGTGGTCGCCGCCAGCCGCTGACTGCTGTTTGATTGCGGCTTAGACAGCGGCGGGCGGCGTGAGCGGGTAATCGGTATGGGGTTTCACAGTCAATAAAATATAGCCCAATACCCAATCCACCCCAATACCGGCCAGTATCCGGTACCCCAATACCAGTATCTTCCAACTCTAACAGTCAGTCACCAATACAAACATTCAATAACTAATGACCGAAACAAGAGAATTTGTGAGCGACATTTAACAACTGGAAAAACATATATTCCGGAGGCATCTGTGATATCAAGTTTAACTGAATATGTGGCCAAATTGTTGTTAACATAGATCTGTCTTTTGTAACTTGCTTAAAATGTAACTTCCTTTTGGCACGATGGCAAAAAGAGCACAACTTGCTTCTTGAATGAGCAAAAAGGGACAACTGCATCCAAACGTGAACCAGTTAGTGACAGCATGCTTCACACCATACAACAGTTATAGGTCACAGTTAAGAATGACATACCGGTACCTAACACTGGCAGTGAATGGCTGATTTTTCAGTGAACAAATGGCTGAAATAAAATACACGATTACACACGTATATACAGACATACAGAATATATACCTTTCCAGTTGTAAAAAGCCGCTCAATTTATGTACAAACACCACAAGCTAAAACCTACCAACAACTAGGACAGAAGCAGGAAAATACAATATAAAAAAACTAAAACACCCCAAATAACTAGTATGAGAAGAAAAACAAAATCTAAATAATGACTTACCCAGAGGCAAAAAATTAATCATAAACAGCAAACAACGAACAAAATCTCACCTGCAAATGGGTCATGTCGCTCCGGGGATATAATGAGATTTCTGCGTCGAGCTTTATATTCATCGTCACGATCTCCGACACGGGGTGCACGGTGCTCAGCCATCGGATCAAAATCCTATTCGCAACAATAAATATTACATACATTACGGGACTGCAATCTACTCCGCTGTACCAATTTTACATTGAAACATTCAGTATATGCATGGAATTACTTGTACAAAATACTTTCAAGACCAGCACACATTAAGTATTTAAACTAAACCAAGTTTTATTTCCAATTTCAGCAAGTAAAACTAAAGTCTGATGAAAGCAACTATATAGACAGATAAAAATAAAAAAGATGTAACATGCAATGTGCCAAATGCATTCCAGTACACAACATGACACAAGTTACTTAAGTTACAGTTTTATCCATAAAAAAACAATAAATAAATGTACATACTCGTTCCTCCTTGGACAAGTCATTTAATATGTTGAGGGGTGCTGTGTATTTTCTGCCCAGTACAGGTGGCACATGCTCCTCCTCTTCATCCTAAACATACATTTAACACTGGCATCATATACGCAACAAAAAAACATAGGTATAGTAAGTAAACAGTATTGCATCAACCAGAATCCCTTAATTCTCTGGCCCAACACAATCAGTGTCAACAGACTGTAAACAGTTGTAAACCGTCGACCAAGACTTGCTGCTGATCAAAAGGTTCTTCTTTGCCTCCTATTGAGGTTCTCGGAATTATCGACGGGCGAGAAACGTAACTCTCGAGATAGAGAATTTTTTTCGAGTCTCAAGAGTAGAGTCTCGTTAACACCCCAAGGACATTTATATAGCGCACTTTTGCCGTGCCCCAAATAAATGACAACAAACACAATATCAACCCAATCAACAGCAAGCAACCGACTTTGTTATGCACTGCTGCTGCTGCTATCGATGGCCTCAGCACGTGGAACTACATACATTGTTCTTGCCCATTTGTCAAAATCAAATTCAAGGACTTTTCAAGGACTTTCAAGGACCACACGAAGGATATACGAGGAAAAAAATTAAATTTAACCGACACTTTTATAAGCATATATAAGCAGGATCAGTTTACAGTCAACAATTTAACACCTCCATCCTCCAAGTATTAATCAAAAACTGGATTTATGAGAAAACCAGTAATGATAAAGTCTATTCATTACTCAAGAGTCAGGCAACACTCCTTTTGAAAATCACTTGTTCAGTCACTGCATTTTAGAAAATCAATTTCAAGGACCTGCAGACACTGATTCAAGGATTTTTAAGGAACATGTCTGTTTTCAAGGACTTTCCATGCCTTGGAAATCTGGAAAACAAAATTCAAGGACTTTCAAGGATCCGCAAGAGCCCTGTACATAAGCAGAGTAGCATTGCCACCTGGGTTGCATGCTGGCAAACGTGGTGACAGCCCTTTGTAGAGCCGAAGGCTGCCATAGCTAAAACAGTCTCCTTGACCGATCCGGGCGAGAGAATTAGTCCTGGCTACATCTTCAACTCAGAGATTGAGTAAAGTCAATCGAGGATAGGGTTAGTGACAAACTACTGAGGCTACCAGGGTTAGAGTCTTAGAGATGGGGATAAAATGTACCTTTCGCTATAGCAGCGCATGGTTATGGTGAACCCAAACTGGCAACAATCAGGCACCGACACCATTCTGGTTGAGCTGAGCGACTAACAAACTTAAGTGATCTTTGTACACAGGTAACACTGATTTTCCACCCAAGCCTACTGAAGTGCACTTGTGTCTAAGATGTTCAATTGTCATGCCAGTAAATGCAGTGAAGCGTTAAATGCTGGTGATGGTACCTACGAGCACAATATCAATCGGCTGATGGAGCCAGTGTTAATGATTACCAAGTATAAAAACCAAAAAACAGTGTGCAACAACATACTTCTTGGTCATCTGTAGCAGGAATGGAATCCAGATAACCCTCAAACCGACTAATGCCAGCAGTCCCTTCATAGATGTCACTGTCGTAGTGACCTTCCTGGCCAAGTCCTACCCGGTTATCAGCAGGAATGTCAACTGCATCAACATTCTTGCGTTTCTGCTGCAAATCACGAATCTGAGCTTCAAAATCTACAACAGCACAACATAGCGGTCAATTGGATCAATTTACTGGTTAAACGAATAGCATGTAGAAATGCAGCCTAACAGTGAATGGTAAACATACGCATAAATGGGATACATAATTACATATGTAAAACAAGATAATGTTCATACGAACACGGAGTCTGTCCAATGCATTTCGATAGTTTACAGTATATGTCCGTATAAATATAATCAGCGAAAACCCCCCTATAGGCGCAAAAATCTCGCAAGAATCTCTTACGCAAGCCGAGTTATAGCCCATTTTGTCGCAAATTTTGTTGCCATGGCAACGGGGGTCGGTCGGGGAAAAATGCAATTGGCAGCATTCGATGGCCCATCCCCGAAAACCCCCCTACAGGCGCAAAAATCTCCCAAAAATCTCTTACGCAAGCCGAGTTATAGCCCATTTTGTCCCAAATTTCGTTGCCATGGCAACGGGGGTAAGTCGTTTATGATTTACATTGCTGCTTACTCAGCTTATTTATTTTCTAAAATTCTTTTGGTATAATATTCATTCGCTAGGTGTCATCACTAAGTTGTTTTAGTTAGTTTTATGGGTTGTTGATGCGGCTTATTCAGCTACAAATTTTTTTTATTATTGAGTTTAGTACGTGTTTCATTCGCTAGGTGGCGTCATTAGTGTGTTTTTCGTGTTTTTTTCTGTTTTCCCCCAAAAGACCTAGCCCCTTTTTTCTTTATACACCCTACCAAAAAAATCCCTCTTTAGAATGATGAAATTCACGTTAAAACTGAACGGGACGATTAAAGTTTACGGACACACCCTGTAAACGACATCGTCGCGCGAGTCTGTATTGCAGTGGAAGTTAGCCCGCAAGGCACAAGCGGCAAGAAGAAAAGACGAAACACATTATAGCGACACAGTGATGCACAGAGCTATTATGTGTATTACTACGCGTTAAGCTTAACGCGTAGTAATACACATAATAGACTTGCCTGCTGCTGCTGCTGCTGCTGAGTAAGTGGACTACTTAGTGCTGGTGATGGCGGAAGCTTCGGCCGGACAGTACATGAATTTTATGGAAAGTACACAGGATATGTTCCTGTAACAAGGTTAGATATGCAATTATGATAAATAAAATAATAAATGACAGTTAAAAATGTTTGATAGCGAAAATGACTAAAAACAGCGTAAAAACAGGGCGCGTCCGTAAACTTAAATCTACCCAACTGAACTTTGTTCTCGGTTCTCGGGTATGGGTAATTTGCGGAAATGCGGAATGCGGAAAGTAATTTGCAGAACAAAATCCACGGAATGAAGATGATTGGTTGACGGGCATGATCACGTGATCGGCCCGATTCCGCAAATTACTGCATACCTTCCGAGCTTGACGTGGTGGTAATTTGCGGAATGTATGGTGCGGAATTGCTGTAGCTAACAATGGAAAATGACAAAAACGTTGCAAAACGTTGAAAAACACTAAAAAACGTTAACACTCTAAAATGTACAATGTGATTGTAAACTGTAACTCTGTAATAAACTGATGTTACAATGGCGAATTTTTTTACTTAGGCATTTTTTTCGTATTTGTGGAGTTATATGTACATCTATGTTGATATTTTTGTTTTTAGGCGATGTGACTTTCATAGGAGTTTTTTGTATTGGTGTGTTTTTCAATTTTCATTAAACTAGGCATTATTTTAAGTATTTTAAGTAGGGCTAGTATGTATATACATTTTGATATAATTAGTATGTCTTGAGTTCCAATGATGATGATCAATGTATTTTTATTAAGGCTTATAGTAATGTAACACTGCTGCTTCACGTAAAATGACTTGGCGTCGTCTATTAGGTTATTATTAATCCGAAGTTCATACATTATAGCATACACTACGCAATAATTAGTGATTGTAATCGATTATTTGATTAAAATAACAAAAAAATTACATACATGAAATAAATAAATAATAACAATAAACATAAAATCTTATATTCAGAAGTAAAATATAAAAAAATAAATATCAAAATGAAATAAAGTAAAACAACATAACAGTTTAGAAACACAGGTCTATAATTTAAACAATTAGCAAGCAAGCAATAAATTGCTTTAAAAGAATTTAAAATGACAAAGATGAGATATGACAGCGGCGTATTTTCATTTAAACATGAGATATCACGTACAGTATAGTCTACGTTGCTCGGTAATTAGTGGCAATAAATGCTGAGTGCGGCCGGAGGCGTTATCGATCGCTCGATCGGTCATTCCGCATTCTGCATATTACCCACCGTTCCGCAGCCTACTTCCGCAAATTTCATTCCGCAAATTACTTTCCGCATTCCGCATTTCCGCAAATTACCATCACCCTCGGGTCTCAATAGTCATTTTTTGCAGTTTCCGATAATTAAATTAGTCTGAAACATGCATAACAACACTAATTCTACCTATTTCAGTCACTTTTGAAGCCATCTGGGGTGGCGGAGCTAATGTATGTCTGGGTAAAAGGCGGATGTCCTCCGCATCGACATCCGTCTTTTACCCGTTGCCACATCCGCAGATCCGCACATCCGCCTTTTACCATCGTCCCATTCCTACCGCACTAGAAAAAACGTGTAGACCAGTTTCGCCTAGTAAGACGTCAGTGCAAAATGACAACAATACAAAGTAATGCAAACATAGCAATTTTTCAGACTATGAATAGAACAATTACCGTCTACTGTCTTCACCGCCGCCATTTTGTTATTTTTCAGCTCTACGAATATATCCCACAATTCCCGAAACACGTAATCATGAACGGTAATAAATAAGTAAAGTTTTAAGCCGATCGAGTGCTTCCACTGCTTTGAGTCTCGACTCTGGACACAAACACTGCTCAAGCTTTTTGGCCGACTGTACTAACTGTTGTGCATATGGCACAAAAAAACTGCCATCCGCAAGCTCAAGATCGTAGCCCGAGTCATCTTTATGCTTTTAAGACAGTTATAGGCCTATTTTAACAAAGTAGGCCTATATATTATAGCGACACGAGAGCATACAGTGACCCCTCCCTTCGAAGCATAGATGTAAAAAAACATTTTATGTATTTTACAAAAATATAAACGACATGTTTTTATGTAGGCTTATTTTATTTTTATGTATTTTATTTTTGTTATGTTTTTTATATTTTTTATGTTTTGTGTGCTTTTTAATGTGTAAGAGCTGGATTGGAACCGGTGCCTGGCGCTATTGTGGCTAAACTGTCAGCGGTAGGTAGGCCTACTGTAGTAGAGATCGGAAATGAACTTTGATCAGAAACTGAGATAGAAAGCGGACGATAATTATTTAAGTTATACCAGCGGTCTTCTATCTTCTATCTTGCTGCTTTCGCGCGTAAAAACTAAATTACGCGCAATCGAATGCGACAGTTTTCAATTGTTGTAGGCCTACAATTCGTTTTACTTTATTTTATTGCAAATGTGCCATCGCTCTTACTGCGAAGGTCCACTTTGGCGAAGGTCTACGACTAGGCCCCTATAAATAATGCTTGGCGAGTCCGGTTCATGGCCTCAAGGTTACGATTGGAAGAGCGATTAACCTGCAGTGTTTACGATCGACATTTAAAGCTTACGTGGATTGACATAATCCAATAACGCATGCAATTGAACGCATGGAGAAATTGGAAACACATTTAGCGTCGTGCCGCGATCGCGATCAAAGTCTATGCGTTTGCAGTTTGCACACTTTGCCTTCTTCTTTTTCTTGTTTTGCTTAACAACCGTTTGGGCCAAATACAATCTTTCTCCATGTCTCTCAATCTTGAGAAGTCTCACAGCTTCACACGGGTCAACTCGATCCACTCAGTGATGTTGTCCATTTCTTCGAAAATCTTCCTCTTCCACTATCAACACTGAGCCCAGCAACACTTTCTTTACTGGTCTATCATCAAGCATGCACACTCTGTACTACGAGCTAAAGAGAATGCCACCTAAAAGTATCACTGCGCGTCACGCGCGTGAAAAACTTGACAGCTATAAGGAACTGAAACAATTTTTTACGCGCGAGAGCTAGCATAGCTAGGCCTATAGCGCGTATTAGCTACAGTAATTCTGTCTTGGTGTCGTGGTGTCTTGGTGTCTGTTTTAATGTCTGTCACAACCCGGTACCGATCGGAGCCCAGGTGAGATAGAGACTTCTGGTTTTTACCATATGATAGCCTAGAGTCTCTAGTATTTTGCGACAAAATTTCAAGCCACTGGGTGAAGGATCAGGTCCCCACGAATGAGAGGGATAAAGAGGGGAACCCCTTTTAAAAACGTTACTTCACCGTTATTAGCTCTTCTGACGTGAAAATGGTTGCAGATAGGCACAAACATGCTGCTTATTATAACAAGCACTGGCAACGAGCTTCTGAGAAATGTTAACATCGATGACCTTGAATGACCTTGAACCCCCGAAATAAGAGTTTTTACTGATTTTTTAGCGATTTTTGGCTGCAAAAGAGTGGATTGCGACGAAATTGATGCAGATAGACCAAGATTACTTGTGAACAGGAACTGCTATAGGCTCTCGCGCGTAGTTAATAGTTAAAAGTGAGCGCAAAATTGCTATCACCAGAAGCGGTGTTTTCAGCTCAAAATGCACCACAAACCGTGCATGAGCTAAATTTCGATTCTAGATTTAGGGGCATAGAAGCCTCTGTAGCCAAGTTAACCAGGATGATGTCCCAATCAATCGTTTCACTGGAGTGGAAAACCAAAAAATACTCGTTTTTGATATACGCTGTCGTTTCACAAAAGTGTTCTGAGATTAAAAATGCACCGGATTTATTTTTGATTAAGGATCTTACGATGCTCCCCAGTCTCGTACGTAGTCGGTTGGCGAGGGGAAATCCCCTCCCTATTCGCAACCCCCAAGTTACCCAACCGGATGTTCGCGGCATCTCGAGGCACTTCGATGAGTGGCGTCGTGACAGGGGGAGGTGGGAGTAATTGCTTAATGCTCATCTTAAATTTTTGGATGTCGAAAAATTGTGGAAAAGATTTTCTCTCATCTGAAAATTTTCGTCCGAAAATTCAAAATAAAAAATTTTCACTTTGAAGAAAATTTAGGGTCAGAATTAAAATGTTTATCACCCATAGGTCTTAATCTCCTCTGTCGGAAATTTTGCGGCAATATCTATCGGAAAATATTGCCAACTTCCTGTTCTGCCTACATCATTTACCCATTTGACGCCGCTGGTCTGGACCTTCGCCTTCCCCCATTTATTGACGACTAATGCACGCCATCGCTAAGCTTGCTTCCGATGCCTCGTCAGGCCATGCGCAATCGTAGAGCGGTCTGTCTGCGTCCGCGTTTCTCGAACTCGAACTCTTTTTATCACCGTGATTACGACTCCGGACATTCTGCGTGCGTTGAATGAGGGCTTTATCGACCAGCTGAGCTGAGATATATAGGCCTATACTTGAACTGCGTTTTCCGGTAGTCTATACCTAGTCATGGCGCTTACCGGACACTTCGGACCTAAGTGTCTCAGACATTTATAGTGGTCTAATGGTTTTTTTGACTAAAATTAAAGTTAACTACTTAGTTACGTGCATAGGCTTACGTCTTCTTTTGTGAGAAAATGATGGCTTGTTTGCTGAGTCAATCTCATTTTGTAGGCCTATAGCAGCTTGAAACTGATTCAAATAGGCGTACGATATAAGATATGAAAACGTACATAGAGTCGCAACAAACGGACAATCCATTTAACTCAACATTGTCATTACTGACCGAATGAAAGTAGCATATATAAAGCACATATTAGGCCTATACCGATTTCTGTAACTGGAACGTGACTGACCGTTTATCCACTTGTCCAACTGTCCAACTAATTAGACGTACACTAAATGTTCGAAATAACGTTTCTCTAAATTTCAGTAACAAAAGTGTCCGGATACCGTCATGGCGAACTCCACTGCTGCTGATGTGCTCCGGCGTAGCCCATCCGAGTATCCCAACACGAAGTCAAAACTGTCCCGTGTCCACTGACGAAGCTATATTGCTGTAGGCCTGCATGTATCTTGACATATCATTTGACCGATTTGCAGCAATTAAGCTCTGTGGGCATAATTCTTGTCGGCTATTCGGCTCTACCGGTATCGACTAGTACATCGAATTACCGTATTCTTCTGCCACTTTTGCCCATTTACCGCTATTGTCCCTGCGGTAGCGTCAGCGACGTCGTGGATTAAAAAATTGGAGGAGCGGCAAGAAATTGCATATTTTCGAGAATAATTTGGACTTATGGGCCATCAACCCCTTTCCTGTCCATTTTCTCCTTTTATTATTATCATTATTTTCAATTAAGTTATAGTGTAGGTTTCCGGGGTTAAAAACGAAAGTTAAAAACAAAAACCAAGTTGCTGGAGTGGCACTAGTTACTGTGTCCCAAAAAACATCCCCGACATTTTCAACTGTATCTTTAAAACCAATTACCAAATTTTAATAATTTTTGGCACAAATATTCCTGACACAACTTGCCATCAAATGACCGTTCAGTTTTCCACCTCACCCAATGTATGCTTCTGCACTACCTAGGGAAAGCAGATCAAGCGAAATATGCATTAAAATAAACAGAAAACCTGAAAAAACATCCCCAACATTATCGA
>Ga0209671_1009875_pt1 | contig 10015 bp, 4 predicted proteins | sample WorMetHERISLAND2_2_FD_187401 | JGI IMG/M metagenome (GOLD analysis project Ga0209671, IMG submission 187401) | Marine gutless worms symbiont microbial communities from Max Planck institute for Marine Microbiology, Germany - Olavius geniculatus... | ecosystem: Host-associated > Annelida >... | reverse complement strand
ACTCCAAACGGCGTCGAGTTGCACTCTCTTTACGAGTCTTCACACGTGGCGTGCCATCAATTTTTGAAGCCCAATCGAATAGCACTTCTTTCGCCATCAATACTTCATCATCGTCATAAAATCCATTCAAAACACTCAAAAGTTCGTTTCTCGGTATCTTACCAAAGTGATTTTGCACAAAACATAACAGCTCATTAATCAAAACATTACTGTCCGCCATGTTGCATAGATATCTAAATTCTTCTAAACTCTTCTAAATTCAGACGTACGACAACCATGCTTATGGCATGGTTGTCGTACGTCTGTTGTCGTCTGTCTGTCCGTCTGTCTGTCACGGATGTGTTGTGGCTAAACAGCGCGAGATAGGTCTTAGATTGCTATAAATCACTAATAGAAAGTCGCATATTAGCTTTCAAATGACATGTAAATCATTGACCTTGGATGACCGTGAAGAATCATAACGCACTATTGTAAGTCAGTCGTGCGGTATTGTGGTTAAATAGTGAGTCATAAAGGGTCGGCGATCGCATCATCGCAAAGGGTGCTGACGACTTCCTATAGGCTGTCAATAGTAGGATAATCATGTTTTCATCTGCAGCAGTTTTGCCTCAATTTTTAATGAAAAGTTTTAAGCTATAAGTGCCCGTATCTCGGAAAAGCTACGAGATAGGATGAAGATTACCTTTAATCACTAATAGGAAGTGGCATAAGCTCTTTCAGATGAGATAAAAATCGTCGACTTTGAACGACGTTGAAGGTCAGTATTGCAACAGGAACTGTATAGGCTGTAGCGCGTTTTCCCTGGCGACAGTTTGGCTTTCTTGTCTTGCATCTAAATTACCAATCTTCAGTACAGATGTTTCATCAATAATATGCGTTATACCCGTCTTTCACGCTCTCGTTCGAGAGAAACCTTTTCATCTAGCGGCACGAAATTTTGTCACAAAAAACCTAGAATCCTTGTGGCAGTCCACATGAAGATTTCGTGATCTTGTCTTGCACCGTTTTGATAGGGCTGCAGTGTGACGGACGGACAGAGAGACAAACAGACAACAGCTAAGACGCGCGAAGCATTACATGCTGTCGCGCATAAAAAAAATCGTATGCAAATAGGCTTTCGTGTACGCCTGAAGCAATTAATTTAAGCCCTTGCTATGGAAGCGACGTGATATGGCCTATTAAGTAAACAAATTTCGGAAACAGCTTTTTCTACTTTATGTTTATACTGCAACGTCAAGATGCCTTGAATACATAGTGACATAAAAATTACAGGTGAATTATTATCATTTTTACACACAAAATACTGCACTGAAAAACAGCAGATAAAATTGTTTCACTCAGCATGAAAAGAAAAGCTACAGTATACGCTGTTATGCTTAGGCCTGAAAGAATACCGTGTTTTCGGTTGCACCTGTCGCGCGTCACATCAGCATTGCTCAAATTACTTGTAAGTAAAAATATCGTCGAGATAATATGTGCTGCAAATTGCAAAAAATGCTTAAACTTGTTAAACCTATTTGGGGATTGTAGGACTGTTTTCCGGAGACGATGTTAGCAGCAGCGGCAGCAGCAACAGCAGAAAGAAGAAGCCAGCTGTCGCTAGGAGAGCAGACCGTAATGGTTGTTAGTGACCTTCAAGGTCATCCAAAGTCAATGATTTTCATCTCATTTGAAAGTCAATAGGCCAATTCTTATTAGTGATAATAGTAACCTTGGCCCTATCTCTCATCGTTTCCGAGATATGGCCAGTTTTTCGTTGAAGTTCCTTGCTCCGTTTATTCAACCCCAAATTTGAAAATGTTTCCTTTGCACTAGATGGCTAAAATTTGCATGCCCGAGTTTCACACACATGGTTAATTATTCGTGTAAAAGTTTTTTTTCTACGACCCAAAGCTTAGCCACAATACATCCGTTACAGACGGACGGAAGGACGGACAGACGACAACTCGTACCAATAGCTGGACTGTAAGTACGGTCGGCTAAAAAATAACAGCGGGGTGTGACTGACAGACGTCGGTAGGGCTAAGTGCATTGGATGAGTCGTTCGTGATAAAAGGCCTGTCCGATCCGTCTATGTAACGACATGGCCCGGCGTGGCATTTCATCTCGCCGTGCCAGTCCAATGAGTCCCCGGCACACAGCTGGATCGCTGACAGATTACAGCTAGTTTATCGGCGCTTTCTACACGTGTAAGCTTGCCGACATTTCAGTACACCGATCGACTGCATCAGCTGATACCATTGACCCCCGCTTAACCCTTTCGCTGCTGACGAAATTGTTCTGCCTGGAACCATTAGTTTCGACAATTTCATGAACGTGGTACCCTCGGCACGGGGAATTTCTAGGTTTTCTGCATGCAATCTCGGCGACCGGAATGCCTGGACACTTTGCCATTTGAAAGACAACGAATGCGGGAATAATAATTATTTACATGTAGACTATACTTTGTATCGTGCGTCAATCAGTGTCGATCATCTCCGTTGAAGAATCGGATATACTGTATAATGCTTTACCCGGGTCTATTACTCTGTTCGTCTGCAGTCCGCAAGATTTTTCTCTTGGACTTTTGCTGTTGTTCAGCCTTGATTTTCAGGCTGCGTATCATCTCTCAGCAGTTACTTTTTTCCCTTTTCGAAGCGATTGAGAATTGTACAAAACATTGTCGCTGCCGGATCGGTGATACAGGGCCTACGGATATCGGGGCTTTCTCCATTGCCAGACATTTACGTCGTTCTCACGACATCGCCAACACAGTTCCCGAAGTGTAAAGCATATTAGAAGCTTTCTTGACGACGTAAACTGATTTTCCTTTTTTCTTACTTGCTAATGTAAATCGGTATGAATAAACGAAAACGAACAGGTTATTGATTTCGGCGACGATCGGCGTTGCATACGTAACTACAGCAGTAGCAGATCCAGGGGGAGGAACGGACGTGCGCCCCCCCCCTACTTGAGCCCCTATGCATAAGTAAACACCTCATATGCTCTGCCGAACTGCTAATTAATAAGTTCATCATGTATCAGGCAAATGATGAAAATTATTGCTACCGAATGTTATATTTTAAGGTTAAAATAGACCAAGTTCGATTTCAGCTGGGGCTCCGCCCCAAACCCTGCTATGGGAGCTCGCAGCGCTCCCCCAAACTCTCTAGCTAGATTCAAGGGGTCCTACTTTTAAGGGAAGGGGAAAGAAAAAAGGGGAAAAAAGGAAAAGAAAAAATGAAAGGAAAAGAGGAAAGACAGGGGAAAAGGAAAAAAGCGAGGGGGTTATTCTGCCCCTTCCCCGTGGCTGAAGCCTAGATCCGCCACTGAACTATAGATCTTACGTATAGGTTTCTGCACAAGTGCTTTAAGAGGACAGTATCATAAAACTATTTTTTTTCAAAAATAATTTGATAAGGCAATAAAGTCCACGATAGTAATAATGGTACCTACAAGATGTCGATTATTACACTACCATTCTTTCTTTTAAAATGAGCATACTTGTTGTTGAGCAGCCGTCAAAAAAGTTTACAAAGTTTAAGAAAATGGACCCATGATTATGTCCTGGCAAATTAAAATTTGGCAGCTGTGTTTTAGCTGTAAGCTTAGGACTGATATACACTTTTTCAGATTACATAAAAATTATTGGTCTTGAATGACCTTGAAGTGTCATAACACACTATGGTATGCCAATTGTGCAGGAGGCCTATTGTGGCTAAACGGTAAGTCACAGGGAATTAGCGATGCTATCATCGGATATAGCGTTCGTAACTTCATGTAGGCTGTCAATAGTAACCATTTCTTTATCTGCAGCGGTTTGGTCGCAATTTTCAATAAAAAGTTTCAAGCTATAGGCCTAGGTGGCCGTATCTCGGAAACGGTGAGAGATAGATCATAGAGCCAACGTTACTATTAATCACAAATAAGAAGTGCCGTACGTCTTTTTGATTACGTAAAAATTATTGACTTTGGTTGACCTTGAAGGTCGCTGACAACCAGTAGGCCTACGGTCGGCTATCTTAGCGACAGCTGGGCTTTTTTTCTGCAAGATTTTTGCCTTTGCCAAAACGAAGCAACGACAGCGCTTTAAGTCTGTCAATTTTGTCAGATATTGATTGGACCTACTCAAAAAATAATGGACAGTTTTTATGACAACCAACGGAGAGTTTCGCTCACGACCCACTGAGAAAGTGGTTAAATTTTGGCAGCGATCTATACCCGTTTTTTTGCGAAATCCAGAATTGTTTTAACCATTAGGGAATGACAGCTGTATCAAGTTCTTTTCATTCGCCAGGTGACAGAACCAATCCTGACTGGTGGTTGAGAGCTCTGATCGCTGCTAAGTATTTGCTTGTAAAGCGTTAACGGCAATGTTCGTATCGTTGTCTGTTGTCGGTCGGGCATGTAAGCGGGCGGCATCAAGTTCTGTTCTGTCGACATTTCATTCAATTCATTCAAATACTTGATTGACGATATACCATTAGCACGTTGAGCCACGCCTCCATCACGTCCTGGACTGCTGAGACTGACTAACTGCTGTGAAAACTGGGGACGTTCTCATTTAATGAGCAGTGGCGTAGCCAGGATCTGGATATGAAAAGACATTTAAGGGATGGAACGCGAGGTGGAAGGGGAGGGGTTTGATGAGAGGTTGTGTCGAGTTTCCCCTCTCCAGAAATTTGTCGATTTGTGTGTGTGATTATTATGTGTTTTGATGCATTTTTGGCACTAGGCCTATTTTGAATAAACAGGTGTAAAGTTGGACAATAGATTATTATCATTTGTGGTTTTCTAGAGGGGGGCACGTGCCCCCAGTGCTTCTTATGGCTATGCGAGTGCTGATGAGTGCTACAAACTAAAACATTTATTTATTTTATTTACTCGTATTTATTTATTCGTTTAGCGCTGACAGTGACAAATACTGGCAAACAAGTAAACGGATTAAAACAACACAATTAAGGGAAACAAACGGTGGATGTGTGTGTGTGCGTGTACAGTGTGTGTGTGTGTGTGTGTGTGTGTTAATTTTAGTCCAGCACTTTTGCCACCACGTTTTTGCAGTAAGCTCGACTGACGAATTAATTACTTGATTGATTGATTGATTGAAAAAAGTTTCCCGAATTGCTATAGTCTCAGAGATAACAGCACGCAACGTAGCGCTATACGACGTCTGCTATCCCCAAACTATACGGTAACGTTGTAATAAACGTCTGTAATTTTAATTTGAAAAAGACTGTAGGGCCTATCTTGAAGCAGTGATTTTTTCCAGTCAATACGATGTGACGCAGGGTTTGGTCTGTTATTTAATGTCAATACAAATCAACCTTTAAAAAAAATTTTTCAGATAAACTCGTTTCTAACTTTTTCCTCACGGTGCCCCAAATCGTCAGCTAATGGCAGTATCTGTCTACGACATAGTCTATTAGATCAGCGGGTGATCAACCAGCGGGTGTCCCATTATAGGATCGCCCCCTCCTAGATAAGTCTCCCCGCAGCCGACAATTTATCGGCAAAAATCCGGCAACCGCCCGGGCGGGACCGATTTTTGCCGGTAAATTGTCGGCCGCGGGGAGACTTTTCTGGAAGGTGGCGATCCTATAATGGGGAAACTTTATGGGGCCGGCGATATTTCAATAAGGGGGAGACAAATCAAATCCGTGCTTATCTCTCTTCGGGCTGATTTTTCATGATGGAGACATTTTGATGTGATAGCGGCTGGCGGCCTACCGTGGCGGTCAATTATCAGCAGACCAGGGAGTCTCGACTCGACTCAACGACCCCATGATTCGCGGCCACGCTTCCAGGCGCCGGCGGCTATAAACCCCCTCCCCGATTCACCGGAGAAATTGCCGACTGAGGCTGCCCAATTTCCACTGTCTTCGACTTGTTGTCGATTTACTGTACGAAAGATCTACAGCAAATCTAAGTAGTGGAGTTTGGGCCTAACGCCATCAGCCGTCGCCGAGATCAGATCATCTATGCCCGTGGAGAAAGAGGCAAGGGGGTGAGTCTTCCCCGAACCCCGCGCTCAGATATAGAGAGTAGGCCTACACCAGAATGCGCCATTTTAATAAGCAATAATAAGCAAAGTTCAATTTCTTCCCTTAGACGGGCTCCGCGAGAATGTTTTCTTTCGGGCCCGCTGTGACTATTGACGTCCATGAGATGATCGACCAGATCAAAATCTATGGCCTAACTGAACGACATTGTAGGCTTATAAATATGCATGCGGCTGTTAATAAAACCGTAGAAACGAAAACTGTGAAGGCACTGCGGATGTTTTGTAACTTTTATTCGACCGTTGTTTATTTGCGTAAAACACAAAACATTTGCAAAAATATTTTAATTTGCTAATGTACGGAGGGCGCTACGACGGCGTGCCGCAGCCACTTTCTTTCACTGTCAGGTCGGCTTACATGTCTATAAGTTATAGCGGGTTTTCCCATACACCGCAGATCACGGCAGATCATAATGAGATCAACCTTAAATTCAGCAAATGTTTATGTCTGTGGCCGCAGGTCATTGTCTCTGGCACCGCAGCTCAACTCAGGTCACAGAAATAGTCTAAGTTAGTAATCTGCAGTGTTCAGACAGACGCAAGTTAGCTGCGAAGAACAGCCGCTGTTTAGTTCGCTATTTCGTCCGTGGTAGCCGTTGCCATCGCCACTGCTTACTGCGCCCAACTACGGAGGGATGGTTAGGCTGAGTTATCGTGGGTAACTCGCACACAGTCACCCATCTCAGTACTAAACCAGTTCGACGTATAGAATAACTTCGTTGATGCGTCTCGACAACGTTATCGATAGACTTAATTAACCGCCATCATCTTTCTCAGCTGGGACTAAAAAGGAAGATTAAAAAGTAGCCTATAGAAATTGCCTCAGCTGCCGCAGTATGAAAAAGGCCGCATAAAAATTTCCGGTACACGTAGCCACGTGTAGACAGAGAACAAGAAATTTGAGCTAATGCTCACGAGACGCGCGAAAGCCTATAGCAGTTCCGGTTCAGTAGTTTAGCTGAAAATTGGGGTGTTCACGCTAACATAATATACAAATACCAAATTCTCTACCTGGATCGCATAACGATTGTTCCGTGGCGCCACCTTGTGAATGATATAGACTTGTGTCGCAGCCCAAAATCGCCAAAAAAATCCATAAAATTTTGGCGTTCAAGGTCATTCAAGGTCATTGAATTCGAAGCCAATCGAGAGCCAGTGTACGACTTCTTATTAGTGATTAATCAATCAATCAATCAATCAATCAATCACTTTTATTTCAAGCAGCATGGCCCATAGAAACACAAGACAGACAAGACAGACAGGTATTGACAGACAACAACAAAAGCAGACAGAGAATAGTTACATATGACAGTAAGAGGGTGGTGTTGAACTAGGCATTAGCACCAAACAAACATTAAAACCGTAGAGCAATGATACTGTTAATTACTAGGCCCTAACTCGCACCGTTACTGAGATACAGCGACTTATTGGCCAAAAATCGCAAATGTTGCCCACCCCCTCTCATTTAGCGCCTTCGTTCGGGTCCGAATTTATGGAAAAGCTTTACGGTTCCTGAAACTAGAGTCTTCCAGGCAGCCGACGGTGAAGATTTGGTAATCCTATCTTGCACCGTTTTTTGACTGATCCACCCGTGTGACAGGCAGACGGACAGACAGAATTGCGATGGCTAAGACGCGCTGCTTTCGCGCGTAAAAAACGGTGGTGCCTGTGTAGGTTCAATGTAGCGATAAATGTAAGTATACGATCGGCCGTCTTTGTTCTTTCGTACGCCAGTGTGACTTGATGTCTTGTGTACCTAGTACCTACAGTGTATAATGTCTGTTGCATGCCACACAAAGCAAGCTATACTGTAGGGAAGTGGGCGTTTTGACTCTGCGAGATGCAGCGAAGCAGTTAAGACTGTTAGCGCATACAGCGAAGAATGAGCACGCATGGCGTCTTCGATCGCGACGGGGCATTGCGACCTTTGCCATGTTACAGAACGCGATCACAGCACGCCAGTTCGTTCATTAGCCTATTCTAGTAGGTCTTTGCTCGTGCGTTCGGTGTGGGAGCAAGCCAGCAAAGCGCATCGCTTTTCTCGACGTCGTCGTCGTAGTTCTTATAATGCTTTCCGATCAATTCTGCAGTACACAGTGGCTTTCCTAACACACCCACGGCATCGGTGTTAGTCGCAACGGTTGTGTTCTTTCGCTGCGAAGATCGTAAGAAAACGAGGGCAGAATGTGGCAAAAAATTCTATTTTTTTGTTGACGGATAAATTTCAGGGAAATTGAAAATAACTGAGAACAAACAACCACGAATTATTTTCGGACTCAATGAAATAAATATTTAACTTCGTTTTTCTCAGCGCTGATCCGTTCACACTTTATGAGTTATCTTGCATGTAGAACGAACATGCCCAAAAGCATTTCTGTGCTGCCTATCGCGGAATTACTGCTTCTGAGTTCTGTGCTCCAAACTTCGCAAAACTTGTGCGCGTCTGCATGCGTGGTCGACACATCTGGCTGCAGAGGTGTTAAGTCATCGAGGCCAAAATGGCCTTGAGGCCAAAATTTTGCTCTCAGTCTCGGTCTCGGCCTTGAAGCCATGGCCTCGGCTTTGGCCTCGGTCTTAACCTTAAACATTTGGCCTCGTACTGTCTCCATCGTAGTGCTTTGTTCTTGTTAACACCGTAAAACTTTTAGATTACGATGACATTGAGACTGTGCAAAAACATCTCCGACATTTTTGACTGCAACTTAAAAACCAATTATCAAATGTTGATAATTTTGGTAGGAATATTCCTAATACAACTTGCCATCAAATGACTATTTAGTTTTCCTCCTCACCTAATGTTTGTTTCTGCACTACCTGGGGAAAACACAACAACAAAAATATTTCCTTTTTATTAAATATCAAATGCGATATAATGGTTTAATTAACATAACGCGTAAAAACACATTTTGTTTAAATTTTTGGCACTTTGGCCGACATTTCACCCAGTTGACCATTTTTCAACTGCCTGCAGTAAAATTGCTTAAATTGTTAGCCCACTATGCGAACACGAGCACGGAGACGCTTTTTTCATTGACAGCAGTATCGATAATGTTCTGCTCAAGACCAATACAGGCTGTACTAGTCGCTTCTTGACTTCATGAACATTCGTAAACTTTATCTGGTAAACACACTGCTGCATGATAGTCAAACCTTTTAATGGACCTGCTGTTGGGGCCTACAGATTAGGATAGATGGAATTTATTGACGTTTTGTCATTTATTTCAACACATATTGCGCTTGATCTGCTTTCCCTAGGTAGTACAAAAGCATACATTGGGTGAGGTGGGAAGCTGAAGGGTAATTTGATGGCAAGTTGTGTCGGAAATATTTGTACCAAAAACTATTAAAATCTGATAATTGGTTTTTAAGTTACAGTCGAAAATGTCGGGGACGTTTTTTGAGACACAGTGTAGTTCTACATTTGACCTGGCCTTCAACAACAGGCGTCGGACTCGATTTCGGCCTGGCCTCGTTGTACATCATGGTTGGTTGAAGATTGCGCAATGCGTGACAATCGGTCGTTAGGAATAAGACGTGCAAAACTCGTTCTCTCACTCACAATGTCGTCCAACTAATTTGCACACAGCTCGTGCGTCCCGCTGAAATATTTATTTAATTAATAATTAATGCGTCGGGTAGGTACTAGGCGATTAGTTGGACCGACGTAGTCGTCATGTAACTACATAGTAGATCTATCCGCCTGCATTCGATGTCGATTGACGTCATGCTTATACTGACCTTGGCCACCTCTTTTATACCCTCTCTCCCCGACACGATTTTAGACTTTAGTCGACCTTGAGACATCTGCTTTGCCAATTTCAAGTTGTATAACACATCCTGAGCACCGGTATTTTATTTATATGTACAACTTTATTCGTCAGAACACTGACAGCAAAATACAAGATAATAGAAAAAATAAACAACTTAACTAAAAAACAAACTAATAACTGGCATTGTTCTCAATTACTTTGGTGG
>Ga0209671_1009874_pt1 | contig 10015 bp, 7 predicted proteins | sample WorMetHERISLAND2_2_FD_187401 | JGI IMG/M metagenome (GOLD analysis project Ga0209671, IMG submission 187401) | Marine gutless worms symbiont microbial communities from Max Planck institute for Marine Microbiology, Germany - Olavius geniculatus... | ecosystem: Host-associated > Annelida >... | reverse complement strand
GACCTTGGGGCAGTCCACGGTGAAGATTTTGTGATCCTAGCTTGCACCGTTTTGACACAGCTCACGAGTGTGACGGACGGACGGACAGACAGACGGACGGACGGACGCCCAGACGATGGCAAAGACGCGCGAAGCATTCTGCTTTCGCGCGTAAAAACATGATAAGCCTGTCTTCAGGGTGGTACCAAAAAGTGAACCACGGAGTTAACATTTCACAAGGTAATGCAGCAGCACAACAAGCTAGTGTAGCGCAGCATTTGAAGGCCATGTCTAGTTACCTCCCAACCCTCCCCCAAATGTCCCACACGGATATGAACTATAGATGCAAAACAAACGTTCCCAGAAAAAAAACATTGATAAAAAAACGTTGGCACTAATTTGTTCAACTTCTTGCCTAAATAATACTGCAGGTACAGTATAGCTAGAACTAGAAAAAAATAGAGAACATCATTCAATTTCAGTTGAAGCATGTGAACTTAAGACCAAGTATCAGTAGACTTAGTAACTAAGTAAACTACTACCACTATAGCCCATTAATTCGTTTTTGTGCCTTTGTAAGTGCTTCTCGACGTTCTTGGTGGAATATTCTATAAACCTTTTTTAAACTTAAAGAACGTTCAGAAAATTAAAAAAAACGTTTAAAAACGTGGCAAAAATAAAAAACATCAAAAAACGTTTATTGCATCTATGGTATGAACTGACCTGCTGTAGTGAAGACAGGCCTCTGTATGCTGTTTGCAAGACGAGTCGCAGTCGCGTTGCAGACTGGAGTGCAGTCTTCGTCGATGACGTCGAAAGCCATCAGAGCTGTGGAAGACTTCACCGCAGATCTTGCAGTTCCAGCTGAGAGGCAGACTGGAATGTAGTCTCCTGCGGTGACTGCGAAAGGCCTCGTAGCAGCGAAAAACTTTACCGCAAATCTCACAGATCATCGGCTGCGCATTGTCCGACACCGGTGGCCGAACTCTGAATACATCGTCGCTGGTGGTATCACTGTCATAAGCAGACATCATAAAGGCCTCCAACTAACATCCATATCTTCACCAAATATTGGCCGATTTTTGACATTCATTTTCACTGGCACATTCTGAAACTGCTTAAAATTTATATTTCACAAGATAAACAAACTGGGTAATATTTCAAATACTGGTATACATTATACTGCTGGGTGGATGAATACCAGTACTCATCAAGCTGGCTTCAAGAAGTAAACAGGGTTTTAGTTGCAGCTGATGCAGTAAATGTGTGGTAGCACATTCAATAAGAAAATCAGTGCAGGAATTTTGACAAGAAAGCCTAGCTAACGCGAAAGAAACGTGCAACAGCGGTGCCTGTGTGAAGCCCCACTGTGAACAAAATCTAAGCCCACCGATCCCAGCAACTGACATACAACATGATGATTATGAACGCTAGTATCTATAGCGTTTCATTTACACTCGCCAGAGGGTGTAACTGGTCTCGTGCAGCCAACACTGGTAAAATAATGACTTTTAGGCAGGTAACCCTATTTGATGCCCTCGTGCGCAGGCCTACTTGAATCTAGGGGGTTGAGACTTGAATCGTTAAAATCTATGTCTAATGCTGAAAATTTCATACGCAGGTTCTCTTGGTCTATCTCTAGTGATTTCTGTGCAATTCGTTTAAATTGAAATGTGTCTCGCAGACCAAAATCGCCAAAAAATCCACAAAAAACTCCTATTTTGGCGTTAAAGGTCATCCAAGGTAATTGCTTTCAATGTCAATTGAAAGCGAATGTACAATTTCCTATTAATGATTAATAGTAACCTAGGCCCTATCTTGCTCCATTTCTGAGACACAGTGACTTATTGGCTGAAAATCACAATTTTTTCCTACCCCCTCTCATTTAGCGCCCTCGCTCAAGGTGACCCCTTTCTAATTTATGGAAAAGCTTTACAGATCCTGCAACTAGGTCTTCCATGCAGCTGACAGCAAAGATTTGTTGATCCTAGCTTGCACCATTTTGGACTGATCCACCCGTGTAGCGGACAGAGAGAATTGCGATGGATAAGACGCGCTAGAGCAGTACCTGCTATCATGCGTAAAAATCGGTCAACTGGTACATGGCAAAAATATGGACAAAACTTGGTGGCTTACTTCTCTTTGGCCTGCCCTGTAGCTGCAATGCTGGCGTTACCAACGGGAGAGTCCACATTATTAACTCGTAGAAGTTCTTTGTTATCAAAGGCATCTGTAGCTCTAGAGTTGATGTCATTATCAGCTGCTGATATTTCACCGACCACTTCAGCTGCAACCGGCACGCATCTGTCTAATGCGAAGTCCGTGGCTGAAATGTTCTCCACTGATACAGACGCTGCGTTTGACTGACTCCCGACTAAAGATTGACTGAAAGTCCGATCCCAATCAGCTACCAAGCCACTGCAACAACAGTCACAAATTCACACACACTGGTGGTGTGGCGTAGCGATAACACATTTCATTCGATCAACAAAGTTACTCTGCGGTGGGCCGAGTTATTAACTGGAGGGGTGACTGTCTGCGGGCATGTAAACCATCTCGGTGTGTACCCAGCCGCCTAGGTCAACTCAGCCTTGGATCTCTCCGAGATAGGTAAATCAAGTACCAGCCTATCTGGCTGGCGTTAAGGCAGGATGCATTCACCTGTGTCAAGTGGCAGACAACACTGTGCGATCCAATATGGCAGGTGATGCTCCATAGCTCCGAGATGGGCTTCCCATAGAGCTATATCACGACCTAATTTATTAATCACACTGACAGGTAATCAAACATTAATTAGAAATAAATTAATTTCGCTAATTAATTAGTTTACCCGTTGATTCCAAGTCTGACCAATTTGTTAATAAACAAAAAACTGAAGATAACTGTAATTACAACACCAACGGATAAGCTAATTATAACTCAATTCCAATTAACTGGCTGACCATGAAGGTTACCTTCTTTGTTGTTGATGGTCACCATCAGCAAAATGTTCTTTTAAACTATTCATATTTGTGCACTGGGGCCCATGCAGTGGTCTCAGTGCTGGGTGCTGCTCAGCAGTTACCCACCCCACAGAAAAGGAAGATAAGTAACTATTCATATAACTTCCCACGTGCTATTTGTTGGCATGAGAGAACTGCTTATAGTATCGGTATTCCAAACTGCTAATTATCTGGGGTGGTGTGCATAACAACATCGTAACTTTACTTCCAAACTAAAATCGATTTACGTCGGGCGTAGTGCTAAATCGGTATGCACAATGACAACGTAGCACTAGTCAGACGCCTACATCCAAACTAACGCTAGTCACTCCAGCGACCTGTCGCAAATATTTAGTCGGTCATTGTAAATGTAAACTAACGTCACTAAGGGGAAGCTGCAGTCACATCATGCATCACAAAGGACTTCTGGCGAGTCAATTACACTACTGAAACTAATTGCAGTATTAAAAGTTGCTAAATAAAACTTTTAGCGTTCGATAAATTTCATTCATTCGCATCGCGCATTCTTACATAGCCCATGGAGCTGTAACTACGCTCGAGCATGCCTGAGACTGCAGCAGACGACAAGTCAAGCCATATCTGTTTTTAGCTGCAGGCCAGCCGAGGCAGAGTGCGTTTAGCCAGGAAATTCCAGAGTCAAACTACCCGACGTCAACTACGTCGGTAGTAGTTAGTCGCTTGCTACGACATCGTTTTGCATGCCGTCGGACGTGACTTTCTAGTTTGGAAGTAGTTAGTCGTGACGTAGGCCTTACGTTCAAACTAATCTACGACACTGTTATGCATACCGCCCCCTCCCATTGCTATAGCATAGCATGGGACAGATTATAAAATCACTTCTGCCACACTGTCATTCTGTTTGTAAACACTCCTACGACTGCAATTTTGATTCATTTTGACAAACTTTAGCACAGTGAATCGAGGCCCAAAAAGTAAGATGGAGTTTGTTTGGAATAAAAATCTGACAACCCCTTCCCCTATTTTACCCCAATCTTGGACTTCAAAGCAGTATAACTCAAGTCCCCGTAAAAAGATAATTGCGCACTGTTTGCATCTACCCCTTTATTTTCAGGTCCGTGCTATCTGATGGTGTCGTTAAAATTTCTCCCCTGCCGACCCGTTGCGACAGCAATGAATTTTGGGACAAAAATTGACTATAACTCGGCCCTCGTGAAAGATAATTGTGCCCTGTTTGCTCCTACCCCCTCATACACAGCTGCTAGCCTATATAACGTGGCAATGGGACCTCGTTCCACAAAATGTATTTCTCGTTCTAATTAATTACACTTTTGTATTTAGCACACAATACTAAATTTTACACAAAGTACAGTGAATATTTTTAAAAATGAAACACATTAAAAGTAAAAACCTACAAAGTTAAGCTTTTTTAAAGAAAATGTTTTTACAACCCTGACAAAAAAAGAAAATTTTGAAGGTGGTGGCATACCCATCATCAGAGGGCTGCAGATGCACAAGCTTAAGCTGCAGCAACACTGACAACACGGTCGGCATGTCTTTCGGCACGGGAACGATTTCACCGGTGTAAACGAACTGCAGGACGGTGCGCATCACAGCCAGCGTAACATACGGAATCACTACGATATGTTCCGTGGGTCGATCGGTGATCTTCAGAGCGGCTCTGAAGACAGGGCTTGCAGTGGCCAGAATGACACTGTGTGCCATGAGCCGACCATCATCCGTGACTATGACGGTATCACAGAGGTAATTGTCGTACTGGTAGCGGTAAACGTCCTGTAGAAGTTTCTGGGCATGAAAACTGTTCTGCTCAAACACACACGCATATAACAATTTAACAGACATCAACACATCTACAGCAAGGCACAGCAAAAAATCGAATACACCAAAGCAAAATCTACTGGTCAACCTTGCTTTTATATGTTCAAGTTCAGCAGTCAGCACACGAGCAAAAAATCAGACAACTTCAACGCCATCAGTCACAGACTAAATGGTGGACGTTAGTTATTATATGTATTATGGTCACAGTTTTAGTAGCATTACAAAAGCAGCTTGATACAAAAATTATTCAAACATTTAGCATTTTAGCTGCATAGTAACATCAATCCCAAAGCAGAATCAATTACAACAACATATCATGTCACAGCTGATGATAATGCAATTCTTCACAGAATAATGAATGACTGAAAAATAATAAGTACAAAGTTTTGCGGCCTGGTTCTCACATTCTTCAGCGGCAGCTCAAGAAAATCTGGCTCAACTCACATATTTTGCCTAAATAGCATCCGTATGCATAGCTCTACATGTTCGAATCCAGAGAATTAAATAGCCCTAGTGCTAAATTCGTCATCACTTTGGTAAACTTTTGATTTAACTTACAATAAAACCATAAATGGTTGAAAAATTAGTTAGATTACAAAAAAACAGCAAATACAACAAACAGTCCTGACAGTCGATCAAGAACAGTATGGAAAATATGATCAACAGCAAGTACTAGTTCTGCCAAGCGAAAAGCTGTAATGGATTGATATCTACTGCAACAGCACTTGACTGTGAAACACTGACAAAACCTCAAAGAAGATAATAAGAAAAGGAGCGGGTGTCTTTAATTTCTAACTTAATTATTTTAAGTGCAAAAGATGAACCAAGTGATAGGTAAATACTAACCACTGTAGGTACTGATACAGAGGCAGGAGAATCCTGTACCACATCATCTGAGACATCATCCGCAAACACTACAAACAAACCACAATAACTGGTTTTTAACAGTCAACTTCCCAAAACTTAATTATTAAATAAAATCAAAAGATAGCAGCAGTAACTGTCAAAGATAATGCATTTTCTTGTTTAACAAATTTATCAGTTATTGAGCCATAAACTATCACATATGCACTGAGACACGACTATTGATAGTTTTATTTTAAAAAGACTAGTCTTGCAAACAGAGTAACGGACAAAAATGTTTATTTCTTTTCCAGAGAATGCTTGTCATTATATCATTGTATCTGCTTCATATTTTTAATTGCGCAGGCATACATGTACCGATGACATAATAAGCCACAAACTAAATTAGCAATGTAAACAAATGACATCACAGGTCATAATAGGTCAACGGGTATAAACAAAGCATTGCTTGTAATGTTGGTTGCAAAAATTGCGAGTTCAACTCTGAGCGTGGCATCATGGCAAAAGGCAATTGCCCCAACCCTAAATTTTAACCTGACAGAAAAATTTCACCCCCAAAATGCAAAAGTTAAAGCTAGAAATCCGAACTTGGAAAATTTATCAGCAAAATAAATTATCAGAACCTATAATACTGTTCCAAACTTCTTAAGGCCATGACAGCCCTGACCGCAATTCTAACAATTTGCCATATTACGAACTGGCTTGATGCTGGAATTCACTGACATTTGGACTGTAAAACCCTCAGAACAATTACTGTCATGTCCAATAGTTTGCTTTTTAGAACTGATTCTAACACTTTGACTAGCAGGATAAGGCCTGATGCTTGTTGGTTGGCTCTGTCCTTGAAAGGGTCGAACACATTCTATCCCAACGTTTTGGCCGACAGACTATCCCAATCAGTTCACAGAACCTTCAAAAAGCAAAAGTAAACATAGGAGTTATTGTAGCACAGCCATTGCTTTGTTTACACAACTTGACCATAGCGGCAGCAACACAAAACATACATATAAAAGCAAACATAAAGAACACAAAACACAACACACAATGGTGTCACTTGCTTAGGAAATTAATAAGACATCGCAAAGATAAACCTGTTTCAACTTCAAAATCAGTTTTGACAAACGGTTAATGACATTCTGTACCAGCATAGCAGTGTTCCAATATTACTCTGCTCAGATGGCGCGACTGAATATTTCCATTGAGTGCCAGTGGCCTATGACGAAATGCTGTAAGATGGTCTCCAAATAACTGAGGAACGGCACTCGGCCTTAGGCGTATGGCACCATCTTGTCCACGGCATTCATACTGGTCAGCAGCAAAATGAACCTAAATTCAAGCAAAAATGCACTAATTCCATACAAAAATTAAAACATGATGAATAACAATCTAAATGTTAACAAGAATTAGAAAATAACATGGTGACATAGGCAGTAAAAATCAAACTGAGACTCCTGGTCTACATATAGACTACTCCACTTATGCCTTGTATCACCTTTGGTGTCATGTGACTTATTTTCTTACCTGTACCTAATTACTTCTATGCATCAGACACAGGCTTTCGCCTCTGCATCATCTTGTTTGTGACTCAATGATCGGTACACTGAATAATACTATTTACCACTAACACTGTGGTTTCCAGCTCTTGCAACATCACATTTCTACTCATAGGACAATATGACTACATCAGAATTTATCTCCATGTTGGTCTTGATACCATTTATAGTCGGACAGTCCTACAACATACCGGGACAAAATTGGTTACAAGTCATATTTGGTATCATTGGAAAGATAATTTTATGCAGAATCATTGCATTGATATAACTGACTGAAAACTGAATAAACCTGTAAATGCTGTGGAACGTCAAAAACTGTTGGAACAGCATCTTTCTTCAGCTTCCGGTAACTGCCGGGTGCACTTGGCTTGCCAAAAAACAGGGTACGCTGAAGACAATGCATGGAAGTAAATGAGCAACTACAGGGTGGCCCAAAAACTAAGCTACCCTGGTATTGTACTTTGTCCATATCTTTTCTAAATATGACCAATTTTCACAGCTTTTTCTCTAGTAGACTTTACAAGAAATTTGCTACTCAGCAGCATGAACACCACACCTGTTATGTCACTACACTACCTTGTAAAACATAAATATCCAAAATAATCAACAATATCTACAGATAGGCCAAAGGCCTAATGGTAACATTTTTTACGAATTTAACTGAAATGTTAAATATGAGTTACAGTGCCAGCCATTTAGTAACAGATTTCTTACAGAGTCCACTGGTGAAAAAATTAGAAAATTGCACATTATTTAGCAAAAATATGGACAAAGTACAACTGCTTACTTTTTGGGACTACCCTGTATTTCATGCAAAAAAAATCACTGCAGCAACATAACCTACACTGCATATATCTATAAATGTAAACTTTACATATGTTTTTGAAACTGTTGGCTGGTTGACAGGAAAAGCATGCTCTGAAATGTCATACTTCAGCAATTCCCAAAAGCTGCGAACACGGCCCTGGCCTAAACTAACACTGGAAAGTAGGTTACAGGTAGTTAATTGTACTAATTGCTCATGTGCAATATTTCAGTAATCAGTTTAATACCTGAAAGCAATCAGCGGTGAAGTGCTCTGAACACAAGTACAAACTGCGTGAAGTTGACTGCCAGCAACGACCACTTCCATCATTTCTTCGGCAATTCACAAACCACTGACGTCTCCGCGCCTCATCCTTTGGAAACCTTAATCACAATGTACAATGCACAATATGCACATTAATGAACCAACCAGTGGCTATAAATGCGTAACTAGTTTGAAATTTAGTCACAACAACTATATTCCATCATCATTCTGCTACCTTTGTTGCCATGCACGGGATTGTCTCCTTTCACAACTCATCATCTGTCCGATTAAGCCCCATTAGTTTGTTACTTTACATCATATGTGTGAAACCGATATGCCTAGTTACTGACTAACCATAGTAAATTACTATAGATCAGTTTATGAAGACACAACTGCGCATCGGGTCTGGGTAAAATGCGAGGTGCGAGGCGCAAGGTGCGAGGCGCAAGGTGCGAGGAGGATATAGTGCGAGGAAGTGTGCAAGGCGGCACACGATTGGTCGGCTATAAATAGATTCCTCGCAGTTTACCCACTATTCTGAACGAACGGGCGGTCGTGCTAAAGAGTGCGCGTCTCATGAGCTTTGCTCAAATTACTTGTCTATAAATAATGTTCATGAACTTTTAGGCTATAGGCAAATATAGAGCTTGAGACTGTGTATATCATGACGTTTTCATTTTTTACTGGTGAGCACTGACGGTTGCGTTTATATTTGATATTACATTATTTGACATTAAATTGGGAGGTATTTGAGATTAAATGGACGTATACCGGTATTCAATCGATCAAAGTAGATTAGGCCTACCGGTACTAAAAATTCTGCTTCATACGAATACTATCACAGTGCCGGTGCCAAAAAGTTTGAACGTGCGTCTGTCCTGCTTTGTGACTTTACGCATCACAGCTTTGTCCTACTGACGACAACAGTTTCCTGCTGCGCGTGTTCTGCTCCTCCACGCTGAGTTACATCACCTGTCAACGTCAACTAACGGTCGTCGCCGCTACAGATTAGATCAAAGCACGCCGTCGCTTGCAGCCATTGTGCGCCGCAGTCCTACACAGTGCAGGCCGCCTCGCAAATTACCCCGTTCCTCGCACGAATCCTCGCACGCTCCCCTCGCACTATACCCACCTCGCGCCTCGCTTTTTACCATCATCCTCAAAGCCGCCATTATCGCTCGGTGTCAATTAACTGGCAAAATTTCGCAACAAAACAATACATCACATACATCCCGACCGGCTGGAAAACTTATTTGTTGATGGAAGTTAACAATTAACAATTACATACCGAATATTTTCAAAACCGCTTGTACCGAATTAATTCCGGGTACACTATTCTATTCCTCACACGTCGCTCGGTCTAACTCACACTGGTACTGACCGGCTGGCTCGTGCTGGCTTTCAAATTGACCGCCGTGATCAGCCAATCAGCCAATCACGTAACGTTCTCGTATTTATATCTATAAATAGAGTTGATACAACCATGGATACAACACAAACTAGGGATGTTCTCGGTTAACCGGTTAACCGAAAAAATTTCGGTTAACCGGTTTTCTATTAACCGAACCGAAACCGAAAATGGCGACCAAGATGGCGTTATGCAAAATGCAGTAGCGCAATGCACATCGCGGTTCACCAATATCGTATCGTAAAACGTTGATGTCACTGATTTGACTTTAGAAGTTGAGAGTTTAGCCTATGTGGTGTAACTGTAAGCAGCAGTATATATCCTCGAGTCCTGTCATACATAC
>Ga0209671_1009873_pt1 | contig 10015 bp, 4 predicted proteins | sample WorMetHERISLAND2_2_FD_187401 | JGI IMG/M metagenome (GOLD analysis project Ga0209671, IMG submission 187401) | Marine gutless worms symbiont microbial communities from Max Planck institute for Marine Microbiology, Germany - Olavius geniculatus... | ecosystem: Host-associated > Annelida >... | reverse complement strand
ATAGTTGAATGTAAGCAGAAGAAGCGGCATCACGGTATACGGCGTTCATCTCAGAGGCTTTACATAGGTCAGCTTGTTATCGGCGACAGACTCATTATCAGGAAATCACGCCTAGGCCTATCCAAAAGCGCTAGAGCTAAATCACGGCATCTTGCAACAGGTAAGCGGCGTAGCCTGGCAGTGACATGCGTAGTCGGTTATGTGGCATTCCGTCGACGACTCTAGTGACTTCAGTCAGTCTCTGCGGACCGTTTTGATGACGCTGATACGTCATCGCAGACGCTGCAGTGACGTCACGCCGCAGCAGACTAATTGGAACGAATTTACGCCGTTGCCGTCACGGCTGCAGCAGCAGCGGTCTATCGAGTTTGAGTCCTCCGCTCAAGAACATCCAAGCTCCACTGCTGCGACTTGTTGTGTGTTCTTCAACAAGTCGTACAACAGGTTAGGAAAAATTTTCATTTTGGGATGTTAAGATAGGCCTACTGTGAATTTGCTACACGCTTTCGATGTGATACGGACTTGTGTGGTCGTACAATTTGTTGTGTGAATCGGTTCGTTGTGGATTAGTCGTACGGCGTAGCATGTTGCAAGCCAAATCGAAGCAAGTGGACACTGAGCCTGACTGACTGGCGTCCTCTGAGATGAAAAGCGCTGCAGACTGCATGCATACAGGCGTGTTTCGACGTTCAATCGCTAGGTGTCCTTCAACCTCCACTGAAGCGGAATACTTATTCTTGCGCCGGCGGCGGCTGCGGAGGCTGTGTACGTGGTGCTGGTAATCGATCGGTGTTGATAAGCTAAGCTGTACCGTAGTTGCAAGGTCTGGATGATTGGCAACGTCCATCATTCAGCCTTAGCTTCATGTCTTGACGTTGCCACGACACTGCCTTGCCGCCGTGCTTGCATACAGCAGGCAATATGCGACCGCGTCTTATCGTCGGCTTTATGACATCGTCTGCAGTCAGCGATTAAAGTGGAAATGCGAAGACGGCAAACTGTAATTTTCGGTTCGTTTGGTAGCTTTGGATCCACTAGGCCCATAACCTCTGTCTTTTGGTCGCGAGGCACGAGTCTACTGAATTAACCTTTATCCCTAAAATATTATTCAGGCACCTAGTTTTTCTATCAATTTAATGCACGGTTTGCCGAAATGCGGTTGCCAGCATTTTGTAGTTTCACCCTATTTTTCTTCTACGTCTTTTTGGAAATCTTTTGAAATAATATAAGACTACAAACTGGAGGTGGTGAGTTGCAGTTTACTTTATGGTACAGACTTCATCTGCTCTCTATACAGTCGACATAGGCCGGCAAATAATTGCTAGTTCATACATTATTTCGTTTAGGCCAACCAAATGACAATGAGCTTATTTCGCACACTTGCAAAGAAATATAGCCGAATAGCTAAATAACAGTGCAGTGGAAACAGTGCAACAAAATAGTAACACAGTCCGTAAACGCAAAATAACAGAGTTGTTGCTCTCCTGTAAAACATTGTCGTAATTTCGTGACAACGCAGACATGCAGCAAGCAGCTATGGTTCTATACCGCAGAAGACCATTTGCGCAGAACGCACTTTCCATTTGTCAAATTAACGAGCTGAACTGTGACGGACTCGGACTGAGTCGGCATATTAGCCAGAGTCTACGCTCTCGTCTGCTCTGCGACCAAAGCGCACAGGTTCAAATCCCCCTCGACAAAGGCCCGCTCTGCTGGTAAAATCGCACGCGCGCAACCAAAGTCAAAACTGACTAGGGGGACAACATACTGTCAAGTGTCGCTAAGGTTTCTGTCGCGTTGGGGTTGCCTTTAGCCCGATTCTAGTGCAGTCGACAGTAAAAGCTCGTCGTCGCTGCTAACGGAAACGAGCTTACGGCTCAGCTGACAAGCGTCTAGCTGGCTACCAGTGCAGTGCGGCAAACATGATTTATCAGCCACGTGCTGACCGATCACGGTCCTGCAGGCGTCGCCATGGACAGTCCGTCGGTCCGCGATGGATGGATGGCGGTATAGTTAGTTGGACGACGACCACCGTCACCACGATGGAGGTTCCGACATCCACACCGCTGTGACAGCAGCATCAGCAGCAGCAGCAGAAACACTCAAACACCGCATGTCTTGTCTTAAGACTTGCCTGGCTACTCGACTACAACGATTCGCAATCCTTGATGTCGCAACTGATCCGCCACTGGATATGCTGACAACCTGTGACCCGCTTTGTCGGGTGATGGTGTACGCGCTGTGAGAGACCGTTCCTTCGTGACACGACACACAAGCAGCAAGCAGCAGCAGCAGCTGCAGTAGAAGCAGAAAAGCAGCAATAGTAGTACATGTAGCTGCTGTTGTTGCTGCTGCTGTAGTAGTAGTTTGGAGACAGACCGCTGTGACAGCAGCTTTATACATCTCCCGGCGTGTGTCTAAGCAGGCGTGTCGCTAGCTCGCGTGGTTGGAGAAGCTCATCTGCAGCAGACTTAAGATCGCGCCGCCAAGTCTAGGAGACGACGTCTCAGACAGATAGATGGATAGATAGGCATGGGCAATAGATCATCGCTCAAACTGGCTGTCAGTTCGCACGTCAGCACGTGACCTGGCACAGTGAGTGATCGTGTAAAGGAGACATTGAGCAAACAACACCGACTGGCGTGTTCCGACATACCCAAATGCATCATAACGAACCGATCACGTTATAGATTCGCTGCTCTTGTAGCATAATCACACATGCCGCACGACGGCGACCGTGCCTTTGCCGCTGCTGCACCGGCTATCCGTCTAAAACAGCTTGCCAGAGAACGCATCCACATTGCTGTCATGTTGCCGACGTCGTTTGAAGATGTAGCTGTTGAGACGTTTACTGGGCTTTAGACGTTCTGTGTGACTGACAATTCTACGCGAAACTGCGACGCATCCTTGTACTTAGGCTATTTCAAACTTTTCACCATGTGAAGTAAAATTCGTTTCTTTTGCTGTTATTATTATTAACGACAGACGAAGAATCAAGTCTACTCTGGTTCCATAAAGTTGGCCCGATGGTGATTGTCAGTTAGTAGGCCCTTAGTTAAGCCTATAAGCCTATATGCATTAATCAGTTCATGTAGTTCAGTGAGCTCCGACCGTAAACTGTTCTATGCCGATGGACCAGCAGCTGAGAAACTTCTAGGACCGAGGTCGGCTGCAGAGGTCAACGGGAAAAGCGTCGAAGACGTCTGATGTCACAAAGTCACTGCTGCTACATGCTGCTGCCTTCGGCAAAATTTCTGCTGTTGCTTGACGTACACCGTACTGACGGGCGAATCTACACTTGACATGGCACTTCCCACCACATATCAACCCTCATTCCCACTTACCGGCGGGATAATGAGAAAAGAAAGTGGGGACAGCGAAACAGTCGGTCAGTTAGTCGATAAGTCTCTTACAGGTCCATCGCACCCGTATATATCTAGCCGCGTCAATGCGTCAACGGCTTTGATGCTGCTGCTGCTGCTGAAGTCGTCTTGGTGCGTATAGTGTACTGCATTGACGGTCTGAGTGGCGTCGCAATGGTGTCGCGTACCCCGGTAGACGGCATTCACTGCAGCTAGGCAAGTTCATTCACACAGCCGCTCGGTGTTGCCATCAACGTCGTGGCAGAAGGGGGGCAGTGGGACAACTCCTCCTAAATTTTAGCTTATCGGAAAATTTACTTTTTGTCGGAAATTTATGAGCTTGTTTTCTGCGATTGCGCTGCACTAGCAGAAGGTATACGAAAAGTAGTCAGTATAAGAGCGAGCGAGCCAAAACTGCGGTCAGTGACATATTCGTTAATGTACCGAAGGATGCAAGATTAAGAAACAATCCAGCAAAATGTCTGCGTTTTCCGACTGTTGATAGCTCGTTTCCTTCCGGATATCTGCACGATCAAATCTGACGTTATCACTGAAATTCGACGTTTTTGCCCTTTCCCAAAATTTCGCAGCGGGTGCAGCACCTGCTTTGAAATTTGGGGAAGGGGGTGCACGAATTTAGTACTAATAATGCTGTCGGAAATTTGCAGCTGCTTGTTGAAATATTTCAACGTCGTGCCTCGTACTATTTTTAAACCGGCGACGCCGCTAAGTGTCGCTAGTGTCACATCAAACGCGGTGACTGTCGGTCATTGGTGACATGTTAGACGCGGCTATCGCCTTGCCGGCTGCAGTCGTAGATGTCGGATCGAATTTGGATGCTGTAATTAAGAGGATAGTTCAATAGTCCGAAGGGACACTGGTTCGAACAGCGAGAGAGTTAATGAGAGGGTTACGGTTAGTGATGGGCTTAGAAATAGAGAGAAGTTGCATTTTTCGCTATGTTGGACGTTGGCTATTGTGGTCCTTGGATATGGAGGCCCTTTGTATTAACCATGTTTCACCTTTTGTGCGCCACCCGGATATTCCGGGTCTTCGTAGGCAGCAACGACGGCGCAAGCCTAGTAATAGCAGAAGCTGTCTGCAGCAGCAACACTTCAGTTTGCCTACAATGTGCGGGCGCACAAAGATTTATGTCGACGGCGACGATCTGTGCAAAGAATTTGCTGTGTGCACCGTCAATGTCAATGAATACGCGCAGACACTGAACCGGTCGACGACGACTAAAGTTTCGAAGTGAAAGAAGGAGTATTACGGTGGCTGATTGAGGCGGTGGTATGTCTGCTGGCTGATCCTCGGGTCTAGTAGTACGTGGATTAAGTACGTATAGGGGCTACTATTTGCAGGTAGCCTTCAGCTGCAAGTAGAAAGCTGGTAACCTATTATACTGTGTGCTCAGAGTGACTCAGCCTCCTACCCTCGGCGGGATGGAAAATTAGTAGCTGATAGGCTACGGGTGAAGGCTCCAGTGTGGCTGATTGGGGCGGTGAGTGATATGTCTGCTGGTTGCACGGCGGATCCGGTTGTTCGTTGGGCCGGTCGACGTCGACCACTGATCACTGAATCCAGCACTGACTCGCTCAGTTACTCACTCACTATACTGTATGGCTGGTTGTTGACCAGCGACCATTGTTCAGTCACTGCATTGGTTGCTTTAGCTGCAGTTGGGCTGTCATCGTTGGCGCGTGTGATCTAACTCTCACCCCGACCATAACTTTACACCGAGTCGATATCCATCTTAGCAACAGATCTAGAGGGAGAGGGCGCTAGTTCAGTCAATCAATCAATCAGTCAGTCAGTCATTTTATTTGCTCAGTCTACCAATAAAAATTTGCAGCAACAATGTTCACAAATTCACATATAAAGACATCTTTAGAATTAGCCCGCACACGTGACACAACCATTCATACGAGAAGATAACAACATGTGCAAAAGTGATAAAAACTCTTACGTCGAAAAGAAACATCTGAGAAACTACGGAATGAAATGGACACTCTGAACAGTAGTTATTGCGCTAAAATCCACACTCTCGGGCAGCGAGTTTCACACGTTTGCGATGCGCTCACTAAAAATGCTGCATTGGCCTGAGATACAGCGAGTTTTTCTGCACAACATACATTTTGCGCGATGCATTATCACCGCGAGTTGAAGGTCGGCTAATAAGCTCAAGATTCAGGAACTCCTGAAGATCTGAAGAGTTCATGACGCTTGCTTCTCGTCTCATTGGCCGACCGTTAGGTCGAGTCTTGGATGCGATATGTCTGCTTGTCTGTTGGTCTGTCTGTGTTGTGGTTAAACGGTACGTCGTAGGGGGTCGGCGACAGTACCGTTGAATAGGGCTATGATGATTTCTATAGGCTGTCAATAGTAACCATGTTTGGCCGTTTGACGGTCTGGCCGCAATTTTGAATCAAAGTTTCTGCCTACAGTCATCACCCACGTGCGCCGAATTACCATATAGTATCTTAGTGTTGATTGTAGCGTTCGATATAGCAGCGCCACCATAGCGTGTATGATCATTATAGCCAGTAAATCGCTTTTTTTCGGCGACCGGAAGTCGGACGCTGGCGGCTGGCCATCGGATATAAACGGTACGGTCGGTCCACCATAGCGACAGCTAGGCTTCTTGTCTCTATACGCTGTAGCACGGCGCGGTGGCGATCATGGATTAGTATAAGTTACGTTCTGCTGCGGGTGTACAATTGATGCTAACAATAGCAAAGAGACACGGCAACATAGGCCTACAGACAAACTATGCAATAATCAACGGACAAACTGGCAAATCGCAAAGCTCCGGCTCATCGCCTCTCACTAACTAACGCCTAGCACGGACGGGCGTAGATCAATTATTAACGCATGGCTTAACAGATCGATGTATTAGCGCGCGGTGCAGCGAGCATACACTGCAGCACGTGGATGTCTCTGTCTGTCTCTGGGCTGCGCTGCGCACAGTGCGTTCTCTGACGCTAGACTATCGCAGTACGCATGCAGCAACTGGTGTGCCGCAGCTACCTAGCGATGGGTTCATCTGCCGAAAGAAATATCGACGCATCACTTCGATATCGATATATCGTATCGTACTGTCGAGCTGAATGTCGAAATTCTATCGGCTTCTGTTTGTCAAGCTTTTCTGTCTGCCAGACCAACTCTTTGACGCTCTGACACCGTGTGAAATATTGATACCAAGGATGAAACATTTACACGTAACAACACTCATAAAGAGCATTTTGTGATATAAGCTTAAAGTTGACAGAGTTCATAACAGTTAGCACTCCACTTTGGACCAAAGTAAGAAAAAACAGTTTTTTATCGACATTTGTGGACAGTGTTTAAATTGTGAAAAATTAGCTGGGGGTCGAACTTTTCGACGGTCGGAGCCCGACCAAAATTATGATGAAAATTGTATGTATATAATATATAGCTGACCCACAGTACATATTTTGACAGTGTGTTAAGGAAGTTGAGAAAACAGTTGGGGGTTTAACCCTCTAATCCCCTGGCAATTCAAACACTGTTTGTGTGCAAATAGCCAATACAGCTTGCATCACATAATGATAAATGATTTTGTGGATTGTTATTCAATTCTGATTACCGAAGAGATTATTTTATAGAAATAAACGACAGCCATGCCAAGCTGCTAACCAGGCAAAGTGCAATATTAGCATAAGTTTGTTGTAATTTCTTTTGCTGTTAAATAAATAAGCCTACCGCTACTTGTAATGATTTCATTAGATTTGAATTAATGTCTTACGTAGTATTTTTAAAATAATGCACCTAAACGTAATAATAATTATTATTATTACATTTATTTATTTATTTGGCTGTTTAGCCGGGCAATATTTACTGATCATAAACATATCGATGTCGTATCTATATCGTATCGAAATTTAAACACTGATATCGACCCAACCCCAGTGCCACGGGCCTGACGTCGTCTCTGCTACTGCAGCTGCTGCTGCTCGCCGGCAGAACATAGAAGGCGAGGCGATGATATCTTGTATAGTCTAGCGCTGTGATCGACCAGCCAGTCCGGCCAGCCAGCAGTCATGCAGGCATAATTCTATTTGTCATATTTCATTTATCGCTGCGCCGGTACCGGCTAGCTGTCCAGTGACCATGCATACGGCTGCTGCTGCGGCTGCGCGAGCCTTGCTGCTGTCGCTGGAAATATTAGCCTACTGTTGATACGGCGTCGTGCAGAGGCGCTGACGGTCTTCGTATTGTTGTGGTCGTTGCGTGGCGTGTCGTAGTGGCCGGCATATAACAACAATAATGTTCGTCGACGTCGCGCCGATACAAAGCAGCAGTCATCACAACGCCATCATCAACGTCGTCGTCGTCGTCTTACTGTACCTCGTGGCATCATCACCGGGCCCAGTGACGTCACGCAGTCTGGCAACTCAGATGAGTCCGAACGTCGTCGAGACACAGTACGGACGGTTACGAGGCGTCTTGATCGCCCTGCCAGCCAGCGTTGCCACCACCACCACCGGCCGACCTTCTCAATCGCGCTCCAAGACTGTGATCGTCGAGGCGTTCTTTGGTCTCCAGTACGCTTCGCTGCTCGACGGTGAGCTGAGATTCATGCCACCCACCAGCTCCATGGAGAAGTGGGACGGTGTGCGGGTGGCGCTCAAGTTTCGCCCTGTGTGTCCACAGCAAGTTCCAGACGTCAACCGACTTCAACGCGATCTCCCGACCGAGCGCGTCGACCACATCAAACGATTGCTGCCGTTCATCGACAAACAGAACGAAGAGTGTCTGAACCTCAACGTCTACGTCCCGACTCGAAGTAAGTGTTGTAGCATCTTAGCCAGACGTCATAGGCGAAAACTGCTTTCTGTTATCGTTGAAATTGCTCTGATACTATGACAGTTCTGACCATGTGACTGATTGATCGATTGTGAATTGGGGTAGTAACCACAGGTGGGCGGTAGCGCAGCCCTGTATTAATGGCGACAGCCCAAGTCAATAAAAATGGCAAAATTCGTTACTCCTTAATCGATCTTCGACAAGGTTGAAACAGGTGAGTACATCGGCGATCTAACTTCCTGTGCCAAATTTGGTGCAAATCCGTTCATGGGGCCTTCTCGAAAAACCCGAGATCAAAGAAAATGTTTTACAGGGTGGGCCAAAAACGGTACTGGTTTGAGTAATTTATATATCAGCTTCAGAAATGTTTGACGTAGCACGAGACATGATCAGTTAGGTATCCTTAGCGGTTATTTGCGAAGAAAATTTTTCAAAGCCTATATGTATGTAAGCTGCACGCTGTACACGGGCGTGATACATTACCGTACAGCATATTTACGAGTACGGCTGAGATGAATAAGAGATAAAGATAATATTCCGTGCCTACAGAAGTAGATGGAGAAGGACAGTCAACCCCAGAAGCGAGCGAGGAAGACTCAACTCAAATCAAGTCAATATGAATAATGCAGCGATGGCGGGACGCTCGCCATTTGTGCATCGTTTGGACTTTCGATTATTTCGATTATTTGCTGGACGGCGACCACGACGTATCATATCGGATCGTGCTGAGCTGACGTCGTGCAAGATTCAGCAGCTGCCGCTAACTGAGGTCGACAGCAACAGTAGCGCACCGACACCTTGCAATGCGGCAGCTATACCCAACAATTACCCCCACGACTTCCACACATCGAGAGCAGAATGGCAAAACGTCCTATATCTGTTGTCTATGATGTTTGAGAAAATCGCAAAAAAAAACTTTCCACACGATGCATTCTCGTTCTGTCGGATGTTGTCAAGTGTTTTAAATGTTGCTTTACAGTCTGTCAATAATTTGATAAGTAATATAGGCCTACGCAATTGCTTGCTACCGGTATATTTTATTTTGCAACGGGCTTAAACGTTATAGTTAAGACTTTTTTTGCGAGATAACTGTAGATACGACGTTTTGCCATTCTGCCCTCAATGTACTGGGGTGGCACATAAAAAATGGAACATGCACAATTTACGCGTAGATTGAGCCGTCGGACAGTTTTGGAAACATTGCAATAAAGGGCGGTTACATTAAATAGTCTATATTACTGTAATCAGGTGTTGTTTAACATGACCACTATTTACTGCAATGATCAAGGCCGAACGTTTCCAAAACTGTCTTATTGCTCGATCTACATGTACGTAAGGCATGAGTGTTTCACTTTTTATGTATCACCATGTAATATACGCATTTTTCACCGCGAAGGCAGAAGGATCAACAAAATGACAAGCAAAAGCAACAAGTAGACAGACAAAGAGACAGAAAATACAAAGCTCAGCTTTAGCCTCTACAGGGTGCGGCAAAAAAGTAGCCCCCTAAAGTTTTTCGCTGTTTTCTCAGCAACCGCTTGGAATTTTAATTTGAAATATTTAACATTTATTTACTAAAACCTCCTACATTTAACTGCCAAATAAAATTTGATTCTGTTAAAAAATGACGAAGTTATAGATTTTTTAACATGACCGCCTACCGATTTTTTAGCATTCAAAAATGTTCTGGCTTCAACGTTAATTTAATAACATCGTTGAAACAACACAGTTAACTAATGATCAAATGCCAGAATTCCATTGTTACTGTGAATGTTCGAAGTGTCCACCGCCAGCTCCAACACAAGCCTTCAGTTGCTTTGAGA
>Ga0209671_1009872_pt1 | contig 10015 bp, 3 predicted proteins | sample WorMetHERISLAND2_2_FD_187401 | JGI IMG/M metagenome (GOLD analysis project Ga0209671, IMG submission 187401) | Marine gutless worms symbiont microbial communities from Max Planck institute for Marine Microbiology, Germany - Olavius geniculatus... | ecosystem: Host-associated > Annelida >... | reverse complement strand
GGTATAGATTGTGGGGAGGGGTCCTCGCTCCACAAGGAAAAGGGTCAAGGGAGGGGGCTGTGCTCTCTTATTCCTAGAAATGTTTTCGTTTTGCGTAAAAATGGTGTTTTGGTGCATTTCTAGCACTATTTTGAGTATCTGAGCAGGCTCCTGTATGGGGCGGGGCACGTGCCTCCAGTGTCCTCCAGTAAAAAACCCGCAGGCTCTCTTCAGTGCTTCACATCATGACCTCGTGCAGTCATTAGGCCTATCATTTGTATCGATCCGTTTAAACCGTGCACGTGCAGTGTTCAACGTGTTTTAGGCCTACTTTGACATTGCTAAACCGTTTAATCTTAAGTTCTGTTACTGTGGCGCCTTCTTTGATTCACTGTTTGATAGATCTTTATGTCGACACTGCAAGGTGCAACTCTCGCTTTTGAAATACAGCTGATGACTCCAGGAACGCCATCCACAAGTATTAGGCTACGTTTCACGTTTTAGTGATAGGTGTAGGATATAGGCCTGTATCAGTATATCACAGCATATGACAGTGATGTAGGCCTATTTATGCCTATAGGCCTATTGTAAAACACAGACTCGATCATCACTGAGCATGTTTATTTGCATAGGTCGAAAATGATCAGGCTTACTATGAAAAAGTAATAACTTACTGTCGGCATCACATCACTATGCAGCCATTAGCTATAGAAAACTTAGGTCGTCGATGTCTTAGGCTTAAAAGAAGCATTTAGTGTGAAAGCGCATATTTTGAACAATAATTTTCATATTTTTTTCTTGAACCTTTACTGCAGAAATCGTAATAGTGAATAAAAATCATCTACAACCAAAATCGTTTAAAAAATTCGAATCTGGATTCGAATCCGTGCTCGACTCGAGGGGTCCGAATTCAGATCGCCATAAAATGTAATTTATTTGTCATTAAATCCGTTTTTTCTACTTTTCAGCACGATAATAGTTATTAAGAAAAAGCTCCAAAAACATTGACTGTGAAGTTCTCCATGGAAAGTCGCAGTGCGTGACGTGACTTATAGGCAATCCAGAGGGCGGGTGAATGTGAGGTCAGTCACAGAGGTCACTGACAATGAGTTTAACCCTAGGCGCTGCCCAGCTGTCGAAGGGGCGTCGGTTAACGACGTCAGGTGTTAATTAGCGCTAAGCAGGGTCGATAGTCTAAACAGTCGCAGAGCACGTACGCAATTCTCTGCTGCTTGACGACGTCGTTCAAGACTCGCTCTACGGCATGGCATCTCAAAGTCGCTGCAGCTTTCACGCATGCATTTAATAAATACTTCATAATTAATATTATCACTTGTCAGCCTTGTCGAGCGGTCTCTGCGCAACGTCACTACATGTATTTATTTACCAGGAAATTCACGATGAACAAATTAAACAATCTTAACGATTACGATGTTAACATTACAGCAGTGGGACTGGGCCTACTCTAGCGTTCAAAAAACTTCCCATTGTCAGTTGTCCATATTTTTGCTGAACGTCGACAGATTTTTTTTCACATTTTTTTACCGGCAAATGGCTGCAAATCGGCTTGTTCAGTTACCAACGAAACCATCGTTGAGATACATAATTTTATATGCTACGGTTATAGTGCTGTCAGTAATTTTCTAAAAAAAAGCAAAAATAACTACCTATGTTTCAGGCTTCATATAGCACTAGTGGAAAATTGGCTAATATGAACGAAATAGTCTGTCATTAAATAATGCACAATTTGCTGGCTGCGCTAACGAAGACAGTCAGCCATTCTGCACGCGCATGCTAAGTTTAGCAACAGTCTGCGCTTTCGTGCAGGAAGACAGCTAAAGCGTAGACTGAACGATTTCAGTAAAAAATAACATCAACGTCAGCGATGTCAAAATAGGGAAGGTCCACTACAATAGCTAAGGGCAGCCATAGCTAAACATAACTCCATCTTTAACCTTAACTCTAATTCTAACCGTGTTAGATCTCAAAACAGTATTACATCTGAAATGAGTCGTCGACGCGACGAATCTCAATGATGCAGTGATGGCTTCGTTGACGGCTGAACAGGCCGATGCAAAATGACCATATCCGTCGGCGTCCACACGTGTCGCAGATGTAGGCCTAAGCCTATGTGATAAAGGTGAGAGGGCTGAATGACAACGATAGGTCCTACTTCCTTGCTGCAAGACGAGCCTTGCCCGTGTTGATGCGTTGCATCTTGAACCCATTCACTGCATTGTGACACTCCTCACTTTAAGCAGATCTGTCCTCAGCCAGAGCTTCCCACTTCGTAACGATAGAAGTTGCATGACTTGAAGCTTACACGCAACTGATCCTTGAATCTTATGCGCTGGTCTCCAGCATGTCGCTTTGCACCTAATATAGTTGGCCGTATAGTAACTGTTTCGGTATTTTTGTGCCGGGCATGGGAAAGACATGACCACACCAACGAAAATGGTTACAAAGTACGATGGCACACTACAAACTGGAGACGGTTTGTTTTATTATTGTCTGTCCAATGCAATGCACATGACTCAAAGAGGTCAAAGTTGTGACCCCATTCATTATCTTTGAGGCGCCATATCTCCATAACGGTGCAAGATAGACGCATGGTGACGACGGACCTTTTATAGTAAAGCGCTGTTGACGAATCGAATGGTCTCGTGACTGACAATGTTCATTGTTTAGTTAAAATAATAGAAAAGGATGAAAGGATTATTGCTGCTGTACAATTTCCAAATAAACTGTTTGATTTTTTTCTACCGGTCTAAACAGCTCACTGATTATATTTATACGGACAAACTGTCGAAATGCATTGAGCAGACTCCGTGTTCATAATTATGAACATTATCTTGTTTCATCAGGTTTTAAATAGGCTCAAAATATTTTATCTCCTGCATACTAGTAGAACTTGGGCCTCTATCTATAGCCTAGCGGGTCGTTATTCATGCACCACATAGACCACAGAAATGCTATTGATTTCAGATAAACTTCCAGGTAAAACTTGTTGCTAAATTAGCAGGAGCAGAGTAGTACATTCTTGTCTAACGTGAACGGGTAAAGCAAATAAAGAAAAAAAATCCCACATCAACGTAGACCTAATCCATATTTATAGGCATATTGTATTAATGTTTTTGACAGATAGTCATACGCATATAAAATGAGGTTCGGAGATTCAAATCCTACCTAAAAATAGAAACAGATCACAATAGAAATCACAGCTTAAAGGAAATATCAATCTTTCTGTTATCTTATTACGTACGTCTGACTCGTAGTTAGGTTCTGTATCTTAAGCGTGCTATAAAATTGCATAAGCTATAGGCCAATAGAAACAAGTAGCCCAGCTGTCGCTAGGATAGCTGACCGTACTGGTTGTCAGTGATCTTCAAGGTCATCTAAGGTTAATGATTTTCATGCCATTTGAAAGCCAATATGCCACTTTCTATTAGTGATTAATAGTAACCTTTGCCCTATATGTCACAGTTTTCAAGATATAGCGACTTATAAACAACTTTCCATTGTAATTGCGGCCAAACCGCTGCAGATGGAGACATGGTTACTATTGACAGCCTATAGAAATTAGCCAGCGTTCTATCCGATGGTACCATCGCCGACCCATTGCGACTTACCGTTTAGCCACAATACCGCACGATTGGCATACTATAGTGTGTTATGACTTTTCAAGGTCATCCAAGGTCAATGATTTTTGTCATTTGAAAGTTAATATGCCTGTACGATTTTAAATTAATGATCAATAGCAACCAAAACCCTATTTTGCACCGTTTAGCCACAATACATCTCTCACAGACAGACGACGACAGAGGATAACAGTACTGTATTATACGCTCGACCGTTAATTAAGTGCGGTCGGCTAAAAAAGATAGAAATCGCTACCGAGTAGACAATGTGACTCTAAGCCCTCTAATAGTACAAAATCAACCGGAGTACTAACTGAACCGCTGTGAAAGCCGAGCAATTTTACGCAGCGTGCAAACAGACCTACTCCGAAACGATAGTAAGCATAATAATCACATCGCAGCTGAGCGTCTTTGCATTTTGCCATTCTTTCTCCTCGGCACTTTATACTGTAAATAAACTCCATTAAGTCTACTAGGCTAGTAGCAGTGTAGTGTGCCTCCAATTCACGTGCGACGGAACTGGTGTAATGGCGCCGTGTATTAAATGTGTTGTGATGGAAATCAGTTGTATTTAGATTATGATTGATAGAGTAGTTTGATTGCAGTTTAGTTTGTTGTGACTTTTTGTCGATGTGTGACGCACCACGGTACTACAAAATAGCACTGTCGTGCTAAAATTTTGGTAAGTTGATTATTAAGATATTTCTGGCTTGTATATAAGCATGTTTAGCACTAAGTATCAGTGGCAATGAGTGTTTGCGTGTGTGAGAGAGCTGCGGTGTATGTCGGTATTTCGTCATTGACTCAATTATTGTGGCTACAGACATCATTTAGCGACGCTCGTAATTTGAGCCTCAAGACATTTGTCGTTAACAACTCAACATACAGAACACCAATAGCAAGCATATTTCATGAACACGGCTTCCTCCAACAGTCACACAAAAATACAGCTTAGGCGTAAACCTACTGTAACGACGGTGACAATATTGTTGTCAGAATTCATACAGTGTACTTTTCGTAATAGTCGGATTCTAATGTCAGTCATCAAGTCAAACAAAATCTACAGTTATTATTAGAAAACTTTCTCAGCATGGAAAACTCACACTCGCGAAATGACTCAGTTTGTCTATATTGTTGGCCTCATTTGCATGGCTACCATATCATAATAGTTCTTCGCCGTATTTGGGTTTATCGACGCTATCGACATGATATTATAATACAGCTGCTGCTGCTGCTGCTGCTGATGATGATGATGATGATGATGACGAAAAGATGTAACCACAGCATCATTAGCGTGTTAACACTAATACGCTCTTTTTGCTGAGTGACGCCAATCAGTTCAATAACTAGTGCGTTTTACACGGAGTTATTACTTTGAGCTCTTATATTTCAGAGTTATAAGTATTTGAAATGTGTTAGGCCTACTCTGGTTGTTGTAAAACATCTGATTGGCTTTAAAAACAAAAACGGTTTAATAACAATAGGCCTAACTGTCAAGTAGGCCTGTTTAATAATGCATTTGAGTTTTTGAAGTATATGATCAAGTGATCGTCTTTTTTAGTTTTTATAACCCGCGCCAAATTCAACCACTGATAATTTCAGATTTATATCACAATCACATGGTACTAGTAGGCCTACCTGGCTTGTATGCTTTTTGGTTTTTATTCACTTTTGAGACAGGTAGCGTGAGATCGTCAAAAATGATACATACTACTATACAGATGATGATGAACTTAATATGTTTATAAGTTTCGGTATTAAAAGCTCGGATAGACGAACTCGTTCTGCAGCGCTTTGTAAATGCAGCCGCCGCCTGCGTGCATGCAAGCACCCGACGCAGGACCGCTGAGTGGCTATACTAACTTGAGCACGCACGACATGTTCGACAGTCAGTTCGTCTGCACACGTATTTGAATGGAGTTACTGACAGCATACGCCGCACTTTGAACACTGTTTAAAAATTGAGAAAAATGCAGGTACTGCATCACATAAGTACTGTATTTGTAATTTTTTCCCCTCAGTTTTAATTAGAAAACATAGCACCAACTTGTGTTGCAAACGTACCTGCAATGTACGGCAAAACAGTATCTTTTAAATTTTTGGCCATTTTTAGCAGTCGCCAAAAATTTAAAAACAAAAGTTTACTTGTTTATTGCTAGTTCATAGTCACTTAAAATGCCAACGGGTTTTATCATCTGTAGCTACGACAAAGCTACAGGCCTGTATTCAATTTTCTCAGTAATCACGCACTTATTTTCCATGTTTACATGCAGCATAATGTATGCAGAACGCATAGGCGCACGATGTTTTCACGGGAGAAAAAACACTGTTTTATGCAACATAATAAAGAGTTTGTCAATGAGTGTAAGAAGTCAACGTATTAACCGCCAGGTTTCAAGATGTTGTGTTACAAAATTTACGTCACTTCGACGTCGTAAGCTACAAGATGGATCCTGCTGTTTTGAATAAACTTAGCTCATAATTGTACGCCTAAGACTAACTTTTTGAACAAGCAAAATGACGGTGTTGTCTGGCAAAAAAATTACATTTGTGACAGTGTAAGATGCTGCTTTGCCTTTTTACGCAGATAGGAACACGTAGTGAGTGTGTGAAATTTCGCGTTAAAATTTCAGGCGATTGCATATTTCGTAAAGTCTTGCATGTCGCATCAACGAAGTTAATCGACGCCGGACCCGGTTAGTACTTGGCTGGATGACCGTCGGGAGACGGGTAGGCCTAAACCATCTCGGTAGTAGACTAATCTACCACCCAGGCCAACTCAGCCTGGCTGTCCATTTATGGATTGGCGCAATAAGTACAGTACCAGCAAAAACTGGGACGTAAACAAGCACACAACTATGATATCCGCGGTCTGGCATGTTCATGTAAATTGGTGTCTCGCTGAACGCTAAGAAAACGGAGATCAGCAGCGTCGCACTGGGGCCTGGTCATGACTCGGGAAGGACCTTAATTTGTTTCGCAGACTTTGCAAAGTGTTGGAACTTGCGCGATGGCTGCGGTGGCAGTTTTTGTTCCAACTTGTGTGGTTTATTTAAGAGTGCAATAGTAAACAAACTGTTAAAATCAGCTCACGTTTGCCACGATTTATCGCGAGAAAACTGCTCGAGTGTTTCTTGACTTACGCTGTAATTTTTTTGTTTCTTGTTATAAATTTTTGCAAATAATTTAAACGAAAACTGCTTCCTATACCTTCGACAGACTGAAGTGCGACAAACCGCTTGTCAATATCTCTTTGTCTACAAGTCGGAAGTAGCTGCCCCTTAGCTGGTGAATCATAAGTAGACAAGTTCTGGCTGAGAGGTTCAAACTTCAAAATCTCTCTTTTCCCTGGAGTCAAGGACCCCTCATCTGACACAATGTGTCACTGAAGCCCGCATTGTACCTGTCAAATGGCATCTAGGCCTAAATCCGTCGAGCCGTTTGAGCAGGGGGTATGAATGTGACAAACGACAGACCACGTTACGGAGAATTGAGTAGCTATAAGCGATATTGCTTCAATAACAATCGCTCTTGACACAAACTCTCGTCGCATGTTTGCTTTATTACAGCTAGTGTTTGCAATCCCGGGATCCCGAATCCCGGGATCCCGGCCTTTTTCGCCAATCCCGAATCCCTGGATTAGCGGCGTCCCAAATTCCCAATCCCGGAATTGCGGGATTTCAAAATTCGTTAAAATTGTACTTTTTAATGTGTTAAATGACACAAATAACAATTCTTATCGTCTAATAAATAAAATTTTTATGCACTTTAAAGTGCTACTGTTTGTTGTGAACTGTAATTCGTAGTTTTACAGTCACAGTCACTTCCTACAGTTCGCAATACCTTCCGTAGGACCGGTGTACTACATCCTCATGCATAAAATAAGTCTACTATGGATACCGAAACAACGATTATTCTGTAAGCCTAATTCCGAAACGGGATCTTGAGATTACAAATTTCTTAATCCCGGATCCAGGGACTAAGAATTTAATCCCAGGATTGCAATTACTAATTACAGCGCTGTTGCATGTCCAGCAAATAATACTAAAAGCATTGCCATTACATTGAATGCGTGTGCGTTATGCGGTAAAATGCAGCAAAACACGCAAACACTTTATCAGGGTTTGGGCCCTAACGAATTTTTTTTCAATGTTCTGTGCACAAGATTAGCACAGTTTGTTCACAAGTTTTTGAGTAATCATGTGGACACAAAGAGACAGAGGTAAAAAAAACTCGTGGCAATGTTTTGTGGTCTTTTTATCACAGCGAAGCCAATGAGCTAATGTGAGAGTTTATGTTCAAAGTCGAATAGCGCCTCCCAAGTCAAGCGGCCGTCTGTAGTCTTGGGTCAATTAAGGCAGTAAAATTGCAATAAAGGGTCGTTGCAGTTCCAATTAAGACTCGGACTGCAATTCCGTCTGCACGCTGCCAGTGTCCAGATGTGGTTTGTCCCAGCTGACGCTACAAATCGAACAAATAAACTGAACGAGATAGAAAGACCGCACCGATTCAAAAAAACGTTTCAGCATGCACCGCCGACAGACTCTCAATCTTACATAAAATTTAGTTTTAATCAACTTTAATTTTGCAGGTTTTGTTGTGTTGCATTGCAGCTGGCAACATTTAGCACGTTGGTGGCTCTGTTTGCAGTTTTATGTCTTACCGGCACATCGAAAAGGTGAGTTTTTACACTGTAAGTTTTGTTTATGTGTAACAGAATTTATGCATAATTTATGACTAATGAGTTAGAATGGCACGAAACATCCATGGTTCATCGCTGATTTTTTTTCGTTTTTGGTAACGGAGAATACAAAGTGCTTTTAAACAGCTGGAAATCTGGCAAGCACCACGTCACCTGAGAACAATATTATTACGTACGCAGCATCAACTGATAAAACATATATGAGCACTGTGCCGCAATGGGAGACTGTATTTCATGTAAGCATATCCTGGCAAACTGTCTGACTTGTCTTGTCCTTAAATTGCTTTGTTCGTGAATTCGACTTTGGCTGATACAGCGACGAGAAAGGGAAAGACGCCCGCTATCAACGAATGTTAATTATACTGCCGAGTTATATTTATTATCAAAATCGTACACTGAGTACAGAAACATGTGAAAAAATACGAAAATGAGGAAAAAACAAGCACTTAACTGACACAGATACAATCTACGAACTGCCACACCTGTAGCTTGGCTTGAGTCACGTTGCGCCGAAAGCAGATTGCACTCCAGATAATCGACCTACGAAGTTTTTTGTCATGCATTACCTCCGCCAACACAACGAACACAACGAAAGAAATTACATAACGTTGGCGGAGGTTTGCCATTTCTGAGTGTCCCTCTGAATCGCCAACTGCGTCACATCAGAATTGGCCCACGGTAACGTTTTAGGTTTCGTGATTTTAGCTTGTACCGTTTCGATAAAGTCGCAGGATGTAACAGATGCACACACACACACGGGCAGATATAGAAGACGTCTCTGCTATAGGTAAGATGCGCTTAGCACTTCGTAATATCGCGCGTAAAAACCAGCCAACCTTCGATATAGTTATGTAATGACTTGGATAGGCTTACGTACTTTTTGTACATTATATTGTAGACTTTGACGCTCTGTGTTGCAGCAAGCCAATGAGCACGTATGAACAGAAAAGAGCGTTGGATGATATCGGAAGCGCATTGCTGGAGAAGAGACCGTTCGGTGAAATCGCCAACTCGCTGCTACGAAAGCGCGTTCTCGGCACTTCGCTACTGCAGAACAAGCGCGGCTTGGATCGCATTGGCAGCTCACTGCTTGACAAAAAAGCTCTGGACCACATTGGAAACTCTTTACTGGAAAGGCGAGGTTTAGACTCAATCGGAAGCTCTCTTATTGAAAAGAGATTTGATAAAATAGGAAGCTCAATTCTGCACAAAAAGGGAACCCGACAGAAATAACTGGATCGAAAGCACGAGTCAAAAAAATTGGTTGTCTGAGGGCGAAGAGCATAAAATGCCCAAAATTTGCATGAGTAAATCGCAAGCATGTAGCTCACAAAAATAATAATCCATGTATTCGGTTTGTCGTTTACGTGGTTAATGCAAAGTTAACGATTATTTTTCGAAACATGACAGCCCAATTATGTCTTAAACCTTATTTTCAATGAACTTGTGAGCTAACATGATATCAAATACAAAAGTCGGCGGCTCTACGGGGTTGGCCAAAATGCCGGACTGTTTTTGAGCGTTGACAACTTAACGATGATTACTGGTGTATTGGCATGGGCATGCCAAAAGTTTTAAAATTTTGTCTAGAGAAGCGAGTAAAATTTTTACACGACTGTGTTTGAATATTAGGCAAATAATTTTCATAAGAACTAAACGTGTGTTCTAATAACTGTTGTTTATATCATGAATAATG
>Ga0209671_1009869_pt1 | contig 10018 bp, 11 predicted proteins | sample WorMetHERISLAND2_2_FD_187401 | JGI IMG/M metagenome (GOLD analysis project Ga0209671, IMG submission 187401) | Marine gutless worms symbiont microbial communities from Max Planck institute for Marine Microbiology, Germany - Olavius geniculatus... | ecosystem: Host-associated > Annelida >... | reverse complement strand
GTTGTATCTCAGTAACGGTGCGAGATAGGGCCTAGGTTACTATTAATCACTAATAGTAAGTTGTACACTGGCTCTCGATTGGCGCCGAATTCAGTGACCTTGAATGACCTTGAACACTTGTATATTAACTTAGCGTGAACACCTTAATTTTCAGCTAAACTACTGAATCGGAACTGCTATAGGCTTTCGCGCGTCTTGTGAGCATTAGCTCAAATTTCTTGTAATACTTAACTCGTACATATTGTGTTGAAGGTAATACGTATTCCAGAAACGAGTGCAGATACCTACCAGGCTTTGCTGGATTTTGGCAAAGCAGTGGAGAAGACTACGGTTGAAGCCAAAGTATGAAAACAGTTCTTTTTTGGAAGCTAGTTAATTATTAAAAGCTGTTTATTTTTGATTTTTATGTCATATGCTGTGAAAAATTACAGGTGGGGTTTCTTTCGTGACTTTTTTTATATTAGTTTTTGGCTTTGTACAATGCTTGATTGCATTTTCTGTTTTGATAATTTTTACAGCTGTACATCGTTCATCATATAATTTAAGCCTCTACATTTGCTGTGTCAAAATTATAAATTGGTTGATCAGCAATTAGCTAGACCACTTTTGCAGCCACTCACTGTCACATTAATTGACAGTTGGACACATGGTGCAGCATGCAAACATACCACCACCTTAGTCCGTCACAATAGATCTCACCTCAGCCGACACTGGTACAGTTTGTTTCCTATTTTGCTAAGGATAGGTGGCTGAGTTAGCCCGATATTATCACTGATCACTGTTGCCCTGTCGTTGTTAACATTCACTAGAACCATTCAGAAATGAATGCAAAGTTTTTTTGTTCTGTGAAGGCTTGAAGCATATTGCGCATTAAAGCACAAAATAGCAAATTAATGGCAGTCCTCCAATAGCCACGAAACTAGAAAACTTGTGTAAACTATGCTGATATTGACTGTTATTTTGCTCAGCTGAAGCAGGAGTCTGAATTTATTCATTTGTTTGTTCGTAGATTTTTATACTGTATTCGGCTGAGACAGCTGTATGCTCGTTCTGTATCTTTGCTGATTTAATAGTTGTTTTTATTAAATAGTCTTTTTTTGGCATTTCAAATTGGTAGGTATCGTTATGTGTAGTTAGTTTGTACAGTAGTGTACTGGAGAGATCTGTGTATGCAGGACACGCCGGGATTCATTGTTAATCGGCTGCTTATTCCGTATCTTGCCGAAGCTGTTCGCATGCTGGAGAGAGGTATATACAGACAGAGACAGACCGACTCATGGCACGGACAGTTTCTAACTTGCAGAATCATTACAAGACTGGTGACGATAATATCGTGACAATTTACTAATAAGAGCAAAATGCTGTGGTAGTTGTTTTTAAGTCCATGCAAGTTGATTGATATAATCATTTTCACAAGTGAAGTGGTGCCCCGTGATTAAATAGTGTATAGCCGTACACTTAGCTGTATACTGCATCATGCAGCTCTAACCTCGATCTTTGAGCTTTTAAACTGAAAATCGGCACTCCTGTTACTTTTGCCCTGGTGAACATTCACAGTAACAATGGCTTTTAACACTTTTGTGTTTCAGTTATGTGCTCTGAGCCCACGTCGGCCAGATGGACAGATGGATGAGCAAGACTTGTAATCCAGTCTGTCATAATAGTTAGTTCCAATATCTGACTCAGTTTGATTTTTTACAAGTGAAGTGGTGCCCCGTGACCGCTGCTAAAACGCACTGACGAGCAATCGTTAATTTAGGTAGTGGGAAAAATATGCGTTTTATTGGTGCGAATAAATTTTATTTAGCGGGGCACCTGACCTTTACACACGAATAATACAGCGTTTGGAATGTTTTCTTTTGTAATCTTAGATCTGTGACTTGTGCCTGTTAGTGATGCTAGTTGCTATAATTTTATGGTGTAGAGTGGTCTGTTAGGAGGTGCTGAAGATGCAGGACTGGAAATGATGGACAAAAGTGCAGGGCTGGAAAAAGAAAGACTGGAAATATTGGACGAAAGTGCAGAGCTGGAAAATGCAGAACTCGAAAATGACAGACTTGAAAATGGCCTAATACTGTTTTGAAGACATAGGTCAACTGCTAGAACTGCGTTGCCGGTAACGTGATGAAGAACACAGTTTGACTTTTTGAAACGTGCTTACTTTTAGACCGTAATCAGGGGACCTATCTGTTACAGTAATTGTATTGTAATATGTGGCTGAAAGGTGACGCTAGTGCTCGCGACATTGACACAGCCATGAAGTTCGGTGCTGGATATCCGATGGGCCCATTCGAGCTAATTGACTACACAGGCCTTGATACCAACAAGTTTGTACTGGAAGGTTAGTTTTAACTCACTTTTAGTTACTAACTTGCAATCCATGTTGCGAATGCCCATCTGATTGCCTAAGCAGTAGCCTATGGCTATTGGCACTTCATACTTTTTCTGAAATGAATATTTAATTATTTTGTTATTTTATCAAGAAATCGAATTAACTATTTTTACCACAGATGTAGTAGACATTGTTAGTTTGCTATAAACATCTGTTATTGACAAACAACAAAAACCAAGACTGGTTGATTAAAACTGGATGTAGTAAGTAAGTTAGTGAATCAGTAAGAAGACTAATGCAGGTATACAGATAGTGGCATTACATCAAAAATGCGGCTGTGGTGTTCTTGCAGGTTTCCGTAAAGCCGATCCTGAAGAGACCTTATTCAAACCAGTTGCACAGTTGGACCAGCTGGTGTCAGAGGGCAAGTTGGGAATGAAGACAGGGCAGGGATTTTATACCTACGAGAAGAAGAATAAGTGAACAAATGCTGGTCCTATCTGTGTATTTTTCTGGTCACTTTCGACCAGAAAAATAAGTAAATAAATGCTTGTCATCAGCATGGCATTTTGCTGTTTTTCAGCCTCATCATTGTCAGGCTAAATGATGAAGCATGTGTGTACTGTGTAGTTTTCATATTATCACTGAAGTGTTTAATTACACTGCAGTGAAGTTATTTGACTTGAGCTGCAAGGCATTCCACTCTGAAAGTGAGCAGGTGTTTGCCAAGAAAATATTCTACAAATTGAATATTCTCATTTCTGTCTTGCATGAACGCTATGAACAGTTCAGCATACTGATAAAATTGTTAGTTTTTAGCTGTGATATTAATTCTTGTATCCATTTCAGAGCTCTACAACATATCTGATAGTTTGTCATCCGGAAATCCCCAAAATGCCACTGCAGCATGCTCAGTAGTTGCCACACTGTAGTCCACGCCATTTCTGTAAATTTACCATTTTATCTAGTATTTCTGTTAAGCTGTGTTTTAGACCAATTTTTCAATGAATTTGTGTGACTGTTTTTTATTTCGTTTAGTACTGATTTTTAGTAGAAATTGTGACTGTTGTGTTCTTGTGTGTATTAAATACCGTGTATAATTTTGTACCGTTTTGCAATATGTTCGATCATGGGACCACGCAGTTTAGAATTTTGCGTAGATGTGATCATATTGCCGTTATTGCTGTTGATGATAGCTGTAAAGCTAACTGTGATATTGCTTGCTAGTTATTCATCAAAGTTGGGATCAGTTGTGCTATATTTCATCAACTGCATTTTAGCTGTAATATTAGTGATCGCAAAGTGCTAGTTATCTGAACGTGGCGTTGACTTTGTGCTTTTTGTGTACATGTCTTGTACCTTATGTCAGCATTAAAGATGTAATGTGAGAAATCTATGTTGAATTGGCTTTGTTTTTGAAATTTTATCTCTTAAACTGGTAATTCAGTTTTGTCCATTGCTATAATGTGCTAAAGCCTGGGACTGATTCTAGCTCTGCTCTTAACAATCCTTTATACTCTGCAGTACTTGTATATGCATTTTTAAAAATTGTTGTTTGACAGCCTCAAACAAACAAACCAGCAAGTCAAAACAAACTATAGATTGTATCTTATACTTTCCCAAACACGGTTTATTTGCCGATTTTGTGTTTTCGATGTCCAGCAGCAACTGTAAGATCAGCAGCCTGCCTTTGCATGACTGTACATGTCTTAGACTGTCTTTGCATTTGATGTGTAGTTAATTTCATTGTTGTTTACTGTTTTTTATTGTCTTTGTGTTCTATTTTATTTTTTCATATTGTACTCGGTAAGATTTTCAATAACAATAATAGTAATTTGCTTGTTGTGCAATTTGTCTGTAGACAGCTCTAACAACCAATTAACAAAAGCCAGCCATACTTCACCCCTGCGTATAATTGAAGATTACCAATAAATTAGTATTCTTATTCTTGCATTGTGGAATTTGTGGTGCTTGAAGTTAAGCAAGAAGCCCAGCTGTCACTGGGAGAGCCGACCATACTACTTGGCAACATGCAGTTTTTTGAGGGGTGGGAGATTGGAACCACTAATATGGAGAACATATTTCTGTTGGGTGTCCACGATTGTGCCATTGGATAGGGCATTGATAAGTTCGTATCAGCTGTCAATAGTGACAATGTCGCTATCTGCATGAGTTTTGCCACAATTTGCAAACTAAGTATTTGGAACACCTATTTTGTGGAGAAGGGGAGAGTCGGCAATGTCTATATAGTAAATGTCTATAGGATAGCCTGTTAATACTGAAAACTCTGCTGGTATAGTTTGGCCTTAATGCGGAATGCAAATTTTGAGGGTAGCCTACGTAGGCACTCCTATTTGGAAAAAACAGGTGTCCGTAGAATGTCAGCGATGGTACCGTTAGATAGGGCATTAGTAAGTCACTATAGGCTGTCAACCTGTCAATAGTCACTGCATGAAGCGGTTTGGCCGCAATTCGCAATGCAAGTATTTGAGAGAATGTGGTTACCCACGTTTGCAAAGATGCGGGGCCGTATAGAGGGCAAGGGTAGCGGTCGGGCAACCATATTTGCTTTTTCAATATTTTTTTGACAAAAAGTACTGTTTAGCCACAATACGTAGACTTGCATGACAGAGACAAAATACGGACACAATGTTGTGCCATAAGCGTCGCCGTCAGTAGCATGGTCAGTACCGTGCGGTCGGCTAACAAATCCATAGCAAATTTTCACGTGACGCATTGCGAAAAATAAGAGACAACGTTATGTGTGGCGTATTTGTTTTTGCAATCTTCTGTTTATTCTGTGGGACTAGCCGACCATGTTCTTGGAGAAGAGAGCATTTTCAAGCGAGCTGTTCTGCAGCCCTTTTAGTCATCGCTCAATGACCTCGAGTTTCTTACTTATTTTTAATCATCGCTCGTCATTTCGTGTTGCTAGGAAACGGGAAGCAAATAGTGGGCGTGTCTGTCGTCCTATTTAGAATTTGATGCTTGGTGAATACATCTTCTGTCAGTAGTGACAACATTTTATCAGTGGAGTTTTTGAATCATAGTAGACTTGCACCGTATTCTATAGGTAACAATGCTCATTCTTTTTGCTTGCTGCATGACGTAAACGTCTTTGGTTTACTGACCTTTGAATAAGCTCTAGGCTCTAGCCTTTTTGTATACCCACTTAAGCCAAAAAAGTATAGAAAGTGGCCTACAAAATAATGTAGGAACACACAACGACGAAATAGAAACAATTATAAGTACCTACTGAAATTATCTCATTTTATTTTAACATATTTGCCACATCCGCAGAATGTGTGCAGACACTTCCCGTCCGCGGACACATTTGCACAGCATATCTCTGGCCCTGTCTAAAGACGTGGAGGCTGTCATTAACTGTGTTAATGTTGTGGCTTAACACTGATGCACGTTTGTAGAAGTTGTCATTTTAGGTAACAATGTGTAGCTTTTTGTGTAGATTTTAACTGTGAGGTATTTTGCTTATAGTTTGTTAACAGACATTAAAACATTAATAGGTAAATATTAGAGCTGTCGAATTAACGTGTTAACTTAACACGTTAACAACTTACACATTAACAGCTCAACACGTTAAAGAGCAACTACCACAAAAAAATTTTATTGCAAAATATCTTTGGATTTCATATTCATATTACAAATATATGTGTCAAACTTTTTACTAAAGCAGTTATTATTTTAAAAAACAACTTTGTTGATAAATCTCTTTTGTGCTATAAATAGCTCTGGACTAAATTAAATTTTTAATTAAACTACTTTTACACAGTAATTGGTTCTTTTCTGGTAATTAGCAGCAGACGACTGTAGCGCAAAACGTGGTGTTTAATCTCATAGAAACATTAAAAACTGTTAATCAGTTAACTATTAAGTGTAAAATAAGACACAAAAACATCATATACGTATACAACAAGCAAATAAACAAACAATAAATCGAAAAACGAAACTTTTGACTGCTTGCTGTCACCACCTTGAACCGCAGCTGGTTTCTGTTCGCTTATGTGACGAAGAAGGCAAAAATCTTTGTCACCATATGAGCGACCAGGGACCAGCTTCGAGGAATTTTGTGACGTCACAAAATTCCTCGTAGCTGGTTTCTAGCAGCTTGAGGTTAAAAAATTAACTACACATTTATTATCAAACATTTTGCACTGGTACCATGCATGTAGTCTTTAGTAGAGGTCTACTGTCCAAAAATACATTGAAATCACAAAGGTCAATTTTGACAGTAGTCGCTCTTTAAAGAATTAATGCACATTAAAAAATTACCGCACATGCAAAAATTTAGTTAATTTTATGAATCAGAAGTTTCAATATTCCAATAAACTGCGGTTATTTGATGATTTAATAATATTTAAATAATTAAAAATTGTACTGTTGCCATTTGATCACTATTGTCACATTCTTGTGACACAGGCACAAGTTTATCAGTTGTCATTCCAGTCAGTCTCTCACTGTAGTTTGCTCACAACATTAGCAGTATAATGATGCGTTAATTAACGCATTAACACATGTGTTAAATAAATTAGCGCTTCAACCACAGTAGTAAATATTTTAAGTGGTTGTGTTTTAGAATGACTTTTAGATGAGGAAGCAGGCTAGATGTATGACCGGGCTCCACGTAAACTGACTTTAGCGGACAACAGAACTCCGACTCATGTTGGCCCTGGCACTTATCCACGGCATGAGATCAGTGGCCAGAGTGTCGCTACAGGTAACTAACAACATCTCACTTGATTGTTGTTTTAGTGCAACAAAGCATGGGAATTCTTATTTCATATTGATTTTACAGAGTGTAATTTAAAACAAAAGAAAAATCTCCATCAAATTTTTGATAAAAATTAATAGTAATGTAGTGACACATTATGCGGGTACTACAATGGGATTTTTAATAGAGACCTTATTGAAAATTTGTTGTTGAATGTGTTAGGGAAACAGTTTTAGAAATCAGTCAGTGTTTGGTGCGGTCATGACAAAACTTTAGCTCAGTTTTTACGCGCGAAAGCAGAATGCTTCGCGCGTCTTAGCGATCGTCTGGGCGTCTGTCCGTCCGTCCGTCTGTCTGTCTGTCTGTCTGTCTGTCTGTCTGTCTGTCTGTCTGTCCGTCTGTCACACTCGTGATCTGTATCAAAACGGTGCAAGCTAGGATCACTAAATCTTCACCGTGGACTGCCCCCAGGTCTCTAGTTTATCGTGACAAAATTTTGTGCCACTAGGTGCAGGGGTTCCCCTCAAATGAGGGCGTCTAAGAGGGGTACCCCCTTAAAAAGACGTCATTTTGCCGTTATTGGCTCGAATAATGTGAAAACGGTTGCAGATAGGCACAGACATTCTGCTTATTATAACAAGCACTTGTGACAGGCTTTTTGCATTCATGAACATCGATGACCTTGAACGACCTTGAACCCCTCAAAAGAGGTTTTTAGTGAATTTTTCGCAATTTTTGGATGCAACGCACATTTCAACACTGAATTGCGACGAAATGGCTGGAGATAGACCAAGGCAACCTGCATATGAAATTTTCAGCATTCAACGTAGATTTTAGTAGTTCAAGTCTTGACCCCCTAGGTTCAAGGAGGCCGGCGCAGGCGGGCGTCAAAGACAACTACCCCCCTAAAAAGTGGTTATTTTACCGCAATTATCACGTGTAGCATGAACACGGTTGCAGATAGGCACAGACATTCTGCTTATTATAACAAGCACTTGTGACAGGCTTTTTGCATTCATGAACATCGATGACTTTGAATGACCTTGAACCCTAAAAATATTGATTTAACGTGATTTTTTGGCAATTTTTGGCTGCAAAAGAGTGAATTTGACGAAATGGAAGGAGGTAGACTACGATTACCTGTGAACAGGAACTGCTATAGGCTTTCGTGCATCTCGTGAGCTTTGCTCAAATTACTTGTTTTGGATAACGCTGTATATGTGTTCATATGGTATGTGTTACAGATGGCTATGCTCCATTTATGTCGCTGGCTGAGCGAGAAACAATGCTTGTGTTTGATAGCATTTTAGCAGCACCTGGGCCCGGAGAGTATGACCCCAAGCTTCCTCAGGACACTGTAAAGGTATTCCAGATGTGAACGTCCACTGAGTGATTTATGATCATATTATTTATAAGCTAGTCAGCAAGATCCAGGCACATGCTAAAGTGATATTGAAAGTTCTTTGGTAATGATGTCTGAGTTTGTTTCATATTGATATTTTGTGATACTAATTAGAGCTGCAGAAATTTACGATTGATCATGTGACCAATTGTTAAATTTTTTCAACAATTTATAAAATTTTGGTCTTTGAATTTTTAAATAAATCCACATTACAAACACTGCCTTACACAGTAGATACATTGACAAGCATTTGTGAAACAATAATCACTTCATCCAGAGAACATGACAAACACTTATATTTTTGTCTGCTGGATTTATTGTCGGCCTTCGACTGCGTCAACCATTCCTTGCTGCTGCAACGACTGGAACACACGTTCGGCTTCTCTGGGATGGTTCTGCGTTGGCTGATGTCATACATTACCAGCAGAAGTCAGCAAGTGGCATACTGTGATCAACTGTCACTTACACAGTCAGTGCAGTTCGGAGTTTTGCAGGGGTCTGTTTTAGGCCCTCTGCTCTTCGTTCTGTACACGGTCGACCTCAGTCGAGTGGTGGCAAATCACGGCCTCATCCTGCATCAGTATGCTGACGACTGTCAAATCTACACCAACACGCCAGTTGACGATGGTGCGGCGGCGATCGACCAATTTTTCCGCTGTCTTGACGATGTTGAAGCCTGGATGAACTCAAGCCGACTGCGACTAAACCCAGCCAAGACGCAAGTCTTGTGGCTGGGCTCCAAGTATCAACTGCTCAAGCTCAACATTCAAGACGTTCCAGTCCTGTCAACATCCGTCAGGGTTGTCGACTCAGCATGCGACCTGGGAGTGGTCATTGAGAGTGGCTTAACGATGTCTGACCACGTCACTGCAGTTTGTCGTTCAGCCTACTACCAGCTGCGTCAGCTACGAACGATTGCGTGTTCTTTGTCAGGCGATGCCAAGAAAATGCTAATTCAGTCGTTCTTGTCATGCCGACTAGACTACTGTAACGCACTGCTGTATGGCATCTCTGGTGGTCTGATTCAACGGCTGCAGTCAGTACAGAACATGGCAGCACGGCTCGTCACTGGAGCTCGTCGACGTGACCACATCACTTCAGTGCTCAGACAGCTTCATTGGCTGCCTGTGAAGCAGAGAATTGACTTCAAACTGACGGTAATGGTGTACAAGTCTCTGCATGGCTTCGCTCCACTGTATCTGTCAGAGAACTGCCAGCTCGTCACTGATGTGGGACGTCGGTACCTCAGGTCATCGGACGTTTACAGGTGTACCGTGCCGCGAACACAGTCACAGATCGGCAACAGGAGCTTCATGGCAGCTGGACCGTGGCTATGGAACAGCCTGCCGATTGAGATCCGATGGAAAGACATTACTTTTGAACATTATGGGCGGCTACTGAAGGCGTATCATGACTTTTTTGCTTAAGTGCGCCGGATATAAGTATTCGTAGTCACTCACTCATTCACTCACTCATTGCTTTTGTGACAGCTGTCAGCTGACAAATTTATAAAAGTGATAAAACATGCATTTTCTCTCACAATCGTTACTGTTAG
>Ga0209671_1009867_pt1 | contig 10018 bp, 8 predicted proteins | sample WorMetHERISLAND2_2_FD_187401 | JGI IMG/M metagenome (GOLD analysis project Ga0209671, IMG submission 187401) | Marine gutless worms symbiont microbial communities from Max Planck institute for Marine Microbiology, Germany - Olavius geniculatus... | ecosystem: Host-associated > Annelida >... | reverse complement strand
GGGTGGGGGGGTGCGCGCCTCATCTTTCCCATTGCCCAACTCAGTTACCGTTGACTGGTGAAATGTCATAAACCATCGACTGCGTCTCACTGCTGAACAGAAGTCTGTACTGTGTATAACTCAGATTCTCGGAATTCTCGATGGGTGAGAAATGTAATTCTCGAGATCAAGAATTTTTTTTTGAGTCTTGAGCGAGTTGAATCTTGTTAAATCCCTAAATGGTTGGTTTCAATGTAGAGACGAAGAGCTTTGTAAAGTTGTTGTTCGACGTCTTATCATCTGGTGAATACGACGCCGATCTCAAAGCTAAGCGAGCGGCAGACGGAGATTTGGCAGAAGGTCCAGGAGTCACAGGATCAATGACTGCATCCAGCATTATCAGCTCACACAGTGCAGATTCTGTGGATACGAAGACTAATCGACCCGGAGCGATAGTCCAGCCACTGAAGGTCGTTGGAAACAATAACGGATCGTCGGATGATTACAGAGACTCGGATGTTTATCGGCCCGGGCATGTTGTCCAACATCACACGGAGTCTCAGCATAGGAGAGACTGGAAGAGAAAGTCACCTCAGAGAATTGTAAGTTGACATCATCATCACTCTCTGTCCTATAGCACTTCATCATTTGTTATCCTGTCAACCCAGCTGATCTTTTCTATTCTCTGTCAGCCTGTATCTTTTGCCATGTCTCAGCAGCATGAAGAGCAATGCTCCACTCTGTACATTTTATTATTTTTTCTTTGTGTATTCAATTTTTCAGTTTGTGGTTGTTTTTTCATTTGACTGCTTGCAATCGTTGGCTTTGTAATTGACCTACGTGCACACAAACACCATTGTGCTGACTATTTTACAGACCTGCATTCCTGCAAATGTGTTAGCAGCTGGTTTTCTCCCAATTCTCAATCTCCACTGATTTTTAATCCCACCAAGTCTTTCCCGAATTTTTCTTAATCAACTGCATGATGTAGGTGCGGTGTTTTAGTACTTTTTCAATTAAAAAAATACTAAATCAAATATATTTGAACAAAATTTGGCTGTTTGTTAAAAATGCTGTTTCTAGTTACTATACTCATTGCATGTTTTTGTGTTTGGAATATTAGCAAAACCTATTTGCTAGTCTAGTTATTTGCCAGTTCTTGTTGGCTAATACAGAGAATCCTGTCAGGCTTCCATTCCTTGACTATTGTCATGCATTATATAACTTATATAATTATCACATACATGTAATAACTGATCAGTTGATGAACTAGCCTGGCTGCAGAGATAAGGCATAGTGTGCTGTGTTAAATGTGTGTACATTGAAAGTTATGGTTGTTTAATGTGCTGATGCAGGACAGTCCTTTGGATTCTCGTTCTCAGATGTCGTCAGCCACATCTTCTAGACCATCTCACAGCGATCGGTAATGTTTTATTAGGTTTATCACATCATTATTATTTTTTATTATTAGTGTTATATTTATTTTATATAGTGCCATATGCAGAGCTTCAGAGGTGTATTCTGAGCTGGACAGACTGATATTAGTAACTTTCTAATGCTTTGGTGCTGCTGCTAGTTGGATGATGTGCAATGTATTTGGTGTGTTCACTGCATAGTTTCTGTTTATTTTGCCACCTCTTATACTGTTTTGTTTCTGTGCCCAGTGAAACATTTTCTTCCATCAAAATGGTATACGAATATGTTCATAGCTGGGCTGGTAAAAGTCTACATCATCTATTTTGCAATCACTCCACTGAACAGTGTATAATGATCATAGTGGCATAGTCTCTGTTACAGGATGTCCATGAACAAATTAACATAATGAAATCAGAAAAGAATAGCATTGTTTTGCATCGTTTTTTAATGAAATGCATACAAGAATTAACACCAATGTTCAGAGTGGCAGAAAGCGGCGGAAACCCATTTTTTGCGTCACCGGTTTAAACTGTCTTTGAGTCAAACAGCTGCATTTTTTGGTGCAGTTTTGATCGCCGACAACACCCAAACTTTGACTCACAGAAGAACCGCTATTCACCAGCACCATACCGTGGCAACACCACTCGGCCTTCGGATAGCCGACGACGCTCGAGATCTAGGTCAAGATCAAGGTCACGACCTTTGACCCGGCGGAGGTCACGGAGCAATTCAGCCAGCTCGCAGTCTAGCTCTCCTTCCCTGCCTTCCAAAAGTACTCTCATTCATTTGTTAATTTTGTAACTTTGCATCTGACGATGCGGCCATTAACAGGGTTCCCACATTTTCTGGAAAGTCCTGGAAAGTCGTGGATTTTTTCCTTGATTTTTCAGGACCTGGAAATTGTTGGAAAATGAAAATTGTGGATAATTAATAAGTTTTTTGGGGGTATAAAATAAAGAGCATGTAGCACTAGCATAGAATCACGCTTACTTACGGATACTAAAATATGTTGACGCAATAAATGATGAAATATTTGGCATACCAATTTCCGTGCGTTTCCTGACAATTCTTGCTTAAGCCGAACTATGTGGATTAGATTAAATTCTGTGCAATAGGCAACTGCTGCTTGTCATGTTATATTTAGATGTTGGCAGGCTCCAAGAAAGTACTGGAAAAAGCGTTTTGAAAGTTTTGGAAAAGTCCTGGAAATTTGTGGGAAACCTGCATTGGGCATCTGTTCAAGCTTTGGGATTAGTGGAGAAACCAGTGCTCACCAGTTTTCATCACGGCTTACTTAGTTACATGCATTGTGTGTTATTATCTTGTCCTGGTCATGTAGCCGACCGGTGCTTAGAACTCATTACCAGACAATCTGCATGTTCCATTGCTAGGCAGCAATAACTTTAGGCATGGTTTAAAAACTGTACTTTTCATGATGTATTAGTCTACTTAGGGCATACTTAGAGATGGTTCATCATGAAATTGTGCTGTATAAATTTAATGCTGATTGTTGACGTTGAGATCTCTTTAATGTTTTGATTTGCATGACTGAAAATGCGACTTGCACCACTGTCACTTTTGTTAACTAAACTTTCTTACTATGTTTCAGAGGGGCACAGCCTGCTTTACATTTTATGTAGCATATTGTCTGTATGGTACCTGACTGCTATTTCGGAGGTCCACTGTGCAGATACGTGCCACAGTGCTAGGGTTAGGGTTAAGGTCAGGGTTAGCTAGGGTTGTTGTTAGTGGGAATGGTGGAACTTTGCAATAGTGAACATTTGGAATAACCCAATAACCCAAGTCATCTGTACAACATTGCTGATAGCTGCATTTACTTGTTGAAGGGCGTAGGGTGTTCGGTGGTTCACCTGGTCCTGAGACTGCATTGGACACACGGCTTGGCTCTGGAAATAGATGTCAAGATTATGACGGTATGATAGATATATTTTTATACAGTACATTTTATGTCATCGGAAGATCAGTAGAATATAGTGTAAACTATAAAAAGTGTGGCTGTCAGTTGATCGATAAAGCCTCAACAAGTCTTGCCTTCTGTTCTGCTTAACTTCATTGAGTCAGTTATCGGAAATGGAAAGTCCACAAAATTTTCAATAACACAGTGAAAACCGCAAGACTTAATCTTGTCTGGTTCTCTAGATGGCATTGCAATCATCCACAGGCAACTACATATGAGTGTAACTCATAGATTTTTAGGAATGCGCATGCCAAATTTTGCATTTTATATTTAAGGTTATAAAGGAAATCTGGAGAAAATGTAGGATAATCTAAAATTTTGAGTGGGAAGCATTGGTTGAGTTGATATGGAATGACCCTTTTGTAGATAGACTTCAGTCTGTTCATGGTCAGGGATAGGCTGTGACTTCTAGAGCTCTCGGTGTTTTCATTGTTATTAGGTGGAATCGCTTAGTGCATACAATTCCAACTACTGCTGCACATTTCTCCGTAGCGTGGTCTGTCTGTTGTCTGTCTGTCACATTTATGCTCCCTGCTTAAACTGTTGCACGGATTTAGATGACATTTTGCACGTACATTTGTCGGGTTCAGTGACACATTGTGTTAGATGAAGCTTCCTTGCACTTAGACGAAAGGGACATTTTGGGTCAAACTTGAGCCAAAACATGCAAATTTTGCAAATTGTAGCCAAGCCATCCATCAGTCTTTACTGTCACACGGCAAATACAAATCAGGAGTTAGCAATTCCGCCTTTCGCCAAATCACTCTGGTTCTTGTTGTATCAAGATACCGTTGTATGTTTTTTCTTGTGTTGCAGAGAGAGGTTACTGTGTGCGTGGTGACCTGTGTCCGTATGATCATGGTGTTGATCCTGTCGTAGTGGATAATGTCGGCATTCGTGCCTCAGTCCTTGGTTTGCCCAGTATGTCTCTTCTTGTGTTTGTTGTTTTGGGATTAATTTTTCATTCTTCTAGTTAACTAATAGCAGTTCCTGTTCATCATTTTGTCATCATGACAGCAGTAATTAATACCATTTACACTTTACTGTAATAAAAACTGTGGTGCATTATAATGTTTGTGTAGAAGTTGACCTACCCCCAGGGCTAACCCAGGATTGCCCAGATCTGTGGGGTTGTACAGACCTGTGATTGAACCGGGGACTTTCAGATCTTCAGTCTAACAGTCTCTCAACTGTGCTGCCTAAACTGGCATTGTCCAATAACAGCTGTCATTGCTAATAACAACAGTACTGGACAATGCTGACCGTATGGTTATGCAAAGAAATAAGTAACTGTGCAAGCACAGGCATCATGAATAATGATGATAGTAATAATAATTCTATTTTTATAGCACCATAGCATTTTAAAATACAGAGGTGCTTTTGCCAGTCTTGAATATTAATGAGTTAGGTTAACTGACTGATTAGGAAATAGAAACTGATTCTTAATGTAGCAGTCCCTTTTTGTGCTCTCCGGAGGTATATATGATCTGTCTCTGCTGTTTACAGGGTGCGGCAAAAAAAGTAGCTCCCTAAAGTTTTTCGCCGTTTTCTCAGCAACCGCTTGGAATTTCAATTTGGAATTTTACATATTTATTGACCAGTGGCCTCCAAATTTGCCAAATATAAACCGAATAGACTATCACATGTTGCAGGCTTACCGCAAGCTTAAAACAAAGCCGAAAATAATGCCGAACTCAAGGAAACGCTTCAGGTTATCTGGGGCAACTTGCCACAAGGACCGATCGACAAGGTTTTGAAAGACTTCTCAAATTAAGCGACTGAAAAATTGTGTTCAAGCTTGGAGCTGGCGGTGTCCACTTTGAACATTCACAGTGACAATGGAATTCTGACATCTGATCATTAGTTAACTGTGTTGTTTCAATGATGTTATTGATTGGTATTGTAGCTTGAACATTTTTAATGCTAAAAAATCGGTAGGCGGTCATGTTAAAAAATCTATAACTTTGTCATTTTTCAATAGAATCACATTTTACTTGGCACTTAGCCCTGGAACATTCCAGTAAATAAACTTGTAAAATTTCACATTAAAATGCCAAACGGTTGCTGAGAAAACATCAAAAAACTTTTTGCTGCACCCTGTAGTTATCTCAGTCGAAGACAGGACATTGTGTTTATACAGTTTATCTGTTTGGCTGTCCACAGGTTGTGGAAAAAGTTACAAGCTGATCTTGATGAGTTTTGTTCTGCAATTTTTTTTTACTTTTAAACTTTTTGCAACACTATACTTTTAGGGACCTGTGCAATTTGAAACGTTCGAGAAGTCTGGTTTGTTTTGGTTAAAAACGACTTTTTAAACGCTTGGATTCAGCAGCTGATTGAATAAGATGTGTGTGGTCTGCTGTATGTACTTTAGGTGAGCCATCGTCAGCCAGGCCGGTGGAGTCACAGCCTGGTGCAGAGTTGGGTCATTCGCTGGTTCCACCCACTGTACAATATCATCCCGGACTGCCAACTTCTTACCTGCCACCCCCGCCAGGTCTTATCTCATATCTTTACCCGATGAGTCTTAGCTAATACGTCTACCAGTTACCATGACTTCTGCCATATTTCATTCATTAATAGTAGTGGCAGTGACTGATTCTGGGTTAAACTGTGTGATTGTATTTGTCTACTGCTGTGTGTGCTATTTTGCAGTTAAAGGTTAAATTATATAGTTCTTTATAGGAACTGATCTCAAAGCTACGGAGCATCACCTGCCATATGGGATCACACAGTACTACCTGCCACCCAACACAGGTGAATGAATGCACGCCACCTTACTGCGATCTTAACCCCAGTCGGACAGGCTGTTACTTGATTTCTCTACCCAAGATGGATAGAAGGCTGAGTTGGCGTTGGTTATATACCTTGACGGTTTACCTGTCTGTAGACAGTCACCCATCCGAGTACTGACCAGATGATATGGACTCAGCTGAGAGTTGAACCCACAACCTCGCGATCATAAGTCTGACACCCTAGAGTTACGTCACCGAGCTACCCTATAAACCAGTTATATCACTGGATTGATTGCAAAATGGGGACTTTGGAGTTTCAAAACACGGCCAGGCTGCGATTGTGAAAGAAATGTGATGAACCATAGGGAACCTGTAGTCTTTAGCCATGGACAGAATCATTTCATTTCAAGCCGTTGTTGATTTGTCGGTGTTGGTATGGTATTGTAAAGAGCACTGCAGTCTGGAGACCAACCGTTGTAGATAATAAGTCAAGGTATTATGTTTATATTGTTCTACAGCTGGAATGCTGCTTGCGCCTGGCATGTTGGCACCTCCACCTCGGCTTGTGGCACCCACACATGGTAATTGTCTCTGAACTGATGTTAATCTGTTCTTTATGTAAACATATACATTAATTTTATCTCTCGTAATTTATCGTTACAGTGTGTAACTCTTTTGTGCTCTGAATAATGTCGGTTATGTATTAGATACATGTACTAGGCATCTTTCTTGTTCTACTTACCCTTTGGGCACTGTAAACATAAACTAAATTTTTGCCAAAGTTTGCATTTTTGACATCATGTGTGCCGTCATATATTATTTACTCGTATGTGACACTGTTGTTAAATTGGCAATGAGTAAGTAAAGTGAAAGTTTGCGTTTTGTCGACTTGAACGATGAAGCAGTGTGTGGAGTGTGTTTTTTGTTAATATATCAAGATAAGAAGTACTGGTATACTAAAGAATTTTTCCAAAGAAGTTTTGAAACTGGGGTGATTATGTCACATGGTCTGTATAAGTGCATCTGATTGGTTGAACTAGTTTGCCTTTATTGATAAGAAAAGAAGAACCTCTTAGGCAACACAAAGAATGCCGTCGAAATTTCCGAAAAGAAAGCTTTTTGTAATTACTAGCGAAGTACCCGCCGTATGGGCGGGTTACTTTGCTAGTGAAATGAATACATGCTAAATTTTGGGAGACGTTGTACTCAGTACATGGTACTGATAATGTGCAGAGGGCGCCACTGATCCAATTGCCAGCGTGAGCCAGCACACATCGCAGAGACTATAAAATTCATGGCCGGCCTTGAGGCCTTAGGCTGTGACTTTTAAGTGGTTGTCATTTGCCAGATGTCGCCACGAACCTCAGCACTGTACTGACAAACTTGACAGAATCAGTGGGGAAAGAAGACCCAGCAACTTAGCCCCTGCCCCCTCGTGGGTGCAGGTGGGGGACACATACTCGAGACTCAAGGACTCGAACATTGCGGTTGGGGGGTCCGCGACTGTGCAGCAGGGAAGGCGCTAGAGGGGACTGACTGACAGACAGACAGACTTTCCGCCCATTATAGTAAGATGAAATCACCTGACATAAGAAGATCTTTGGAAAACGTCTTAGAGGAAATTTTCGAAAATGTGTTCGCAGGACACTATACAAAGCTTATCAATCATTATTGGCATTATACCCCATTTACACGAGGAAGCATACGTGGAGCACATCTATTCAATATATACCATTATCAAGCCAGCTCTAAGAGTGCATGAAGTGTGCTTTTAGTTTGCTTTAAGCTTGCTCTAAGTGTGCATCATGTAATCTTCTTTATGTAAAAGGGGTATTAGTATTAGTATCTTATGTCTGTATGTGCGTTGTAGAGCCATATCTGCCGGAGCCGTTCTGTCCAAAGCCTCCGCAAGTTGCAGTGAGACAGCAGACAGTACTAGCAGCGCCCCCATCCCTTCCACCTCCCCCTGGGCATCACACCGGCCCTACGCTGCCAATCACTTCGATACAGTGGACCACCCATCGTGTTGTGAGACCACCCACAGCCGGCTATGTTGATACTAGCAGCCGGCCTCCAGTCATGAGTCTGCCACCGCCCCCGATGGCACCGCCGCCACAGTTTGACACTCGGCCGGGTGGTTATGTCAGTCGTGATATGGTCATTCCTGTTTTGTCAACATGCAGGGAAGAGCAGCCTCCCGGTACAGGTTGGTTGAAAGCAGAGAACCTTGCAAAAAACCTGGGTAACTAAGTAGTGTTGTTTATTGGATGATATGGTTATTGTAGTGATGTCGACTGGCAGCTCTGCCAATCTATTTGTGCCCACTTGCAGTGAAAAACAGTACAGTAAAGGGCTGTTTGCGATCTCGGGACTAAGGATACCACTTTTTAATTGTTCCTGATAGTCAAATGTGTGTTAAGCACTTAATAACTGAAAAATGAATCTTTGGGCACTGTCCTTCAACAATGAACATAAGCAAAGCCTTTTGTCTTTGAATAGACTCGTAGGTTGAAACGTAACTTAATAATTTGATATATTCATCAAATTACAATCTTTATATACATTGTTGTTGTTGACGTTTCAGCAACCGCTGCTGCCTTCATCAGAATGACTGTCCACCAGGTGTCGCTGTGGCGGACAGTAAGTAATCATAGATGTGTGGAAGTTGGTAGGACTCCTCGACTCGGTTCATCGACTTGTCTTGTTCTTTTCTAATGTGTATCGCTTCCCTGATCCACCGGTCTATTCTGTTGCTTTCTCTGTTGATCACCTTGGCGCGCTCTCAATCTGTGATGTGGTTGAGAGAGATGGCGTGGTCTGTGACTGCTGACTTGGTGAAAGCGACACCTGGTGGACAGTCGTTCCGACGAAGGCAGAGTCTGGTACTCTGTTCATAAATTTGGTTACAAAGTAAGAAATACTTTTGACTATATACAGTAACGATTTTTGTACCAAAACTTTTCTGATATTAAATCAGGATTTTTGGAGTTATTCAGAAATGTAGCAGGTGTTCGCTTTTTTAGGACCCGGTGTATTTTTTAGTCAGCTAGTGAGCACCGAGGTCTGTCCATCAAGAGTTTGGTTATTGCATGTTGAGTGCCTTGGGATTACCATTATTATGTATATGCGACTGTAGTACTGAGCAAAGCATCACTTCCTGCTGTAATGGAGAGCTCGGAACCAGCAGCTGTAACAGTAACATCAGCATCGCCGTTATCATCGTCATCATCCGTTACATCAACTTTTGCCTCCGGACCAACCAAGGTCTTCCACAGACAACACCAAGGTGCTGTAGACTTCTTACGTTACTAAACACTGTACTGCAATGTAATTGATTTTTAAAGCTTAATTTTGGGGCATAAGCGCATCTTTGATTCTCGATTTGATTGACTAATAGTTTGAAAGAAATGCTACTCGAACTAAACTGATGATGGTGTGAATATTGTTCTAGATGAAATTGATTTTTAATTCACAATAAATGCTGTTTATAACAAATGGATGATTAAGTATTGGGGAGTAATGGTGTAGTTGAAGTTAAATTTTTATCTTAATGCTGCTGTGCAGCATTCTGTTCGTAGTCGCAAGGAATTATAAAACAGTCCTGAGTACCGGCATACCTGGGCAACCTCCTACATACAGCCTTCCAGAAGTTTACGTTCATTCGCAGCCAATTTTCTTCATCAACCCCTAGTTAGGCTGCTACTACTACTTTCTCGTCTTGTTCCTTCTCCGTCGCTGCTCCTATACTCACTGGAACAGACTGTCTGCGAACACTAAGGTCCAGTTTTTCCATCTCCAATCAAATCAAATTTGATCTCCGATTTACTGATCTTCGATTAACTTGATGTTCAGAATTGATCGTCGATCAACTGTGTTTCGTTTTAACAGGCATTTTCGATCTCCGATTACG
>Ga0209671_1009865_pt1 | contig 10020 bp, 8 predicted proteins | sample WorMetHERISLAND2_2_FD_187401 | JGI IMG/M metagenome (GOLD analysis project Ga0209671, IMG submission 187401) | Marine gutless worms symbiont microbial communities from Max Planck institute for Marine Microbiology, Germany - Olavius geniculatus... | ecosystem: Host-associated > Annelida >... | reverse complement strand
ATTTGAAATCAGACCACAAGGGTCCATTAAACAATACACAGTAAACATAAAAACAGACACAGAATGAAAAGAAAACACAGTACAATAAAACTAGAAGCTACAGGTAAACACACAAACACACGTAAATTTCTCGCCTGCCGACTCCTGTTGCCATGGCAACGAATTTTGGGACAAAATTAACTACAACTCGGTTTACGTGAAAGATAATTTCGCCCTGTTTGCACCTATTCCCTTATACGCAGCTGCTAGGCTATATAGCGTGGCAATGGGACAGATATCTCGTTCCACAAAACGTATTTCTAGTTATCACAAAACTTATGATTAACTGCCAGCAAAAAGGCAGAAAACAGCATTATCAGAGCGTACTTTAGTTTATTTTCAAGTTTAATTTGAAACATTAGACAAGCTGTCTATTGCTGTCTGCTGTCGTAGGAAAAATAAATAATAACTTCCCCAGAGTCGTTAACTGGCAGCGTTAAGCCCAAATTCCATTACGCCGAGACTTTTTGGCATACTCTGGCGTGTCCAGCGCATAAAAGGTTTGCTACGAGAATGCGTCCAGTAGTGCTGCAGCAAAAGCATCAGCCTCACCCCAATTTTAGCCTGACGAAAAATTTTATCTTGTCGAAACATTTGCTACCAAAAATACAAAATTTGAGGCTGGAAAGCCCTATTTTAGAATTTAAAGGCAAAATTAAAATGTATTTCTTTTATCGGAAATTTGTCTGTGGGAAAATGCAAATTCTTGACCCAACCTTTTTTTCTTCACGACGTTAAATCTGTCGGAGTTGACATCATTCTGTGGTACGGATAGATTCGCCAAAGATCACTTGCGGTCGTAGTAAGGCGCGTGTCGATGACGTCAACGCGTTTCTACGCTGCAACGTGCGCGCCAAGCCCAAGGTGACGTCAGTCTTCTGGATTCTGTCAGCGAACGGGACGACTCTTTCAGAGGACGAGGTCGTCGACGACTGTTGGGCCGTCATTAGGGTACGTGCAGCGGCCGTGATCTGACGCATCGGGGACTACTGCAGCTAGTCTCGGTGTCACAGAGATCAGTGGCAGTCTGCGGCAGACGTACAGTGCCGATTGATTGTATCGCCTTTTGCTTAGAGATGCAAAATCCTATGACCAACCCCAACACTGATTTTTCGAACTGAAAATTGGCAAACCAGTTAATCCTGTTCTGTGGAATGTTCAGCACAGAGTTGTAGACCTAAAGACAGAGGGCGCGTTGGGGTGCTGCAGCAGAGATATTTTACGTCTGGCCTGGCCTACTTAGTACGTTTTTTATGATTAAATTTTCGTTTTTCGTTATTTGTTTTTTTCACTCTCGAAATGGAAAAGGCGCAAGGGTCACCTCAATACGCCACTGCTAATCCCATGCCATCACAATCGACCCGAAATATCACACTGATTCCCCCCATGGTATCGCACAATCACGACGTCTACTTGGAGGGAAAGGACCCAATCGTCTGACGTATTGTGTTTGTCGTCGTGGCCTGCGGTGGCTGCATACGTACTGTTTGTCTACTCGCCGACGCACTCAGTGATGCATCGCTGTTAAGTCGCTGGCTCCAAGTCTCTTGTGACCAATCCTCACGTCTCGTGTCTTCGCCCCGCGACCCACCCCGACTAGCTGTGGGACCCCTCTCTGACCTGCTGAACCCACGTGACCCCTGACCGTCACTGATTCATGACCAATACAGGCCGGTTCGAAAAAGTTACGTCACTGAGATTTGCATGACCTACATGAGTAATAATGTATTAATGTTTAAACTTGAAAGATCTTCTATGGGCACAGTCAAGCAGCACAGTCAGCTGGACATACTGAAATTGTTGTGGTAAAACAACAGAACGAATACTGAAATAGGTCATTATTTTCCCCGGCTAACTTTAAATTTTGAAATGAGGATTCAGTAAAGACGTATCAAGGATTGTTTTCAGTTAGTTCGGTTGCACTGACTGACGTCCGTGTGGCTCGCAGAAGCGAGGGCAGTATTGTTTTCGGCATCGTCGCCGATTTTCTCTGTGAGCACGATAACTCAAAAACCGCTGCATTTAGCTTAATGAAATTCTGCATGAACATGGTCCTTGACAACCTCTAAAATATTGTTGAATTTCAAGGTCAAAGATTTAAGATAACATAGGTTTAAGATAACATAGGTTGTGTGTTATAATACTGGTTGAACTAGTTGGGACAAATTCACGAAATGTCATTCGCTAGATGGAAGCAGCTGGCGCTTCTCGTGAGCAGTACTTGGCTTTGAACAAGATTTGACGATCTTGTTCTTATTGTCACTGCAGGAGGAGTCTGGTCAGGTAACCGAAGCGCTGCTGTACATACGACGAGTGACACCCGACAAGTTCCGGAAATACACGATCGTTGCCGAGAACAGTGTCGGCATCTCTCGGCGAGACGTCGAACTAATGCTGAAAGGTTCACTTATTACACTGTCTTATATGCTTTACTACGTAGCCTTGCGGATATTTTACCTTAAACTTTGTGTGGATAAATCACAATGCAGGTACTTTTTCAGAAACCAATAAAGACCAAATGGGTGTCACTGTCACTCACCGGCGAAGAAAGCACAAACGCACTAAGCGGTAGAATTAGCAGACATCGAACCAGCTATAGTTAAAGTCTGTCGATATTTGATATTGCTGATATTGTACTGTACCGACCGCCATCATGTTACACACGATCAGCCTAATCTTACCGTGTATTAGATTGTCACATCTTTACTAGCCTGCTGCTGTTGCTTTCGGTAGACGGGTTATGCCACGACGATGACCATTTTCACTATGATGGTGGTGATATCATATGCTGCGTCTACTGTTACAGATCAACTCAAATCAAATGTTTCTTTGCTAAAACAATAAAAGAAATGAATGGTTTACAATGTTTACAATTCGTCATTTTAGTTGTTTGTTGCAATGCAATCGTCGGTGCTTTAGAGTCTTGTAAAAAGTTACCTATAATTTTGATACCCATTTTTAGCTTTTTTAGCTAAATTTTTAGCCAATTTTTAGCTTTGTGTGAAATTTTTCTCATATAATAATTCTTACAAGGCGTTAGCATAGTTTGCTCTTACGGTAACAGTAAAAGCAAGCATAGGCCTACCGCATTTTGTTTAACTTTCTGAAAGCACTTGTAAAGTCCAAAAAAACAAATTAAATAAAAACAATAGTTAGTTTTTGGTATATTCAGTTTATCATGTTAGCACAGTTTTTTAATTTTTACATTTTTAGTATCTTCTAATTTTAGTTCTTATTATAACTATAGCAAACTGAATGACGTGGGTCTACTGATATTTGTTGTTTCAAACTTCGTTTGAATATTTGAACTAGGCTGTGTTTTTACATTACTACATTTTATGAACAGTTGTTTAACTCCACATATATTGAATTGCATTTTGTCTTTTTTATCGCACAAAATGAATGTGCTATCGCACTGTACGTGTGAGTGACTTGATGGTCGTACAGACAACGGTAAACAGCGAGTAAAGCCATTGTCGGACGCCGCGGCTGCGAGTCACGCTAGCAGTGATCGCGTCGCGTCTCGAGACACTTCTCAGTCGAAGAAGATCAACAGCGGACAACAGATGTCCGAGTCTGCTGCTAGAGACAGTAGCAGTGGCGTGTTCAGCTCCGCGCTGTCCAACACTGCCATCGCCGTCGTCAACAGTCGACATCGCCGCCGACTGACTGGCTTCACGCTCCAACTGACATTACTGACCGTTGCCGCCGCTGCGACGTCGCTGTACATATTCTAAGGCTGCTTGAAAACTCCTCCGCTTCCGGTTGCAGTCTGGTTAAAATGTAGGGGCGGCGGATTTTTTTCTTAATTTTTAGCTTTATTTTATGAAATTCCGTGTAATTTTACGCAACAAGTCAACAACTCGTAAAACAAAGGTAACACATTGAATGAATGATACGAATAAGAAGTAAAGATAGCGAGTACAGCACAGCAGAATAGACGCAAACAGTTGTTTTGGTAAAACTTTGACAACAAGCTGAAAACTAAAATTATATGGACGGACGGACGTGAAGCGGAAGCACAGATTTTTTGGCCTAATATTTTGCACGGAAGAGTTTTGAACTTTTGATGACATTCCAAGGCTCTGTCGGTTGTTGCTGAATCGTGCTCATCCTGTGATCTCGTCTAAGAGACTTTGGTCGTGTCGTAAGCAGGGCTGTAGTGCTACTGCGGGCTGTCTGCAATTCACTGGCATGCAGTGGCGTAACTATAATTTCTGGGCCCCCCGGCAAATATTCGCTACGGGCCCCGTCCAAATTTGATTCTCAGATATGGTGATACCGGCTTAATTTTTTCAATAATTCGGGTCACTTTGGGCCCCCTTTACCGTGATGGGCCCCTGGGCCCCCCGGCATTGCCGGGGCTGCCGATGGCTAGTTACGCCACTGCTGGCATGTAACGCAGAATCTTGTTCGACTTTTTGCTAGTTTTGTATCGCTTTGTGTTGAAAGTGTCATTAATACAAAAGTACAAAAAGATTTACTGTAAAACATTGAAAATCATTGTAAAATAATAATATCTTTTTTCCTAGCTAAAACACTTTACATAAAATTACTATAATCATGACAAAACAAAGAGAGATAATTATATACGTAAGCAGTTAAAGCTGTTAGCTTTTATGTGCATTTTTGTAGCAGTACGTACGAGCGTCTTTTGACCTTGGAAAAAATGAGTAAGGTGTCCGCCAATGTCCCGACACACTACCCTCGTTGTACAAAAACTATCTGCTTGGTTGAGATGGCTGTGGCCTTTAAGTAAAATTTTTTAAAAACATATCGGCCCAGTCCAACCGTCCGCGCATAGTTGCGCAAGAATTACCGTTGCGCAACCCTGATCTTTTTTCGAACTGAAAAGTGGCACACCGATTACTTTTGCCATGTCGAATTTTCACATTAATTTAGTTTTTCTGTGCTTTTTCGGTTCGAGACAGGAGCCCGTACTGGACAGACAGACACACAGACGGACGGGCAAGACGCGTATTGCGGCCTATTAGGACGGCTGCATAATAATATTCAGAGCGATGAGCGCGTGGTTCAAAGTTTGCCAAATCAGTTCTGTGAGTATCATGTCTACGGTGTGAAGGACACACAGTGAATCGGGTTTTGGGTCAACAGTCACGGGGTATATTGCTAATATAGGGTGGGCCAATAAAAGACGTGCCACTTTACTTTTATCCATATCTTTGCCAGTTATTCACCGATTTTTAAATTTTTTTCACTGGCACACTGCGGACATCTTGCAATAATGCGATTATTATATATATCAATACATTATGAATGTGTCTCTACACTACCTTGTGAAATATATGTGAAATTGTAGGCCTATAATGATGATAACAAACAAACAGTATGGGTCTAACACAGTCTAGTGTCGTACCGATCATTCATCGCAACCTTTGTCTGAAGTGTCTTTTTATCTACCTAAATATTTGTTATTAGCGTTAGTTTTTTTCTTACATTTATTTTTTCACAAGGTAGTGTGAAGACACATTTATAGTGTAATGGGACGTGGAATTATCACATCGTTGCAAATTGTCCGCAGAGTCGGTCAGTGGAAGAATTTCGGAAATCGGTCAATAATTGACAAAGATATGGACAAAAGTAAAGTGCCACGTTTTTATGGCCCGCGGTGTGCGTGATATTTACCGGCATCGCGGTGTTCAGAGAGAGAAATACAGAACAGACGGTAGGTAGCCTGATTATTATCATTTTGTGGAACGCCGCACACCTCTGACGGAGAATATGCTGTGATTTTGTTTGTTTTCGAATTTGTCAGTAGACCTATCAATTTTACAGCACTGACGGGCAGCACTTGGTTGATTTGCTCTTTATTGACGAAGCAACAGCGCGCAGTGTAACTGTGCAAAAATACTAAGCATGGGCGCCCGTACGGGACTGCGACACTTTCCCTGAGTAAAGGCAAGTATTTTGTAGTTTATTGAAACTATCATCGTACAGGCGTGTGGTAATGCACAGCTTGACTTTCAGTGCAGAATTGAAGAGTTTTTGCCCTGTTAAAAATTTATAGACGGCGCCCATGCGTACGATTAGTATTGCGTTTTTCTGCACTGAAAGTCAAGCTGTGCATTACCACACGCCTGTACGATGATAGTTTCAATAAACTACAAAATACTTTACTAAAAATATTATAGTTTCAAGGTTCTGAATCGCACTGATATCCATTTAGCGTTAATGTAGCCAAAAAGCCGTACGGATGACATCTACGGATGAAGTCTACGGATCAATAACGTGCGACGGTTCACTAAAATGCTACGGTGCATGACGTATGACGTATAACATGACGTAATCGAACGTGGCAGAGAGCTAGTACGTAGCAGGCAGGTGCAGTGTGCGCGCTAGGCCCGGTCGGCGCATATAAAAGCACCGTCTCGTAGGTCCACCGTCACTTGTCACTCCATCTCTCGTATCAAACACAACTCAGACCAAAACAAACTGGTAGAAAAGGGAAAGCACCGCCGATTGACCCGGAAGTTACGTACAGGTAACGTATCCGGAGAACACTGCCGGATCATTCGAAAGCTACGTACCTTTAAACCGGTTGAGCTCTACGGATCCGTATCTCGCATCCAATAAACACTCACGTAAGTCCAGACAAATTGACGGATCTCCCTTGGACTAATAGGGCGCATCCGTAGGGTATTGGCACCCGTAGCACCGTACCGGAAAGGTCGACGGATCGCTGAAAACTGGTAGCCAGATACGGATACCCGTCAGTATGGGAAGCGCAGATAGTCACAGGCAGTAAACCAACGGTTAAATATGACAAATCAGTTGCAACAATAGTAAATGACGGATCAGCCTCGAAACACTCCGCTTCGCTCGGAGCTCGGTATACCGTCGACGAGCCTTCGAACCCAGCAGTAGTGGCAGATAGCAGCCGTCAAGCTATGGATCACAATAGTAGCACCGGCAGCGGTATGCCCCAGCATAGTCACCCCAACTCACCCGTCAGTCTCGTCAGCTATTCAAAGATAATACGGATCAGAATGATCACACATATCGTGTGAGGTGTGGTGATCGAACTGCATGTGAAATGTGAGAACACCGTCACACGTTACATTTCAGCATCGTAATTCAAATTCGCTGGAGGTTCGTAGTAATCAAACATGTGATTAAAATATATCCTAACGACCCCACACTGCATTCTCATTCTACGCTTAGTTCTAACGTTCTTAGCACTTAGACGATGACACTTAAAGAAAAGTACAAACGATATTAACATTTCAGTCGTCACACAGCCTAGCGCAGGGTTTGGAGTAGCGTGGACGCAGACTCTGCCTAGAAATGAAATAATCAAACAACTTAACAGTTGCGGTTTTGGGCAGTAATTTCGAACAGTTCGCAGATATTTCTCTATAATTTTGCTATAAGATTTTCCTTCCTAAGTCAACACTCAAAAACTCAAAATTTCGTAGTTTTTCTAAGCCTTTTGGCTACGTTTGTCCTACGTTTTTTTTTAAATCACATTTTTGTTACAATTCTTGTAAGTCGGATTTTTCCTGAGTTTTTAAATTATGTTCGACTTATGAACGTTTCGATATCATGCCACTGGTCCCAGTTCGCAGCCCTCCTCGCCTCCCATGATTGCCGCTAAGTCCGGCCGTACAGTCTATACGAAGTTCAGTTTAAGACGAAGCAGTCAGACGACGGTCGCAGTCCTAATCTCAGTTCGTCGCGCTGCTGGTTGAGAGTCGGCAGCACGCCGCGACGTACGGCGACGTTCACCGCGACTAACTACTTCCGCTTCCGGTTTCACGACGGGAACAACCCCGTCGGTCGCGGCGTCATGGCCGACGTTGTTTTCGGCTTCGTTCTGACGCTGGTGAAAGCGTGGCGTCGGTTCGTCTACCGCGGTAGCGTGTGGTTGTGTCGGGGCCTGCGGCAGCCGATGCTGCTGGTGAACGCGCGGTTGTTGGCGGTCCTCGGCCGTTGCGTGTGGTTCTGTCGACGCCTGCGGCACTGTCTCAGCGTCGGCACGCTGTCGTCGGCGTCTCTGTCGCCGTGGTCTCGAGTCGCTCGTGTCTCCTTCAGAGTTGTGTTCTGCAGCGTGCTGTACGCGTAGTTTGTCGTGGTCGACTGGTGCCGGCGGTCGTGGGGCGAGTGGTGGCGGCGGCAGCGGCTGTGGCTGTGACTGCTGCGCTTTTTTCACTGGTCGGTAGATGCGGTTATCCTGCGCCGGCGGCTCGGGTGTTGGTTGAGCGCCACGGACTGCAGCCTGCTGCTGTCTGTCGCGCTGTCTGGCGGCTGCACCGGCTGAGGCTGACCTATTCACGCCGGATGTTGTCCTTGCCGGCCTGCGATTCCTCGCAGTGTCTGGAACACTCTGGACGCCGTCGTCAACTCTGTCCAGTTCTACCTCATCATCCGCGTCGTCGTCAGTACGCTCGGTCGTGTCGCCACGGCGTCGGTGCAGGCCGCCGATCCCGCCACGGAACTTGCGTCGCCGTCTAGACGTGTCTCGCCAAGGACTGCCGTCGTTCATGCGGTCAAGGTGCTCCATCGACGGGAAACTCATCAGGTTCGGCTTGCGACTGCGCTCCGTGGAGTCCGCAGGACGTGATGTCGCGTCGCCAGCAGACCGTTCAACGTCATGCTGCGTGAACGACACACCAGCCACACCACCAGCGCCAGTCGGTCGTCCTCGCTTTCCATAACCTTCACCTTCGTCGTCTTCATCTTCCGCGCTGCTCCTTCTGAAGCAGACAATGTAGACAGACAATACTACATAACTTAAACGTGTTTAGTATTTACGATGTCAAACTAAGGTCAGGCTAAGTAGACCTGTGTAGAATTTCTGTTATCTTCGGGCACCTCTTTCCCTATAGACACCAGTCTGACCCGCTCGTCACAACAACAATCTGTACTAGTGACGTCGTGGGTTGAAAACTTCAGCACTTTTTCCGATAGACAAGATTATAGTTGCTAAAAATTTCAATTTTGCTTTTGAAGTCCGCAACACGGGGGATTTCCGGACCAAATTTTGTATTTCCGACAAGAAGATAAATTTTACGCAGGAGGGTGGGGGCAACTGCCCACCTTGCCCCTGCCTGCGGCGACGTCAGTGGTCCACAGTACCTGAGATTCTGCATCTCGACGATGTCGCTGGAGACGTCGACAGGTGGCGCCAGTGGTCGCGGTCTGCGCTGGGACACTGATCGCTGTGCGTGTGATGACTGACAAGCGGCGTCACCGAGGGCCATCAACGTACCACCCGGCGACACGGCTGATACTGGACTCACGATGTCGCTAGTGTTGAACACACTGCTGGACAGTGTCGAATCACGACCGATCAGCCGTCGCTGTGACGTCACCGTGCTCGTGCTGTCACCTGCCGACCGTCACACGCAAACACCACAACACTAATATGTGTGCAATTAAGTATATTTACACAGTTCAGCAGTTTGGCCTGATTATCGACTTACATACCGCAACGACAGCTAGAGTGCGATTGGCAGGCCGCTGTTCCTCACCGTTCTCGACGACTTCAGGCGTGAGGCAGGGATGCGTCTTAGCTCCTGCTCTGTTTTGCAGAGCAATGGACTTTATCATGGATCACGTTAGTCGTAAGGTGGGCATCCAAGTTGGCCTGCACACCTTCACCGATATCGACTACGCCGATGACGTCACATTGTTCGTTGGCACGCAGGACAAGTACCCAATCGCTCTGTCTGCAATGGAAGAGGAAGCCTCGAAGTTCGGCCTTCACGTTTCCTGGAGCAAAACGAAGATCCAGAACCTCGGTTGTGGGTCGACACCTTCTCCTGTAGTAGTCAACGGTAACACTGTCGAGCCAGTACAAGATTTCACATACCTGGGCAGCATCCAAACGAGCAATAGAAATTCCAGTTCTGAATGCACCCGACGTATTGGACTCGCCGCCGGAGTAATGAAACACCTAGACCGTATCTGGAATCAACAGAATCTCACCATGTCAACGAAAATTCGTATATACTCCACATG
>Ga0209671_1009864_pt1 | contig 10020 bp, 5 predicted proteins | sample WorMetHERISLAND2_2_FD_187401 | JGI IMG/M metagenome (GOLD analysis project Ga0209671, IMG submission 187401) | Marine gutless worms symbiont microbial communities from Max Planck institute for Marine Microbiology, Germany - Olavius geniculatus... | ecosystem: Host-associated > Annelida >... | reverse complement strand
TTACTAAACCATCCGTACGCATAGGACTGTAAATGGTCGCCATGTTTTCGCTCAGCTAAAGTCAAAAGTTGAAGTGGATTCAGACTCAGCGAAAGTTAAGCCCTAAGGGCTAAAGCTATCTCTTCCATGCAGATCGAACCGACTTTAGCCAGGTTAGTTCGGCTCAGCTTTGGTCTAAGTAGGTACTTTAGGCTCAGCGAAAGTCTCAGCGAAATCACTTCACTTTTTGACTTTAGTAGGTACTTAGACTGAAGTTTAGACTCAGCGAAAGTCTCAGGCAAAGTCTAAGTCAAAAAGTGAAGTGACCCAATGAACAATGATGCACTGAGTGTGGCTCTTGGCAACTCAGTCCACACACTACGATAAATCTATGATGTAGGCTTCAGCATTATGAATGCCTTGATTGAAAGCTTTACCGTATGTACACTGTCATCTGAATGATATCAATGTGCAATGGGAAAAAAACTTATTTTCTTCCTGGGTGTCATAGTCCAAGCAAAAGTGTAAGATTACCAGAGAGCAGGGACAGCAGGATGATATGTGAGCGAATGCCCACTCTATAGAAATTATTCCTTTAGCATTTCCCTTGAGTTTGCAGCATCCATAACATTGTTGCTACATGTGTCATGCGAACTACCAGCGTAAATTGCGTACAGTGACCATTAAAATAGCCCAGCTTTCATCCAATCATCCAGCAAACGTCACAGACAGAGCCAATAATAAGCATGATTTTTGCCTGTGCCAAGATCAGTCCTTAATACCTACCACACTAGACTTTAATCTAACAGTGAACAATACTGACAAGAAGAATGCAGTAATTACCTACAGGATATGTTAAGAAGTTAAGTGGTGTAAACCACACCAAGTACAATACCAACAGAACTGGTAACTTGCAGTATGACACACCCTTGTGACGAATCGATGTTATAGAATGTTATAAACTTTCTGACACTAATAATATCATTATTATCTCCGCCAAGGTGAACAAAGTGAACATTAGAGAAGATTAAGAGATTTAAATTAAGAGGTTTAAATTACTTTACTTGGTGGAGATATGCACTCTCACGAGCGCCTTCTAGTTATTATTATTATTACCAACTGCAAAAATGCAGTGACTATAAAAACCGAGAAATGCCTGGCATGAAGTCCAGTCAGCGTACTGAGATTAAACGCGTTACTTGCCATTGTGGCAAACTTCAATAACAATCTTCACTAAACATCCATCGATTCAGTTCATGACTGATCTGCAATAGGTACGATCATTGTGGCTAAAGGAATCAACGCTGCAGCTTAGCGGTAGATAAGCCAATTGGCCCCGCAACTGCACTGCATATATCTGCGGTCAATGAGACTCAAGACACTCTGAAAGCACTAGCACTGCAGACGGTGCGAGTCAAGTCGGCGTCACTGGCAGATGCAGTGTGAGAGATGGAAATGCATGAACCTCGGTGCGCGAGCGAGCACGGTATATGGCAGCAGCTATGTCAGCAAGTCTCCTAATGTCACACGGCCAATCAGCACCGTAACGTCATCGGGTTTTCCACCTACAAAATTACCCAAGTCACTGTAATGCATAACACATACAAGAAAAACCTGCTAATATCATCACAACCACGCCCAGTTACATATGCTCTGAAATTATTAATACACTAGTTAAGCATCAATAGATGCAAGAAAAAACAATAGCACAATTTAAAAACTCACATGTAACATCTTTTCATCCACATGGTGTTTCATAAAAAGGCAGCCTCTTTCTTTCTTTCATAATTTAGTCAAACGATGATCAATTTACACAAAATTTTTACCAGATGTATTTGAAGAAATACTAATTCAAAATATTTGGACAAGATATGGCTTTTAGTTAAATATTCTTTGCTAGTCGTAATGTAATGCTGACGTCATAGTGTGCTGAGAGTACAAACTGGCCTGTCGCAACCGGTGCTGACAGACTTGCTGAACAGCTGCTCTGCGTCGATGGCGAACTTTTTCTGGTTCATTGATGACAAACTGTTGAAGTTTTACCATTGTAGCCACAAAAATGCCCAAAATGATCACTTTCACACACTTGTGTGGATAGCTTAACTTTTACACCTTTCAGCAAGACAGTGCACTGCACGCACCGCTTGCGAAATGGTCGAGTTTTTGGATTGCCAGATGCCTGATTTTATGCCTCCATCTTGCTTAGTGCTGTCAGAATAAACATTTTCATCAGTGAACAAGATAAAGTTTGCTATTGAAGCAGGGTAACAACTGACAGAACCAGATGCGAAAAGCCAGTTTGTACTCATGACACATTATGACGTCAGCATTACATCACGACTAGCAAAGAATATTTAACCAACGGTCACATTTTGTTGAAATATTTTGAATTAGTATTTCTTCAGCTACATCTGGTAAAAATTTCATGCAAATTGATCACCATTCGACTGAGTTATAAAAGAAACAAAAAGGGTGCCTTTTTTATGAAACACCGTGTATAATACTTAATTCATGTAATGTACCAGCTAAATAGCTTCCAGCTCCAAGATACTGCAGGCTTTGCCCGTACAGATAGGGAAGGGGACCAACAAAACTCAGTACATTCAGAGAAACACTTAATCAGCAACACTTAACAAAATTAATTTAAATTTATGTGACCTGGGCCTAGCTGACAAATAAGCTGGGTTCAGAATAAATACTCTCACATCACACTCATTCTTATCTTTAAGCAACCAATTTTTTCCAGGTGAGGTCAATACCCAAAAACTTACTTTTAAGAACTATTGTGGCAGTACTTTTTACAGGTCAGATACTTTTCCAAACATTGACAACACACAGTAAATTACAACACTTGCTAAATGCTATAATCAGCAGCAGTTCTTACCAATGACATTGAAGCCATTAGCAGCGGCATGCAGAGAAAACGGCGAAACATAGTGAGGGTCGAAGCCGAGCTTGTGGGCTTCACTAACGATAGCATCGGCTACTTCCTGTATATCAACCAAGTCGTCCTACACATTCACACATTACATACACTGATCAGTGCAACAGCAAAATCTGCATGTCACGTGCTTAACCACACAACTAGCAGGCTTTTCCACAATAACTAAATATTTAGTAAATTTCTGAAAATCCTTCAAAATGATCGTCTCATACACACTTAATTTCAACACCAAAACAGAGATAGCTAATTCTTTTTGTCCATTAAAAGATGCAAGTATCACACAATCAATATTTGCACAAAAAAGCAACAATATTAGGCAAGTGCTGACATGATTTTCATCCATCTGCCTATCTACGTAATATGCACTCAACCTCTGCAATGCACGATCCAGACCATAACTCTAAACCCAACACCTATGTTTGATGTATTGATCAGAAACTGGCACACTAGCTACTAGACTACTCTTACCATAAAAAACACTCCCATCAATTTTCATTTACTGAGACCTAAAATTTGAAATAATCTGTACTTCCGACTGCTGCCAATCCCTAAAAAACCTGCAAGCCTAAAATTTTTATTAGACCTTCAAAAATATCAGTGCAGTTTTTAGTATTTTTTAAAGTTTTACTGAAAATACTGTTTGCATCTAGTCTAAAATGTTACAGTATCTCTGCTTAAGTTCTCGTAAGTATACTATTTAGTGTGTCATTTTGTTTTCATGAGTTGTTGGGTAATATTACAGTACACGTCATAATAGAAAAATAAATAAAAAACTCCACTGCCAAGTCCCGTTTTTCTGCTGGCTGCAACCGGAAGCACAGGTTTTTCTTTAGGCACTAGCAGTTAGAGGCCTGTGAGCAAAAAACAGACTGACAGATGTATCTAGGCAACACTTGTAGTGCAGCCTATTAGAACAACTGCATAACAAGATACACTCTGATTACCAGTTAGTAACTAAACTACATATTACAAACATGCAAAGCTCTACAAGGATGGGGCAAATACCTTTAACCGCGAGATATGTTTCATAATCATGTCGTCTTTCATATTATCAAAGAGTCCATCCGTGCCAAGGATAATAATATCACCCTCTTGCACAGTGAACGATGTCGTCTCAGCAGATTCTGGGCTACAACATTGGTCACACGCAACACGCAATTTACATTCCACAACTATTTCACTTCTCAATGCGACACTTTAACTTCAGCATGTTATTAAAGCTGCATTCAGCATAATGCTTAATATAACAGAATTATGGAACTTTCGTTCCCATGTACTTTCGCTCCCAGGGACAAAAGTTCCATAGATGGAGCTTTCACTCCCGAGAACTTTCGGTCCCGAGAGCGAAAGTGACGTGGAACTTTTGCTCGCAGGAACTTTTGTTCCATGGAACTTTCGCTCCCACACTCAACATAACATGGTTTCGCTCCCAAACACGAATTATGATTATTTAATTGATAAACTAATGGTATTAAGGTGTTATAACTTGTATGTATCTTTGTACAGCTTCAATGTAGTAAAAGATGAGAGGATTTAGCAAATTATTTTATTAATTAACTTATCTTAAATTTATTAAGTTCCCCAAATTCTTCCTTAAATTACATCTGTTTATAAATTCTTCCTTAAATTATATTTTTCGTCAAGTTCTTACAATTATTTTAAATTTTAGTCTCTTCCCTAAACCATAAACCCATCCTTCGGAAAACCTTTACAGGCTAGCTGTAGCACATTCCCTAGCGACAGCTGGGCTTTCTTGTTTTGGATGTTGAGCATTTACACCGCATGCTGGCATCCTTTGATTTCATTTGCTTTATTAAGTGTGTAGGCCTATACAGTTAACTCTGAGTGAGGGGCGAAAGTTCCACCTCATTTTCACTCAGGGGAGCGAAAGTTCTAGGGAATGAAAGTTCCTGGGAATGAGAGTTCCAGGGAATGAAAGTTCCATGTATGGAACTTTCGCTCCTAAGAGCGAAAGTACGTGGGAACTGAAGTTCCTGTTACCACATATCACATAATGTTCATTCCTGTACATTGTACACATAGTGCAAGTTACACATTTTCTACAGCTGGTACTTATTAGAATTTTTAAAATTGATTATCTCAAAAAAGTAATAATAAAAATTAATCAATTAGTTTTTAAAATGACTACTGACTAGTCAAGTAAACAATTATGTCTGCAGTGATAATACTTTCCACTTGTGCACACTAGACAGTGCATAAATGGATGACGAGAGCATAAAAAATGGGACAATTAGTTTAGTACTGGTACTAAGTATAAGAAGACTAATAAAGAAAGATTAAATCTTGTTCAAAAAGATAGAAAAATATAGGACAATAATATGAAGATGTCCAAGATAAATAGTTGGGCCTTGTGTTAGGACTACCCTTTCCATTCAACCCTGAATTTAAAAATGATTCCCTTGCACTAGATAGCTGAAAGTTTGCATGCACGTTTATGACATGGGGCTAATTATTCATGTAAAAAATTATCCCCTACAACCTACCACTTAGAAGGAGTACATCCGTTACAAATGGATGGATGGATGGACAGACAACAGCCGATAACCATACCATAAGCTCGACCGTTACTTAAGTACTGTCGGCTATAAAACAGCTAAGACGGCGAACATAAAGAAGAGACTGTCATAAACCTGATGAACGACAATATTATTGAAAAAAGACATTCAGTTAATCGTTCCATAACAAGTGAACAGCTAACCTGTCACTAAGAACAAGGCCTTGCATGTCGGATGGGGCAACAGCTAGCTGGAAAGGAGTATTGAAGTAATGCTGCTGTTCCTGCGACCGATGAACTATTTTACCGGCGCGAACAACACGGAAGCCACTATCACCGAGGTTTGCAGTATAGATAGCACTTTCCTCACGATGGAGAGCCACTACACATGCTGTACAGCTACCTGCACACAAAAAATAGCAATGTAAACACATTTATAGACATAACAATTATCATTATATGCCATCCCCACTGGTACAAGAAAAGTCCTGCTAACGCAAAGGGGAACGCGCAACAGCGGTGCACCGTCATAAGCTAGTGATTCGTAAGCTTCATCCGTAGATCTCATCCGTACGGCTTTTGGCTACAGTTTCAAAGAAAGCCCAGTAAAACAAAATCAGTCGCCAGAGGGCACCAGACAATCAGCGGCTAAATATGTATAGTGTTTTACATGTACTCACCAGAGGGCGCCACCTATCTCACTCTGCCAACGCCGTATCATCTGAAAATCGCAAATTTTTCCCACCCCTGTCTCAGTTAGTGCCCTCTTTTGGGGTGACTTCTTTGAATTTATGGAAAAGCTTTAAAGTCTTACAGGCAGCCGACAATGAAGATTTGGTGATCGTAGCTTGCAGCATTTTTGACTGATCCACCCGTGTGACGGACAGATGGACAGAGAGACAGAACTGCGATGGCTAAGACGTGCTACAGCAGTAGCTACTGTTGCACGTAATAAAAAATGGCTTTTATACAACAGTATTAGCAGCCAGATTGCATAGCAAAGCCAAAATTTTTCTGGAGCAAATTTAGCCAAATTCTATTACACACTTTTGTGACATTCTCTAAATTTCAGCTAAACCCACTCAGCAGTGAACAGTCATCACAAAATGTATCAGATTCTGCAGGCAGTAGACTGAGTACCGTAGATGCTTTTGCTATATCATGTAACAGCATTAACAGTACAAGGCACCTGATGTGCAAAAAACAAAAAAAAGTATCATCAAAAACCGATTTGGAATGAAAATCCACATGTTGTAGAATTCTGTGGAACTATCAAAAGCAAGTTTCGTAGTAAGGCCAATAGCCCATGTAACTATAAGTACCGTGGTAGCAGTAAACTGATCAAGATGGAAGGGTACTAGTAAATGCAACAATTTCAATGGAATACACCGAACAACCAGTGATTGGCAGAACAGATTAACTCAACTTGACAAGCTCAACAAATGATAAATACAAAATGAAAGATTTAAAATTCTGCAACACAAAACGTACTCTGGGAGACAAAGAACTCAACAGAAATCACAGCATTACCATATCAAAATTCACGACCTTCCTGATCAAACAATAAATGATAGTGATGATAGAATTCTGTTGCACCTTGCAACAGTTATCGTACCTATTAGTGGTGCTTTATCTTGCTGTATCTCATTATAGCCTGATGACAAAACATCGACGGGCCGCCGTGGTGTAAACTGACCCGAGTGTACCATACGTTCGCAGGCAGCCATTAATGACTTAGGAAACTGTGACGGATCAACACCGTATGTTCTCCAGCCACCGACACCATCGGCGACACCTACATCATACACAGCAAACATCAGTGCTTAATTTCGACAAGAAAGCCCAGCTAATGCTAACGGAAACGCGTGACAGCTGAGGTTTTAGGGATAGATCGAGGCCATAGGCCAAGCTGGGTGTGCACGGCTGAACTTTGTTATTTGGTTTTGCTTACTAGGTCTATACTAATCGAAAACTGGCGAATTAGCGCACAAATTGTGCATCATTTGTAAAGGTTTAGTAAATTTTTCAATCTGCACAGCTCTAGTGGAAAGTACTGTTCTGAGATAATCTTGGACCTGATCACGTGACTAGGTAAGACACAGTCGAATTAGTTTATCTAGTTTATTGTAGTTTGCTATAAGTCGCCACGTTCTACTTTCAAGTTTTGTATGCTGTTAAACGCATGCATTAAATTTACCATGTTCATCTATTTTTCCTTTATTCTACACCACGTTTTACAACAATTGGTATAAGTTTAAGCATAACCTGTTTGACCAAGTTTGACGTGATAAAAAACAGGATGATGTCAACTTTTAACGTTCACTTACCAACGCAATTCGATAGCGATATTGGTATAATGCTTAGGTTGTAAACGCGTGATCACAGGATCGATTCTGACGGTGAACGAATAGATTATGTTAGACTACGCATAGGGTAAGTGTCTAGGTAGGTAGGTAGATTAGTAAGGTAAGTAGTACGTAGGTAGGTAGGCAAAGATAGGGAAGGTCAGGCGAGGTGACCATGTAGGGCAGAATGTAGTTTTGCGATGTACTCCTACTTTTCTGTACCCTCTATTCTAGCCACGCCACTTCATTTTCGCACAACTGAAACCCCAAAAGTAAATCTCTTTCCTAAGAACGTCTGTTATCCCTTAATTTGGGAACGATCAAACAGTGGTCCAATTCGGAAGTCGTTCCCAAAAACAACCGAAAATTACCGAAAACAACCAAAAATAAACGAAAACGTTTTCGGTAGTTTTCGGTATTAGTGCTACCATAGCACAGAGTCAGCTGTACCTATGACATCGCCCAGTTTGTGTCGCGCAACGAAACAGGCGTCGTCGCCAAAAGTTCGCGGTTTGAGCAGACTCTGCGACGAGGCGAGGGTGGAATGCGTCTTGGACAGACCGGAAGCGGCTGTGACGAGGTGGAAGGATCTGCGCAACGGCTGAATCGACGACGCTACACCGCCGTGCCACGGAAGTGCCCGCGGTAGATCAGCTGTCAGCTCCGACAGCACGGCTCGGACGACAAGTCGCCCATATACAGCAATCGACTGCATACGTTAGTGGCCGACGAAAACGACTCAACACCATTCCATCGAGTTGCGACGACGCGCATGTACTCAATGTCAAAACAAACACACACTGGGCGCCGCCATGTTCCCGTAACTATGACGTCATCGGCGCACTGACCAATCGCGAGCTTGGTTGTCGATGAAAATGTAAACATCGCAGAACAAACATGTCAAGTGCTTAGCAGCATTCTGGAAGTAGGTTATTAGGTCATAGGTCAAATATATCGCAATCTTGGACAACCCACGTTGTCCTAGGTGCTTCACGAATTATTCTGTTCCGCCCTTGTAATGATTTGCCATCGCACGTTACAAATTATTGCTGCTGTTGCTGACAGCACGCCTATCCCTAAACATTTCTTCGTAGCGTGGTCTGTCTGTCACATTTGTTACCTTTGCTTACACTGCTCAAAGGATTTAGCTGCCATTTGGCAGGTACAGTTGCAGGATCCTGGAAAGAAGAGATTTTGGCAACTGGCAGCTTTAAGCAGTGTCCTACGTGAATAGCAGCCCACCAGAAAAGGTCACTTACGTTCATCCACAGCTGATCTTCATCAACCCCTAGCTACTACTACTACGTTCTTGTCTCGTTCCTTCTCCGTCGCTGCACCTACTCTTTAGAATTGGAACAAACTGTCTGCGAACATTAGATCAGCCAGTTCTTGTGAAACAGACTAAGAACCGAACTGTTTAGTTTACCACCGCCTACTTCGATACCACATCTAGGACAAGTCAGCGCCAACACAGCGCTTTTGATTCACACTTAACTTTGTGACAATGGTGCTGTATCAAATTGTTTTTAGATTAAATTAGATTAGATTAAATCTTGGTCAACTTCAACTGCCTTGAAATCTTAATTAACTGCTAAAGGATAAATTTCAATAAATATCTGCATGTAGGCCTAGTGCTCATTAAAATAGTCTTGTGTATGTACTGACCAAACAAAATATAGCACTGGACTAAACTGCACTGGCTGACAGCGGTCCAAAGATCATAAGCATGTCTTACTAGATCAGGAAGCAAACTATCACCAGTTTATTTAAGGCAAAATCTAAACAATTCTGTACACAATGCAAGTTTATCTGTTAACAAAACAGTCACACGATGGTGTCAATTCCACTAACTGTAAATACATATAGAGTCATAAGCTTAAAAATAGCACACAATAATCAATATGAACAACAGCATCTAGGTCTAAACTGGCATGGCACATTAAGTCTTTATCAATGACAAAATTTTTGTTGATTATTTAAAATAACTGCTTGATGAGTTTTCTTATCCAATCTACACAATTAGAACAGAAACTTGTTTCAACTGTTCCTTAAAGGTCCATGGCCTTGGTCAAACTCACTCGCGCAATTTATGTAAAATTAAATTAGACATTTAACCTTGCATATGTAATATCTCGATTTGAGATTCATAAATATATGAAATTAATGTGTGATTTCAAAAAAAATGTGGCATTATGTTACGTTATGTGAAATATTCTAATCTATCAGTGCCCCCCCCC
>Ga0209671_1009861_pt1 | contig 10022 bp, 8 predicted proteins | sample WorMetHERISLAND2_2_FD_187401 | JGI IMG/M metagenome (GOLD analysis project Ga0209671, IMG submission 187401) | Marine gutless worms symbiont microbial communities from Max Planck institute for Marine Microbiology, Germany - Olavius geniculatus... | ecosystem: Host-associated > Annelida >... | reverse complement strand
CCCTATTTTTGGGCCCGGGCTGTTTGATGGTCTGATGATAATAATATATGATGATAATATCGCCCCAAAACCATTTTTGCTGTTTTCGAGTGTTGACTCGTATCGCCTTTACCTAGCTTTGTAAACGGTGAAAGTTTTTTTGCTTTAATAATACAAACAGCTGCTCGCCTTTGTGTTGCAAGTAATTGGTTAATTACAAATTAATCATTGTTTGTTTTGTTGCAGCATGATGGACGACATTCGTTTATATTCGGCAAGGTATAAAGCTTAGAGCTCTTACTATTAATTGTGTTTTTGATTGCTATTTTTGTCAGCATAGTAATTGAGTTTGTATTCTATCTCGATTTGTAGATTTTTTTGCGAGTTTTTTTAATTAACCATATTTTAGTTATTTTAAAGAAAGCTTGTTTATTGAGAACGCGTTTGTTTTCTGGTTAAGTTTAGTTATTTAGCTTTAGAAATGCTTTTGTATTTTTCATCAGCTTGCCAACGCATTGGAGCTGGACGAATCATTCGTAGAAGACCAACTTCTAGTTGACGACCGAGTCAGTATTCGCTTAATTTATTTAAGTTAAATTTTTCTACTTTACTTCATGCGTTATGTGACACTTATTGACTGCCTACTACATACGCGACGCCTATTAATAAAGTAAGAACCTGCTTTACTTTATCTGAAACGAGGTAAAAGTAATGGAGTACATTTATGCACTCATCTGAAACTTAAAACGTTTGTGCTTTTACTTGCATAACGGTAAGTAGTAGATCGTTATGGTCATCGTTGTTTTAGTTTTTTATTAAGCGGCATAGCTCAAAGCATTGCCGCCTGTTGCAACAGGTGCGGTCTGTACGTCTTTCTATCTGTCTGTCACACTCGTGCACTTTAAGCGTTAATTTATTAGATAATTTTATAACGGTTAACGGTTTATAAAACAATTTGTGTACGTCAGTAGTTACAAACAGTGCACGTTTGTTTAGTTACCTGTGCCTATAAATGTATTGTGTGTCGTTTCAGTACCACTGTATTCATGAGTTCTTTGCTGCTAATGGCAGTCGAAAACTGATGTTTTTCTATCAGGTGATATCGGTGCGTGTTTGTGCGTTTATATTAATATCATAATAATTATCATCATGATCATCATGATCGTAGTAAATTAATCATTTTTATAGCGTGCACTATCGTCGCGCTATAGACAAGTAAGTTTTGAAAGCTTGACGACACGCAAAAAATGTTTATGTTCAATATTTGAAGACGTTAAATGACGTAATTAATTCCAGAATTCCACATTTTTGGCAGTGAGTTTCAAACAGCAGGTAAGCACTATGACATACAGGATTGGTAAACATGAAGCGCCAGTTTAGTGTGTTTAATGAGCTATATTAGCTATATTATTACATCATGTTACACCACAAACTTTGTAATAAAATGTTAAACTTAACTTCAGAGCCGTGCTGCTTTGTTGACATAGCGTTGCACTATCGTTTATCATAGCAATTTTGTTTGCAAATTTTACCGTATTTTGTGCTAGGAAAATGCCGGTCAGAACGAACAAAAGAAACTGTTTATAACGCAAGGCACTGATGAGGTTAACACGTTCATAGTGTTTTCCTTTCTACTTGACGTCGAATTTTTTTTCATATTTAGGACCTATGGCTGGCTCGTGTAAGGCCTAATTTTATGACTACTTTTGAGCTAAGCTAGAAAACAGCGGCGAAGCTAAGTTGTGGCTCAAACTTCTCACAGTTTACCAAATTTATGGCTGCGTTTCGGCTGAACCAGAAAATCGTGACTGACAAAGCAGTTTTGGACATGAAATCACAGCACAGCAGTTGCCAAATTTACTGATAGTTATCTTGAATCCAGAGGTTATACAATGCACCACTTTCGTGTTTATGGAATCAGCTGTCAGAGAACATAATTGCTAGTAACCAAAGTGTCATTCAGAAATTAAGGCAGCTAAAACTTAGTGTGTAGTTAACTGATTTTGTCAAGTCGAATTGCTTTTAACTTACTGTTAGTTTTGTTAGAAACAACAAAGTCAGAAGCTATACTAGTTATAACATGTGTGCTGGTAATGCTGTCGTTTTGGTTGACAGGGATTGAACGGACTCTGTTTGTTTTTCCTGAGAATCAACAATGCATGTAAGATAACGGTTGAAAACATTGCATCGGAAGTGACATTTATGTGGATGGACTGCTGCAACGGAAACATCATTGAAGGCTTCGAGAGCGTCATGAGTCAAATCCTTGTACCAGTACTTCAGTCGCAAAAAGTACGCACTTGTCGACGTTCATGTTGTCTGCTAATTGGATATTATAAAAAATTAGATAAAGATGCAAGTTGAAAGCACATTTATACAGCGCCATAAAACGTAGAATAAGAAACAACAGTTGTTACAGAAAGTCAGTATATAACTACGAATGTGTTGATGAGTTACTGGTGGATATAAATTGTGCACTTGTTTTTCGGCTAATGCATACGGCGTTTCCAGCATTATTCGTTTTCTTTTATCAGTACTAGACCAAAATCGTAATTTTTTAAAACCTCAAGAAATACCGGTTTATAGAAGTCTCACTGCAGCATATCTCAAAACATGTTTTGGCAAATTTTAATTTTCCCTGTTAAGCAGCCGTACACAGAACTTTTTGATAGGTTTAGTTTTCAACTGCCTCTGCTGTACACAGAGCTGGGGTTCAGTGTTGTCGGAACGCAGTGATTTGGTGGCGGAGTTCTTGGACTCGCTGAGTTCGTTTTCACGCAGTCTTCTTACTGCCAAGGATAACATGAAAAACCATCTCGTCCTGGCTGACGGCGAACACGCCGCTCAGTTGGACAGTATGCGCACTGCAGCCGACTACAGAAGTGCAAGTAAGTCGAATATTGTTTTGGCTCAATGGTTAGGTCATCGAATTCGCGACCGATAAGTTCGATCCTCGGTCGATTTGCTATCAAATAACAATTTTGGGCAAGTTGTTCGCATTCATGTGCTTCTGTAGATATTATTGTATAGTATCAGACTCGCGACTTTTCGGTTATGGTTTGAATGTTACTGCGGGTCATTTGCAAGCAACGTGAGCAAGTTGTGCTCAGGTCAACTCGGCCTCCTACCCTTAGTGAGACAAGAAATGAGTAGTAGTTTACGGGTTATGGGCTGGCTGATATGTCTGCTGACTGCATCGCGGGTTGAGTGTCCGTTGGCGTGGACAATGGATGGCCGCATAGTGCGCCGCATAGTGCGCCGCGGTATCATTAGCTCAAATTAATCAGCTGCCACTTCCGTGATTGTAAAGCTCATGATTTTGCATCAATTGAAAATGTTTATGCAATTTCCTATTAGTGATCAGTAGTTACATTGGCCCTATCTCTCACCGTCTCTGACATACGGCCACTTTTAGGTTGAAAATCCACACACGTCAGCGCAATAAAGATGCTTCGTGATATTGCGCCATGTAAATTCAATATTGACATTGGCATTGACATTGACAAGACAGCCGGAGAGTCGGCATACGCTGACATCACCCACCCATGCAATAACATGGTGCGTGTAAAAACCGTACTTATAAGCTGGTGCGCAACATTATCATCGATACTGCAGGTAACAACGGCGATATGGTGAAGCATGCGGAGGAGTTGCTATCAGTGTGGCATCGACAGATTGAGCAAGTACTGACACAGAGCGAGCAGGTGCGTCGTGAGGCGGATGACGTCGGGCCCAGCGCTGAACTAATGTACTGGAAAAGTCGCATGGCTGAGTTTAACTGGTCAGTTTTGCCTGCCTGTCTGGCTATTGTTCTTTGCCTCTGATACTCAGGCTTGTCTGTTTAATTATTTGTATAAAAATTATGAACATAATTATGACAGTTAGCTTATACAACACAAAGCCATCGCGACTTTCTGTTATAGTCTAACAGTCAGCAATGTGCTTGCGATCGAGAAGTTGCAGGTTCGATTCTCGACAGTTTGGCAGTCGTGGCTTAACTCTGGGCAAGTTGTCCACATACGTGTGCATTTGTCACTAACTAAGCAGTATAGCCTAAGTGGTATCGGCCACAGGAAAATGGTGCTCGGTGCCTCAAAAAATTGCAGACGATAGCGAAAGTTGCAGCTAGGCCCTATACCGCGCAGTTTATGTTTAATGATAATAATAATGATAATGATAATGTCCAACAGTGTCAACTTACAGCGGAGCTGAACAGTGAACAGTCTATAACAATAAAATACAGTTGAATTAATTACAATAAAATGACTAAGCCTACATAAAATCATACTCAAAGTCATAAAATTTACAGAAAATGTAAGTTTTTTAGTCTCCGCTTAAATGTGTCAGTGTTAGTAATGGCGCGCAGGTACAATGGCAGATCGTTCCACGCCTTGGGGGCCGCCACGCTGAAGGCGTGCTCTCCAAACTTCAGGCGTGTCCTTGGGACTTGCAGATCCGATTTCGTGGCTGATCGCAAGACGGTGGGACGATCTGGCAGTGCCGAAACTGATTGAAGAAGGTTTGAAATGTATAATGGAGCTTTACCAGTGCTATTTATGGCTAAGTGAACTAACAAACATAGTTTGTACTGAATACGAGCTTCGATTGGTAACCAGTGCAGTTCGATGGCCGCCGCTGTAACATGGTCACGTGAACGTAGTCCGTAAACAAGTCTATGTTTATGCTTAGATATCGCCAATCAACTGCATCTCCAACTCTGATGTCTGATGTTGAACTGATTTTACTTTTTTTAGAACACAAAAGAAAATCCACAGAATGTTTTATACATGTACACACTGCACGTCATTGATGTGCGTCTGCGTTGTAGTTTAATGGAGCAGGTGAAACAAGCGCGCTGCAAAGCTGTTATTGGTATCCTAAATGCAGCGCAGTCGAAACAGCTCAGCAAATGGCGACAACTCGTAAGATTAATTATATCCGTGCTGCAGTCGACATCTGTCCATATTATACTACTCTGATGTTAATATGTTCCTTGTTTCTTTCACATTTTATTTCTGTTTTGAGTTGCAGTTTACTGAGTGTGTGGTCGATAACGGTTTTTGTGATGTTGCAAATAGGATTCACGTATCACAGACTATGCGAATGAGGCCAAAGACAATGTGAAATATCTTTACACGCTGGACAAGTTCTTTGGACCACTTGTCAAGTGCAATCCGGTCAGCACATATTTTCTTTTGTGCTGCCGTAACATTATTCTAGTCTGCAAATAGAAGAGAACACTTAAACAAATAAAAAGTATAATTGAGTATTAGCAAAAATACATAGTTTCACTAAATATTGATTTTTTTAAAAATCTTGCTATCGACACATTTTGCAGAAAAAATGCAGTAATAGGTTATAATTGCCGCCACGTATGAAACTTGTCTTTACGTTACTTTGTCAAATAAAAGTGTCAAAAACTGTATGCGTTGTTTGTTGGGATCCGTCTGATTAAAGGATGAAGTAGTCGGTTGTTGGAGGAACAATTTTTAAGTAAACGGGATGAATTACAATCGAAAATTTTATGAAATTTTTATATAACACATAACAATATTTTCGTAAGTGATATTTACAAGCACTGAATGAAGTTCTATTGACGGCATACTGCAGGAGACGATGTTGGAGTTGCTGCCAGGCCTGATAAACGCCGTGCGAATGATTTACAGCATTTCATCGTACTACAACACACCCGAGCGAATGACATCGCTTTTCGTCAAGGTTTTAATAACTAATTGATTGCTTCTACAGGACGCATTAAATATTTCGTTCGTCATTGATGATGATGCACAGTTACAGTTACGTGTATCTGCTGTTGTTTGAGCTTTGTGCTAGACTGTGTTCGTTCAATTTTTGTTAAACCAATAAAATAAGAATGCCGGACAGCCTGCTGCAGTGACTCGATGGCGTACCACACCGACGGTGTGTCGTCGTCGTCGTCAGCCGTTGCAGCAGGTCGCTAGCAGCGACTGTAACTTGTCTTAAAAAGTATTTTAACTTTGCTTTTAATACATATATTAACTGCTTTTAACTAATTTTAACCACGTGTGGCACTGGATGGCCTATTTTGTGCTGATGTGCCGTTAAGAAACTACTCACTCACTCACCGTTTAACTTGTCGGTTTCCTCCACGTCGGTAACGCAGCCGTGCAGCACCTAGCTGCAAGCCGTCGACGACGTCAGACTCGGGGAGGAAGGCCATTCACGCGCTCGTCATACAGAAGGAGAGGGGGAATGTCCGGGTATGCAAAAAGCAGGGGGGAAACGTCCGGAGGGAGGAGTCCGGGGAAAAATGTCAGTCTCCATATAATAAAAACCAGTCATCATCAGCACTGTCCGGACTGTGTATGTTCGTCTAACACCCACTTGATGCACCTCGACCGTGGTTTAACACATATTTAACTTGACATTTTGACATAGCCTATTGCAGGCGACAATAACCACACTATTTGATAAGATCTAGTTATAATCCGTTCTAGCACTGCTGTGCTGTGCGTGTGCAAGGTAACGAACCAGATGATAGCGACTTGCAAGGAGTACATCAGAGACGGGGTGACGAGCGTTTGGCAGCACACTCACTGCGAGCTCACGAAACGCATCAACGACTGCATTCAACTGAACGAAGCTTACCAGCGTCAGTACACCAAGACCAAGCAAAAACTCAACGAGTCGCCGTCTGAACGACAATTTGATTTCAGGTTCTTCACTAGTTTACTTCTTTATTGTTTATTTTTTGCTACCATCGGTTAACTTGGTGTTGCAAAAGTTAAAATTAATTAACTTACAATTAATTTTATATTGTTGCATTATTTTTATACAATACTTGTAGTTTATATAGTAGATTGTAGCTCCATATCATTAGTAATATTATTATTTCATATATGTACCTTGCTGTCTGAATGTTTGATTTGATTTGGTTTTTTAACACATAACAGTTAGATTTTTCAGCCAGTTTTATGCTATTGTATTATGTTATTGCATAATCTGTTTTTGTTTATTATTAGTAGTAATGGACATTATTGTCATTTTATAGTTTTTGCTATTATTATTTTTGGCAAATAAGAGTCTTCAGACATGTTACCAATTAACTATGTATGATTTTGGTTAACAGCGAGAACTACATTTTTGGAAAGTTTGACACGTTCGTGAAGCGGATTAGAAAGATTGCTGATATGATATCGACAATGGACACGTTTGCTGGACTAGAAGATAGCAGGATTGAAGGCCTGGAAACAGTTATTCTTCAGTACCAAAGTCTTGTTGATGCCACGAAGAACAAAAACTACGACATTCTTGATTATCGCAAACAAGAAGTAAAAAATTGAATTGTACTGATATCTGTATGTAATTGCATGTATGTGTAACAAGTAACTGTATGTGACTAATGCTGTAACAGCGTCATTTGCAGTAATTTAGTTACAGAAAATTGTCTTAACTTTTGACATTATGCATGCAAGAATTGTATTTTACTAACAGCAAATCTGCGTGTTGTTAATGGCTTAACTTTGGCAAGAATTAAAACTTACGTGAGAAAATTTTGTTAATGGCTAACGATCTAATGAGGATAATGTTGTTGCAGTTTGAAGTGGACTACGCCGAATTTCGCAGACAGTGTGACGCGTTGCATGCAAAACTTCAGTGCACCATGGACGCTTGGTTTCAGAAAAGTCTAACGGTGATGTATCATTCATTTTATGCATAGGCCCTACATGCATGCATACGAATACATATTTTACTTATCAACACATACAGCAGCTAGAACAGCGATGAAAGTAAGTAAGTAAGTAAGTAGGTAAGTAAATGGTTTATAAAGCGCCAAAGTCTCGGAAAGAATCAGGGCGCATAAAACATACCTTAAGCACTGTGCTCGAACGCAGCAAGGCTAAACTGGTGCTTACAGCCGTCATCTCGTACACACATCGTGTTTGTGTGAATGTGCGTTGTGTTTCTGCAGACAGAGCAGTATTTGAAGCTACTCGTGAAGTTCGAGCAGATTGACGCGTGTCAGTTGGACGTGACCGGCAAGTACATGAAGGTCTTGTCATCGTACGGACGCGACTTGGAGCACGTACGAGCGCTTTACCACGCTGAGAGGACCAGCCCCACTGCTCCGCGTAACCTCCCACCCATTGCTGGACGCATCGCTTGGGCCAGACAGTTGTTTAGACGCATCGAAGCTCCGATGAAAGTGTTCAAGAAGCATTCGGATATACTCCAGGTCATACGATGAGAGATATCATGATATATAGCAAAGTCACCACTTCACACTCTGTACAAAATGTCTGCGTGTCTGCATTGTGTTACACAATTTCGTAGAAATTATTTAAAATTGATTATTACACTGGGGCACTCAGTAATGAATTTAAAGATCTTACCACATCTAGATTTTAGAACGTGTCGCTTGTAAACAGGCGTGACAATTTCGGCTCTACAATAAGACTGAGACAACACGTAGCCAGATATTGGCCGACTAAATGAAATTACAAAAGCTCGTCATGTGTGCATCTGAGTTTGTTGTGAACTATTTCTGCAGACGAATGATGGACGCAAAATTTCTCGCAACTATAACAAGACAGCCAGCGTTCTACTGGAATACGAGGCACGTGTTTTTTTATTAATTATTTTATTTATTTATTGTTGTTGTTGAGTTTAAATTATTGTTTCGGGATTGCATTAGTCATTCGTATTTAACGTTAAAGACAGCGATGTGTACAAACTTTAAAGTTTAACTTTTGTACTTGATATTTTGTTACATTGCATTTGTCGCGTTCGAAAAATAACTTTAAGGATATTGCACAAAGTTCTGAATTAAATGCAACTGAAATTCGAGAATATAAAAATGTCTGGCTAGATGCTGTATCACCGCGGCTGGTACAAAGCAGTGGACGCTGTCCGTTCAAGTCTCACCTGTTCACTGCTCACAAAGCATCCCGACGTGGACGACCTTTACCTTGTAAACCTCGACCCTCAGATCCTGGAGCTGCTGCATGAAGCGAGACACATGCAGAAGATGGGACTGGAGGTCGGCGACGCGACGCTAGCTCTGTGCCAGCAGGAAGATCGCATCATCGCCGTCAGAGACAAGTACGGTATTAGTTAAATGTTAAAAAGATAAAAGTTCTCTATAACTTTTACAGGTTCTTATCTTAGAGCTACGAAGCGTCACCTGCTATACAGTGTTACCTGCCACCCGACACAGGTAGGCCTAAACGCGCCCCACCTTAACCCCAGTCGAGCAGTCTACCTACCCCGGAGGTATGGAAGGCTAAGTTGACCTTGGCGGTTAGTTATATACCGAGATGGTTTACCGTAGACAATCACCCATTCAGGTAATAACCACTTGATAGCGACGTGATAAAGAGTCGAACCTACCATCTCCTAATCGTAAGTCAAACGTGCTATGAAGGTTTATTTCCACTACGGCTGCGCGTTGCGTTGCGTTTGAACGCGTTTAAACGCGCTGCAACGCGCGTTGAAAAGGGCGGAGACATTTTTGGGAAGTATATTAATGAGTTAATATGGCCGACAAATACGAAGATTGTTGCTGTTGGGAGCAGCAGCTTGTTGCACATACGTGTTGCGTAGGAAAAAAAGAGAAAACGTAGGCCTAGATTTTGGATTCATCCCGTCATCGCCAACTGGGACGACCAGGGCGACTATCAGCATCTGATACAGTATATAGCTACGCTCTGACCCAGCTATGTTCCAGTGATACTTTCAGCTGTCTGTCGAGCAGTTTGATGACCTACTCGGGCTAATTGATTGGTTAACGCAATTACTATCGCTCACATGGTAAAACAAGTAATTTGAGCAAAGCTCACGAGACGCGCGAAAGCCTATAGCAGTTCTTGTTCGTAGGTAATTGTAGTCTATCTCCATCCATTTCGTCGTAATTCACTCTTTTGCAGCCAAAAATCGCCAAAAAATTACGTTAAATCAATATTTTTAGGGTTCAAGGTCATTCAAGGTCATCGACGTTGATAAATTTAAAAAGCCTGTCACTAGTGCTTGTTATGATAAGCAGCATGTCTGTACCTATCTGCAAC
>Ga0209671_1009857_pt1 | contig 10024 bp, 5 predicted proteins | sample WorMetHERISLAND2_2_FD_187401 | JGI IMG/M metagenome (GOLD analysis project Ga0209671, IMG submission 187401) | Marine gutless worms symbiont microbial communities from Max Planck institute for Marine Microbiology, Germany - Olavius geniculatus... | ecosystem: Host-associated > Annelida >... | reverse complement strand
CACCAGAGATTACGCGGCTAATGTTTACCCACCCTAGGTCGACGGTGCGCGTTTTGCGTATGCTAATGCACGTGACTTTGCCATGTGACTTTGCTACTGGGGAAATTTCTCCTCCCCCCTGAATTTTTCTCCAATCGGACTTAGGGCGCCGGGCGGACTAGCGTTGGGCTTCGCCCCAAATTTTTAGTATAACTCTACACAGGGCTATAATATAAGGCTCGCGCGACTGAATTGTTTCAGCAATTAAAATCGCACGCCGAATCTTTGAGTTCATCTGGCAGTAAGTTCCAGATCGTTACGGTTACCGTACGGCTCCTGAAGTCGCAGACTGGCTAATTATAGCTCATAACCGGCGTGTGAACAGCTGATCGCACTGGTCTGATGGCTGCGAGTCTCACTCAAAGACTACAAAGGCAGAACATCTGGAGTGACTGTGTGCCGCAGAGCGTGGCGGTCGGCCTCACCAGTGAACCGTGACAGAACACTGTCCTGGCCGACGACGAAGTATTGCACGTAATACTCCGCATGCAACCAGTCGGTAAGTCAATCAGTCAGGAGGCAGTTTTTAACGGCAAATCAGCAGTGACGTCATTTCCGCAAATCATTAAAAAGATCTCACTCTGTTCCCCTTACCTGTTCTTTCCCGTAACCCTAGTAGTCCGTGTCCTTTCCTTTCCTCTCCTTTTCTCTCCCTTTCACTTTGCTCCCCTTAGAAGTAAGACCCCTTAAATCCAGTTAGGGTCAGCCTTGTTAACTCCCTCAGCCAAAATCTATTTTTTGTGCATTTCAGCCTTAAAATATGACATCTAATGACAACGATTTGAATAATTTTCCTGAGAATCAACTGACCCGTGAGAACCAAAAAAGTTTGTTGCCAGTCGCTTATACGCACCGCAGAGCCCTCCAGTCGTCCCTAAATGGCGCCCTGCAAATTAGCGCAGTACCTCATGTATAGGCTTCGTAGTGCGGTGCAAAAAAGATCATAAAGAAAAATCTATGCACATTAAATTATTAGAAAAATTTCCTTTCTTTATTCTTGTAGCCTATGTGCGGTAGACCTACGCGCACGTTTGCTGGTGTGTCCTAGCTTCTTGGCGAAAAAAAGATGCACATGACACAAACGAACTCGACCTAAGGACACGTAAGTTATGCATGACTAGGCCTATAGAAATCAATAGCCTTGATATCGGCAAGAGGAATACAGCGGGCGTACGTCGAACGTGTCGAATGACTGGGCATGCAAGAAAGCAAGCACGTGACTGGTCGTAGCAGAGTTGACAGTCAAACTCAACAGTGCTGGAGCGTCACGACTTGTATAGCGGCGCGCCATACCAGGGCGCGGCAGCAGCAACGGCGCTGTAAGGTCACGACTATACACGCTCTGTTAAACTTTCACACAACCGACTACGCAAAGACGACCAAACAATGATGAGCTCAGAAAAACGCCAACAACGCTTCAATGAAAATAACGGCAACAACTCTGTTCGATAACCAATTAATTACAGCGCACGCTCCGCTCCTCTTGATTTTTCCCCGACTTTCGCTCACCGGCTCCGCTTCACTGACTCGACTTTTCGGCCCGCTTCGCTTCGTTCCTCGCTCTGCTCTCAATGCTCAGCCTTTTATTCGTCTGCTTCCGAATTCACTGTATTTTACGCAACAGCAGGGCCTACTTTCCAGTTGTTCATTTCAGTTCCTTTTAAAACGGTTTTATTCCTTCAGTTTATGTGCTAGATTAAACTGGTAGTTGATAAGACGATTAACTTGCGATCGAAAAGTCTTTGACTCCCAATCGTCGAATCGCTATCAAATGGTTACTACCTGGACGGCTGCACATAAGAGGTTTTTTTAACTCTGTGTTGGCCATTCGACTAGGGTATTTTCATATTATTCGTCAAATGTTATACATGTATATGCTGGTTGATAAATTGAAATAAATAAATAAATAAATAAATGACTGTCTGCTAACAAGTAAACTATTTCGGTATATAACTAACCACCAACGTCAACTCAGCCTTTCATCGCTTCATGGTATAGGTAATCCAGTATATAGGCATGTTTGGCTGGTGTTACGGCGGGGCGCGTTCACCTGTGTCAGGTAGCAAGTAACAATGTCTGATCTCATATGGCAGGTGACGCTCCGTAGCTCTGAGATGGACTATCGTTAAGAGCTATAGACAACTTGTAACCTGTTCAATAAAGGTAGACCGATGACTTATTATTTCCAGATTAGGATCGCTAACAACATCTGTTAGGGCCTAGGCCTACTTGCAATACGCTCCCCAGTCACTCTCGAAAAAAATGGAAAAATCATTAAAGTCACAACTTTCGAGTGACTTTGCAGACAAACAAACAAATAATGGTAAGAACATAATTCTCTTTTTCGGCAAAATATGTATAAATTAACTCCAAAAATGCTGTGATTTTGAAGCGGACTACCTTTAATATCTCGGTGAAGTTTGCCTTCTGCATGCAGGTATTCAAGACCGCGCAATATCTCGCGTAGAATAATGGCGATAAAATGCTCTTCGAACGGACCACTTTTCATCAGGTCCAAAGCTGAACCGCCTCCCAAATACTCCATTATTATCCACAACTTCGTGGCCTACACATACATACAAACAATTTGTTATCAACAGCGAGTGCCTAAAGTTAATCGGTAAATATCAAAACAGCTAAGGTCGAAATGGAAAAGGGAAAAGTGTTACACATAGGATATTACGATCATCTGAGGTTAAGGTTTGTTTCGCTGGCGGCTGTTTAGCGGAAAAAAAGAAAGACAGTGAAACAATCGACTATAAAAATCACTGGACTGGTCTCGCTGGATTACAGCACTTTCAAATGCAGCACTGGATTCGTATTCAGCTTTACGAATGCAGCTAAAAATATATTATGTCGGTCTGGTGCCAACATAGTGCGGTCGTCCGCCTATAGCTACGCACATGCAGCAATTACTTATTTTTCACTCAGTCTCAGTCGAAAGTCAACTTTGACATTGCTACTGCGCACTGATGAGGTGATGATTTGTTGTATTTCTTTGCGTGTTTCTGCAAATAAAAATGTCTGGATGATTGATAGGCACTAGTGACTAGAGTCTAGAGCGCGGTGTGAGGGGTGGGCCGGGAGAAAGGAATGTGATACATTGTACGGCTTGTGATTAGGCGGGCGACAGTAACAGCTTGTAGATCAGGCTATTACGATTTAATATTGGCGTGGATCAATAGTTAGATGCACGATCAATAACACGCGGGCTTCTGCCATGCTGCCGGACGATACAGTTTCAACGAAGCGCCAGCCCAGACGATTGTGATCAAACGTGTGTTATTATTACGAACGCGTTTATTATAGCGTTTTTATAACGCCAATGTTTAAACGGCGACAACAGACAATAGATGCTTGGGGCGGTAAGGTACTTATGTGTCGGACGGCCATGATGAATCTCGATGCAGAATATAGGCCTAGGTATAATTGGCAGCAATTAAAATTACGAGCGACGGATTGGAACATTCAATTGAATCGTGACCGACAGCAAGCAAGCGGCTCTCATACTCGCAGTGAAAAATGATACGCAGCTGTGTGTGACCGTAGGCTTGCAAGCACTCCAGCCAGCACGCACGCAAACACGTAACTAGATTTTCACACGAAACCCAAGCCCATATACACACCCAGTGTCACTGGCGCAGCCATAAGAAGGAGCACTAGGGCAGATGCCCCTTAGGAGCCTAACAAGTTACTCAAAGTAGGGCAAAAAGTGCACCAAAACGCTTCATTTGGGCACATAAAATCAAAACTTTTCTGGGGAAATGACACAGACCGTTTCCCAGACTCAACCTCTGATGGGGAGGAAGACTCTCCCCCTACCCTACCCCTTAAGTCCCCCTTACATTCAGATCTTGGCTACGCCGGTGTCCAGTGTTTGAATTACCGGGGGAGGGTTGGGATAGGTCTTCTTAACCCTCAACCATACATTACACATTAAGGTAATCAGTTACATAGCACACATGCGAACTGCATCAGTCTTAAATGGACATCGCCAGCAGCCAAAAAACCACTCCCGCAGTTATTTTTCAACAATTCAAACCCCGCGTCACCTGAGCGTGTCTACTAAAAGAGCAGGTTAAGATGCGACTCATCACATTGAGTGAGTTAGCTGCCCAGGTATTTCGCAGGACCGCCAGCGCCAGCAAGCATCGATGAATATTAATTAGCACACCTGTGCAAATTATACTGAGTGCACAAACAAACCGATCTACAACAGCGGCTTAGGTAGTACGTACACTGGGATCAATGCCCAGTCATCAGTCACGTAGCCTAACATGCTAATATGCAGCAAACGCAGCTGCCATGCACGCATCAAATGTAGGCGTCGCTACACTACCTTGCGAGTATTAGTGGCAGTGTTCAAAGGCAACTACAATATAACTCTATCAATGCAGATATAACGAAGCGTTTCAACTGCAATGGGTTCCTTTATTATCACTTCACTCAAAGACAACGGCTACGTACGGTAGTAAAATTTTCCTTTGAAAATCAGCCGATATCTCAAGCACAAAAGTCAGGCTTTACCAGAACAATTCTAGCGGTAGATCGGCGATCTTGCTGTTAGCACTGGAAAATTGCTAGAGGTAGATCGGGTGGACACACTAATGGGTAGATGGTAGAACTTATATTCGTGGTAGACACAGAAGGTCTATGAACCATGCCACGACACTGTCACATATTTAAATCAGGCTATTTAATATTATGTCAGAGTCCATATCAAGCCAAAGTTGTTTTGTAGAATACATGACTTTGAATAAATTTCATTTAATGTGCGATAATTGACAACAAAGGTGTGTGATTTCATTCTAACCACAGTCTTGGCAATGCAAAGAAGAAATGTGGCTGCATTCTAACATTAATAACGCGATAAATGTTAAGAGATGAAATGGCGATCTACCGCTAGTAATTTTCTGCTCTCTAGTGTTAAGATCGCCGATCTATACCGTTAGCAATGACCTTTCCAGAAATTAGTTCAACTCTGCCCGCTGGCCCGCTGGGCAGCAAATCATGAAATCTACCATCCACTAATAAAGCTAGAAGGTCTGAGGGAGCGCTGCGAGGTCTACCCGAAAGATCCGTGACAAAGCGTTTGTCGAAAACACATTTTTGTGCATTTTGAGCTTACAAATCGCAGCCGGTGCTAACGATTTTGGTCACTTTTTTCGATGTTTTATGGTTACGGCTTACAGGGGAATGGAGCGGTCAGCCGAATCCATAAAAACCCCTAGGCTACGGGCTTGTATCTGATGAAAATTAGAGCATGTAAAAAAACATTCTTACTTTTTGGACCATGCCTCCGTATATCAACAGACAACGACAACGGCCCGCCATTATCCGAGGGCCCTCGCGACGAATCGGAGGAGAGTATATAAAGAAGCTGCATCCTCTCTTTTCCCCTTCTTCTTTTCCCTCTCTTTTCCCCCAGTCCCTTCTCTTTCCTTTTCCCCTTCCCCTCTCCTTAGAAGTAGGGCCTCTTAAATCCAGCTAGAGGGTTTGAGGGAACATTGTAAGCTCAACTAGTAAGAGTATGGGGCACAGCCTCAGCCTAAGTAGGTTTTGGTGTATTTCAGCCATATCGACATCTGATGGCAACAATTAATTTGTATAATTTACCCCATCAACTGACCAAATTTCGGATAGTTTATGAAGTAAAGGTCAATCGGAAAACAAACGTTTGTCGTCAGTCGTTTACGCAGGACTCACTCGGGGGAAAATTGGAATCATAAATGCTTGGGGGTCCATAGACCCCAGCTAAATGACGCCTCTGCCGCTGTCTACGACGGACCCAAAGCAACAAACCTTGAGATAGGATCCGAAGTACTTGGTGACGTAAGGGCTGTCGCACTGTGACAAGACCATGATCTCCTGCTGGATGTCCTCGATCTCGTCTTCAGCTTCCTCGAGGTCGATGATCTTGATGGCAACCACGCGTTGCGTCCGTTTGTCCAGTCCTTTGAACACCTCGCCGAACGAGCCCTTGCCGATCCGCTCCAGACGCGAAAAATTCACTTCCGGATCGATCTTTTCCTGACTCCGACAACGACAAAAAATTAGCTAAAATCACCGTTTTGTGACTGTCGAAAGGTACAGTGCTCAACATACACGCATTTTATTGCATCGTAATCCTTCAACATTATTACTCTCCACAAAATTCCCCAAGTCAGTTCTTTGAACTCTGTAGTTGAGGTGTATAAATAAAAAGGCGACAATAACAACGAGATAAAAATGTAGAGAAGAAATTTTAAAAAGATCAAAATATGCAAGAAAAATTTAGACAGTGTAAATTTGATGTCTGATCCGAACCAGCTTGTTACGAAGTCCTTCTTACGCCCACATGCGGTGATGGTGATCGCTTCAGCAGTTTATTGCGGATTATTACTATGGGGGTCTAAAGAGGGGTGCTTCAGACTCTTCCCAGTGGTCAAAAATTTAACGCTGAAATTGCATAATCGTGCATTTTTGCAAACTAAAATGGTTTCGACTGCAACAATGCACGACTACAAACGCCCGCACACAACCGAAGTGTCGGATAGGCCTGCCGCCTGATACTATGCAGTGATGACGACGGTAGGTTTAAGTTGACTTTACTGACAAGAAGCTATGCTGTAAACCTGAGAAGACTAAAAAGATCTCCAGGTCTTTTTAGTCATTACGCGCAACCCCCTCTACTCTCTGCCAGATCACGACGAATGAATGAGTCAGACGATTGTCCAGTGACAATGGACAACTAACCGCAACTATGCCGTTCAAGTCACGCGCCTCGCCCAAGCGGAAGCCACACTTCTTCAATACGCTTATTCCTTCCATCACAGCCTTTCTCGCTATATTTTTTTTCAGTAAAAAACTTGAAAATGTTATGAAACTAACAACGAACTTAAATGTTATTTCTCAATATTAGTCAATTATTTGCAGTTTCCCATAATTATTTAAGTCTGAAACATGCATAACAACACTAATTCTACCATTTTCAGTCACTTCTGAAGCAATCTGGGGTGGCGGAGCTAATGTAAATTTTTACCAATATCGACTTGGGCAACGAGCAGTGGCAGTTTTAAGCCCCGGACGGGGGAGCACAGCCCCCAGTTTTGTGGCCATCCATGATTTTTTTGGCAAAGATAACAAAATATCTTATTTCTTTGCGTTTCTGAATTTTAGAAAAATAGGCAAATTTGTGGCTTCCACTGAATGTCCAAAAACCAAAAGTGCTTCAGCTTCAGGGTGGCTTTACCCCCTGTACCTCTGACCAGGGGCTCTGCCCCAGACCCCCGTTGTCTCCCAGATATTGCAAGCTAGAACCGCTACTGGCAACAAGGCTTTCTATAATGCCTAAGCCAAACAGTGTGGCTTCAAGTCTAAGGACAAAGCATTTTTGTCGTATTGATAATTTCTCACCTGACCCGCCATCCTGACGGCCACGACCAGGTAACGTCCAACTGACGAGTGCTGGCGAACGGTTCAAAGATACAGCGTCGGTCGGTCCTCACGATATCAGGGGCGGTTTTGACGGGAAAAAAGGTTGGAACAGAAATGACCAGTACGCCTAATTAACTGGGCTTTGCGACGTATCTCTCACGAGTCATGATAATCCTATTCTGGTTTCCTGTCATGTTGTCGGTGCTGTTTCAGAGATATCGTGACTCGGTGACGAGCGCGTGACCATGTTACTCCACACCGTACGGTTAGGTCACACGCACGCCCACACGCACGACGCCAACTTTACGACAGTGAGGTCGTCAGATATAATAGCCGCTCGGCTGGCATCAAATGGTCAACCAAATGGTCAACCGTTCGCTCATCAACTCAGCGCGTCTTGAGCAGTCAGTCACTGCAACGCGACGACAGAACAACGGCGAGCGACAAGTCATTCGATGCGTCCACGGTAAAAACTTCGCAACCTCAATACTGTCTGTACACTACTACGCTATAGGTACGCAACAGTCGAGAGGCCTATCGCAATCAAACAAGCAATCGGCGGCGGGTGGCGTACGCAAGCTGAGATGAACGAGGCAGCGTTCGGTACGCACGGTTAGGTGAGTGAGTGAATGCGGGGAGAGAGTGAAGTTCAGGTTCCATTCAACGCAAAGCAACGTACGCAACACACGCAGCAGAAGACGCAACGGACGCAACGCAACAAACGCTGAAGCGCGCACAGAGCGACGTAACTGAACTGAACTGAATCGCTCATTGCTCAGTTCACATTTCACTTTAGTTCAGTTACGTCGCTCTGAATGCGCCTTTGCGTTCGCAACGCAAAGACACTGCTTCGATACTTGCGATTTGACTGCTGCGTTTGTCGCGTTTGTTGCGTATTTCCTTGCGCACTTTTTGCGTCGATTGCGTCGATTTGCGTTTAATACATCAGCCAATTTAATTAATTTTTTGGCATGCAACATCATGAAAAACTTGAATCAAAATTTTACGTTTTTACAGATTCGGCTACTGGCTGACATTGTGCACTTTAAATATGCACCTACTTACTTACTTACTTACTTACTTACTAAAACTTGACGTAAATGACCAACGTTTTTTCACGTCACTTCAATACTGTTGCTACACTACCTTGTAAAATACAGAAATCGTAACTCGATCGTTCATAACAATGAATTCATGTCGGATGATTTCCATTTTACGTCACTACATTATCGTTATTATTTTTCTAACTGGCCGTTGTAAAATAGACATTACGTGGATGTCAGACAGCTGAAACAGAAACACTCCATCCAGTAGCCTATCAGTCGACCAATGCTAACTTTCATGGACAGATGGAAGCTAGGCTTGAGGGTAGGTAAAGAGGGCGGGCCGCTATGCGCTGTTGGCAGTCGATCGGACAGGTGCGCCCGCAGCAATCAGCGCTTGCCTACCTGTGCAGTCTCTTATGAATATGCATCAACCACTCACACAATATGCTGATGCCTCCATCGATCGATCGATATAAAAACTAGCGAATACCAATGCACGGCGGCAGTTTAAGTTAGTTCACAAGGTGACCTGAGTAATTTTATCTCATGGTCAAAAGAATCAAAATTTTACGAATAGACACTGAACTGACATAGTAGGCCATACGGCCTATGGCCGTTTCGCCTACATTAGGCCTATTTAGACCGACAGTGTTGACAGCATTTCTGGCATTGCTGAATTCGGCGAATCCGCCAAGCGATTGCATAGATATTAGACAGGCATATAGTTGTATAATAATAACAACAAAAATTTAATAATAACAACGACTCATGTCGTGGAATTTTTCTTTTCAGCGGCTGTCAGTTCTACTGCGGCGTTTCATTGCAATTCTTATTCGTGACGTGGCCATCCGAAATTAACTAAACAAATAAACTAGTAACTTACAATAGCTGCTATACATCTGATGATATTTCAATGCCTATCAATCAATCAATCACTTTTATTATCAGGCAGCATGGCCCATAGAAAATGAAACATACATACACACACAAGCAAACACACACAAACACAAACACAAACACATAAAAGGAAATAAAAGAAAAGAAAATTAAAGAAGCATATAATAAGTAAGTAAGTAAGTAAGTAAATGATTTACAAAGCGCCAAAGTCTCAGAAAGAATCAGGGCGCAATACATATACAATACAATACCCAGGCATGCATTATCTTGCAGACAACTCCAGCAAGTGAACAATAATGGAATTAGTACAAGTAGACCGAGACTTATTAAACACATGATTACAATTATGTAAGACAGTGCTGAAACTTGGCAAGCCAGTAGCAAGAAACAGCTGAGTGAGACTGTCACGACGTTTGAACCCGAAGAACAATTTAAGACATCTATTGTAACAAGACTGAAGTTTGGCAAATGTATCATTATTGAACACCTTCCACAAAGCAATATCATACAAACACAAGCAAAAAGATCTAAACAATAAAGTTTTGACACTGAGCGAACATTTACGATATCTACGCAATAAAACATTTGTACAAGCAAACATATTCTGAATTTCTCGGTGAATATCA
>Ga0209671_1009856_pt1 | contig 10025 bp, 4 predicted proteins | sample WorMetHERISLAND2_2_FD_187401 | JGI IMG/M metagenome (GOLD analysis project Ga0209671, IMG submission 187401) | Marine gutless worms symbiont microbial communities from Max Planck institute for Marine Microbiology, Germany - Olavius geniculatus... | ecosystem: Host-associated > Annelida >... | reverse complement strand
GTTCCGTGCACTGCACGCAGTGTGTGCTGGTGCGCCGTCCTGCTGGAAGACGAACCCCGTGGGTAGCCGGCGATTGCTTTAAAAGAACGATAATTAAGTGATAATTTTTAAATAAAATAACTTACTGTTTATCAAAACGTCACTGTGACGTCATCGGTAAAAAAGTGTTAAGCGGTTTTTGAAAATTAAGTAGCATTTTTAGCTGGAACATTTTTAATGCTGAAAAATCGGTAGGCAGTTATGTTAGAAAGTCCATAACTTCGTCGTTTTTCAACAGAATCACATTTTATTTGGCAGTTAGATGCAGAAGGTTTCATTAAATAAAACTGTAAAATTTCAAATTAAAATTCCAAACGGTTGCTGAGAAAACAGCAAAAAACTTTAGGGGGTCAACTTTTTTTGCTGCACCCTGTAGATGTACTGTACTCTAGTGCTGTACTCCATGGTTTGACGGAAAAATCAAGTCAGTTTAAACAAGCATTTAAAAACAGATGCTGTCACTTCTAATGGCAACATTCGTTCATGTGAGCGGCTGCATTCTTCGTAGTATATTGCACATTATATACACAGTCACCCTTTATGCAGAATACACATAAAAATAAAAAAAAATGGTTCACAATACACAAAAGTGGAAGTTAACGTAATCACTGCAGTACACACACACACAAAGCACAGATGCACCATACTGTCAGAACTGTTCTACTGACACCGGTAATAATACTAAAATAAAATTCAATCTAACTGAAATAAGACGCCGACAAATTACAGCACAGCTTTTTCAGCTAAGCTCTACAGTAAGAAGGTCGTTCGATAATAAATTACAAAACAACCTCATTCTGTTAGTTTTCCAAATCTAAAAAACCCGAAATATATGTTTTGCAAAAAATTTTATTCTGAACACGTGTAGGAATTTTTTTAAAGATGACGTCATTATTGTGACAGTCTACACATGTATTATTTTTCCTACCAGTAATATATCGTAACTCACAAGTGACAAACAGCATAGGAACGAAAAAAATTAACAAACTTTACAACTTAATGCCATCACTTTAAATGTTAAAGACTAATGCTTCATTTTTTAACAACGAGTTTGCTCAAACATTATTTTGTCCTATCTGGCAGCAAACTTCTGAATGCCCGATCCAAAGAACGATGCTGGCTGCTGTCCATGCCACTGCAGAACGACTGATTGCACCTCGGTATATGATACAAATTTCTGCCCATCTAGCATTTTCTTACACCAAACCTGAACTGTTCTGTTTGCAAAGCACTTGTCGCATATACTGGATGCAGCTCAGAGTGAATCTGATCTGCATTTATTTTTTGCCCAGAAAAATATAATAACAGCAAAATGTTCGCAACGAGAGGATTTCAGTGGCAACGTCGCCATATTTAATGTGTATAGATAACGTCACAGTGACGTCATTGTTATAAAACTCACAACTGCTACTCGGAATTAAATTTTCTACAAAATGTATATTTCGGATTTTTAATATTTGGAAAACTAACAAAATGACGCTGTTTTGTAACTTATTTATCGAACAACCCTCACACAAGCAAAGTTCCTTCATTACTGGGTTCCTCAGTATAGCTCTGGCTAAAGGCAAAAGACTGGGGGATAATTGAATATGTACACGTTGCATGTTTAGACTTCAGATCCCCTGTACTACCCATGATGAAAAACGAGCTACAATCAGCTACAATTACAAACAGACCTTGACAAACATACTCCTATTACTGTGGCATAGGTGATGAAACCAAAAGCATGCAGCAACTACGAAATCAACTGCTGGTCCAACATGTTCCACTGATCTCTGGCAACGTATCTGCATGTCTACTAATTTACTGCCAAACTATGCTAGACAAGTAGACACAACAAAATGACCTGTAACAGTCACTAAAATACTGACTCCACAATCACAGTACTGGATTCATAAAAGAAATAAATTACTTGTCATAACTACTATCAGTTTATTATCCTCCCCTATTTAACATGATCAACTGCATTTCAACTTGGACTAACCAAATAACTTTCAACACACTAGATTCTAGATTTAACAAACTCTAACTAGCAATGACAGCATCCTGATCACTTATCACTTCATAATGATACGATCAGCCACGGTACTGTTCAAATTAACCATAACATATAAAACATCATAATTACAGTGAAAGAACAATACACAAGTCTACGACAAATACAAAAAGAAAGAAAAAACGTATTCCATTATTTTCCATTCTTTCATTTCAATCCAAATGACCACAGTAAATTAACCAAGATGACTAATTTTCATTACAATATTCGCAACTAAACAGTTTATGACGTATTTTTACATAAAACTGATTCGGTTGTTTGATCACAGCGGCACTAATCCCGTGCCCATCTTAAAACAGATCAGATTAAAATTGCCCAAAACACGTGAACCATCTGATCTTCAGTCTACTAATACAATCCCCAATGTGACATGAATGTCAACGCCAATTCCAATATTCAAACAGCCACAATGTGCTGTTCACTGAACCATACTGTATATTATCTACGTAGATTGTAAACTTCGATAAAATAATATGACACCATTAAATCAGATATTGTTTTCATTTCTTTGTCATCTTAGTCAACTCAATATTCATTGACCAGAAATGTATATTAATTAACTATTTCAACTGATATAATACTGATTTAATATTAAGTCTACACAAGAGCAAAAATGACTTGCCAAATGACTAGTTGGTTAGCAGTAAAATATAATATGCTCAATTAGCCTCAAAATTCAGATCAGAATGATAACAAGAAAATTGAGCTAATGCTCACGAGACGTGCAAAAGCCTATAGCAGTTCCTGTTTGCAAATTGCCTTAGTCTACTTCCAGCCATTTCATCACCATTCACTCTTGAAGTGCGTGGCGCAGCCGAAGATTGCAAAAAATAAACAATAAAACCCCTTATTATTGGAGTTCAGGGTCTTTCAAAGTCATCGATGTTGATACGACTAAAAAGCCTGCCACTAGTGCTTGTTGTGATAGGCAGCATGCCCATGCATATCTGCAACGGTACCGCTTTCACAAAAGACTGGCCAACAGTGGAAAATAACAACTTTTGTTATGAAGTCCCGCTCTTTGATGCCCACATGTGCTGGTTTCCTTGAATCTAGAAGGTCGAGACTTGGACCATTGAAATCTATGTTCGATGCTGAAAATTTCATATGCAGCTTGGTCTATCTGTAGTGAATTCAGCGCAATTCACTGTTGAAATGTTCTTGCAGCCCAAAATCACCAAAAAATCCATAAAAACCATATTTTTTATGTTCAAGGTCATCCAAGGTCATTGCTCTCAGTGGCAATCGAAAGCCTGTGTACAACTTCCTATTAGTGATTAATAGTAACCTACGCCCTATCTCGCACCATTTCTGAGATACAGCGACTTACTGGCCACAAATCGCAAATTTTCTTTACCCCCTCTCACTAAGTGCCCTTGCTCGAGGTGACCTCTTTCGAATTTATGGAAAAGCTTTATGGATCCTGAAACTAGAGTCTTCCGGGCAGCCGACAGTAAAAATTTGGTGATTCTAGCTTGCACCGTTTTTCACTGATCTACCCGTGTGACAGACGGACAGAGAGACAGAATTGCAATGGCTAAGACGCGCTATAGCAGTTCCTGCTTTCACGCATAAAAGCCATGGCTCAACAAAATTTTACAGCATTATTCACAAGAATAAATACAGGAGTTTTAACCATGAGAAGTAACGGTGTGAAAACCAGTTAATGCAGCGATTATCATGACAAACCGGTAGGCGATGTGGCTCGCAACCGCAATAGACGAGCTGTGGACAGACACATGGAGAGAGTCGGATAAAGACAAGAAACCTGACAATAAGGGTCGTTTGTAGCAGTCACAAGCCAACAAAGATGCAACTGCCCACAACAAAGGTGGAATTTGATACTAGGACCTAAGACACGACAGTTAAGCTGTTACGAATAATAAATCAATGCAACCTGAAACCTGACGTTACAATTCAGCTAAAAACAGTAGCATGCAACTGCGGCTTCAAAATATAAATCCCTACCACAGATGCAGATGCTAAAAGTGATAGTTCATACACATGTTCTGTTAACTGGTTACAGCGATTTTACAGCAACAATGTAACACTTGGCGAACGGAAGATAATCATATCAGAGCTGGACAGTAACGAAATTACATGTAATACAATTATGAAATTCAATTACAAATTTACAATTGTAATTCGTAATTTAATTACATGGACACGTAATTTGTAACTTCAAGTTACATTATAATCATAAATTACATGTGAAGGTTTCAAGTACTACCATCTATTAATTTTGGTCTCTGATTCCAAAGTAATTTGTAACCTAGATTACATTCACGTCAGTAATTTGTAATTCAATTACATGTGAGCTAGTAATTTGTCCAGCTCTGAATCACAAGCATTAATCACCATCATACACTGTTTGGATATAGTCATGGGTTTCATTTCATGCACAGTTCACTATCATAAGTGGCCACCATTCACAGCCACAGGATGAGACAATAACTAACAAAAAACAAAGTAATTTGGCAACAGGTGCAATCTCTACCTATTTATCAGGTGGCAGCAAAGGACTGACAGTTTGGTGGCAATTTGCAATTGAACCTTTTGGCTAAAGGGAGTGGCGGTTCTACCCCAAATTTCCCCTGCCCGTGGGAAACCCTAAACTAACACAATGTGTCACTGGACTCCATAATTGTAAGTATCAAATGGAATCTACAAGGTGCAGCAAAAAAGTAGCCCCGTAAAGTTTTTCACAGTTTTCTCAGCAACCGTTTGCCATTTTAATCTGAAATTTTACACACTTATTTCTTGAAATGCTCTACGGCTAAATGCCAAGTAAGTCACTGTAAATGTTTAAAGTGTCTACCGCCATCTCCAAGTTTCAACACGTTTTCAGTCGCTTAATTGGAGAAGTCTTTTACAACCTTGTTGATCAGTCCTTGTGGCAAGTTGCCCCAGATTACCTAAAGTGCTTCCTTGAGTTTGGCGACAGTTTTCAGCTTTGTTTTAAGCTTGTCGTAAGCCTCCAACATTGCACTCTACACGTGATAATCCATTGGGTTTACACAGTGTCTCAAAAAACATACCAGACATTTTCAACTGTAACTTGAAAACCAATTATCAGCTGCTGATAATTTTTGGTACGAATATTCCTGATACAACTTGCCATCAAACGACCGTTCAGTTTCCCACCTCACGCAACGTTTGTTTCTGCACTACCTGGGGAAAGCACAACCAGCGAAATATCACTTTTTTATCCAATGCAATATGATTGCTTAATTAACATAAAGCATAAAAACACATTTTGTTCACATTTTTGACACTTTATCCAGTTGTTCATTTTTTAACTGCCTGCAGTAAAATTGCATGAAGTGCTGGCTCACTATGTGAACACAGACAAGGAGACGCTTTCTCCATTCATTGACAGCAGTATCGATAATGTTCTGCTCCACACCAATACAGGCTGTACGAGTCGCTTCTTGATTTCACAAACATTCCTAAACTTTATCTAGTAGACACACTGCTGCATGACAGTCAAACCTTGTAATAGACCGGCTGTTGGAGCCCCCCAGATTAGTATAGAGGGAATTTATCAACGACTTTTACATTCATTTTAACACGTATTATGCTTGGTCTGATTTCCCCAGGTAGTGCAAAAGCAGACGTTGGGTGAGGTGGAAACTAAAACACTTATTTAATAGCCAGTGGTGTCAGAAATATTTTTGCCAAAAATTATTAAAATCTGCTAATCTTTCTTCAAGTTACGATCGATAATGTCGGGGATGTTTTTTCAGGTTTTCTGTTTATTTCAACACATGTTTTGCTTGATCTGATTTCCCTAGGTAGTGCAGAAGCATACATTGGTTGAGGTGAGAAACTGAACGGTCATTTGATGGCAAGTTTTGTCAGGAATATTCGTACCAAATATTATCATAATCTGACAATTGGTTTTCAATTTATAGACGAAAATGTCGGGGATGTTTTCTTGAGACACAGTGTATATTCGGCGAATTTGGCGACCACTGGTCCTTTTTGATGAAATCTGGATGGTTGGCACGCAGCCAGTTCTGTACGCTGCGCACCCTGTGTGCTGGCACGCCCTGTGTGCTGGCACGCCGTGCTGCTGGAAGATGAATCCGGTGGGCAGCTGGCGACTGCTTTAAAAGAACGATAATTTAGTAATAATTTATAAACAAAATAAATTGCTGTTTATCAAAATTTCACAGTGTCGTCATCAGCAGTAACCTGTTAACCGGTTTTTGATCATTAAATAGCATTTTTAGCTTGAATAATTTTTAATGCTGGAATATCAATAGTCAGTCATGTTATAAAGTACATAACTTCGTCGTTTTTCAACAGAATTGCATTTCCTTTGGCAGTTGGTTGTAGAACGTTTTAGTGAATAAATCTGCAAAACTTGAAATTAAAATTCCAAACAGTTGCTGAGAAAACAGCAAAAAAACCTTAGGGGGCTACTTTTTCTGCTGCACCCTGTAAATCTGTCGAATGATTCAAGCTCCGATGACAGAAAGACAGACCACAGTACGGAGAAATGTGCAGAGACAGGAGAAATGCATGTGCTGCAAAAGTGATTCCTCATCATTTCATAGATATAGCAATTGTAAGTGCTTCCATGCTTTCCCACAGCTACAATCCAGTTTCTTCACAGAAAATAAATTCTTAACAGTGTCACCGTCATGCATGTAAGTACACTTACACAATCAGCTTTACAGGCCAATCATGTTTCTGCACTGCATGATATACAGATTAGACTTGCAAATAATAACTGTCAGCATATAACAAACAGAAATGACCCGCTAGAAATTCTTGTGAATGCACACTGTGAGCAATGCATCAGTAATACAATCTGGGACGTGTGCTGCAGTTCATCATATTGATATCGACATTCTACATGATGGTGCAAAACTGCAGTAAAACTGTACATCGTCAAAACACAGCATTCTCATCATGACGGCACGAATGATCGTTCCACTAGTTAACTGTACAACGTGACTCTCAACAGAAGCAGCAACAGTATTGGCAGCTAGCAACCTCTCCAGATTTCCATTAGGCAGGGCTGGAAAAGAACTAAGTTTCATAGATTTTTACATTTTAGCATACAAATGTTAAAACCCAGGAGAAACAACATCCTAAAAACGTCACATTGCTTTTTATTGAGTGAATGAGTGACCTCAACGTTCAAAAATTGTGCTTAAAAATGAAACTAAATCTGATTTGGACCATCAACTGCACAACTAACAAAAACCTCAAATTGGGACTTTTTCGATTTTTACAGGTATTTTAACCCTAAAACCAAAATTTTTGAAACCAATTTTCCAGCCCTGCTATCGGCTCATGCGGTACAACATGTACGTCATTATCATACGCTCTACATCTGAGCATGTATTTTGGTTTTGTCATGTGGTACTCTGTTGTACTTTGCTGATTTTTGCATTGCTGGTCCGACTCACAGATGGCTGCTGTACGTCGGTCTGTCAGCAACCAGTCACTGAACTGAATGGAAGTGAATACTGAGACAGCCACTAGTGTGATGTAGACGCTGCGTTCGGCCGCTGCATGATAGCACACAGCTATTCACAGCACTTGCCAGCACTAGGCTTTTGGCAGATAGTCATAAGTATACGTTGTATGGCTGCAGACAGTTCAATATATCATAAGTGACCACCATTCATATCCATGACGTGATATGGAGGCCGAATATCCATGCCCTGCAGCAGCACAATATCACACAAATGACAACACAACTGTAATAATGCTATCATGTAAGAATAGAGTAAGTACTTCAAGTTGTATTTGAATTCGTTAACGAAAACAAAGAATTTACCAGAAAAATACGAAGAAAAATTAAATTCTGCTGCACGAATCGCTAATCATCACAACTGTGACTGAAGACTTCAAAAATGATGCACGATTATTACTGAAAATGGAACATAAAAATAGTTCTAAAAACACAGTGCAAAATGTTTCTGTTCACAATTATCAGCAAAGTAAATGAGTGCATGGCACTACTTTTATACTATACTGTATCAACATCATATGGCATTTGCACTTCAGCAAATACTCTACTCATCTTTATCTAACCATTTTGTTGCAGTAAACAGTGAACAATAGATAGCAATGACCAACACAACATAAACCTGCTTACTGACAAGCACCACCCTAAATGCCATGCTAACTGTCTGTAACTAATTATTAAACAGCAGATCACTGGTAGTCACACAAACCATGGAGCTGTGCAGAACTGGTTCTGACGAGGCGGTGACATTGTGACTTGCAGAATATTCATCGGCTTTCTCTTCCTCACGCCGCTTCAAGCAAGCCGCTTTTGGATTCAGATTCCGCTCTACAAATGGCATTACTAGCTGTTCAACTACCGTACAACATGCTCAGGAAACAAAGCAATTTTCACTATACCTACAGCACATTAAAATGATGAACAAAGTGTCAAATATAATTCCTCATCATATAACTATCAGCCCCAAGTTATCTGCATCAACTTTAAATTCTATCTAATGACAAACTGTCGGTAACAGTTGGCTCAACTATCAGATCGATATAATAACACCAATGTGACAAGAAATGTGATACCATATATGACAACACATAATACAGGTAACATAATGCAATGCAATACAGGTAAATATAATTCAACATTCAACTACTGTCAAAAACGGCTAAAGACTTAAGCAACATCTAGTAACAGAGAGGAATGTTTTCAACGACAACTAATAAGTGTAATAATAATAAGTGACATTCTGTAATGACATTGTCCTAAGTGTCATTTCCATGATATTAAAAGTTGACTCACAAACCTAATGATCAAACATAAAATACTTGCAGAAGACTGGGACTGTACAGCAGTGCATATATTAGAAGTTTAAATCAATCAACCAATCATTTACTACACCAAAATCCAGCACAAATTCATACAAATTACAATTAAAAAAAACATATAAACTACGCTATAATGCTTTAAAAATGAAAACGTGTACAAAACTGTAGGGAAAAAGAATAAGCAACCCATCTTACACTTAAGAAATAAACATCACCTCAAAACTACAATTCAGTCGCACAGAAGACACAAACAGACCTCGAAGCTGCTGCTCTAACGTTGTAATCACATTAACGGCTTCCTGCAGTATTGTTAACTTTGTCAGAGTTTGAGCTGACCCAGTATGCAGCGATATCATCTGACCAAGCTCCTTGATCGCCTCGTTAATGTCACGAACCCGCAACCTACATACAAACAACACTCCGGTATCTTGCTGTTGTAAGCAATGATGCTTATAAAAGCAATTTGTGGATCAAACCCAATATCCAGTCTAGTCCGCTAGTTACGATAAGATAACCAAAGATATGATCAGACCAAACACAACAACCAATTAAACCCAAAATTCTGAAGTATGCCAATAGCTATATTATCAGTTTGAAAAGCAGTTACACATTAATTGTTAGTAACTTCTTCTAAAGTAGTGATAACTACATTCTAAGTTAAAACTACTGCTTCAAAAACTTGCTAACAACTTGGAAGGGTAGTTGTGTAACTAGCAGTAGTTGCTGCAATATTCACGTGCCCATCACCGTAAGATCGGTTTTAAACTCACACTCCACAGATGTTAATACATCTTGATGTAAAACATTTCGTCCTACAATTCCGTGTGCAACATTCAGTCGTGACACTGACAGACCTTTCACGAGCATTGTTCTGCTGTCTGCGCAGCTTCTCTCTGACTGCTTTATGCTCCGGGCTTATGTCATCATCATCCGCATCCTCGTCATTCCTACCGACAATATACACCGTGGGCCATAAAAAACGTGCCACTTTACCTTTTCCATATTTTCGCCAATTATTGACGATTTTCAAAATTCTTTCACTGGCACTCTGCAGACAATTTGCAATAATGTGATCATTATATATCCCACCACATGGTATACCCATTTCTACACTACCTCATGA
>Ga0209671_1009855_pt1 | contig 10026 bp, 8 predicted proteins | sample WorMetHERISLAND2_2_FD_187401 | JGI IMG/M metagenome (GOLD analysis project Ga0209671, IMG submission 187401) | Marine gutless worms symbiont microbial communities from Max Planck institute for Marine Microbiology, Germany - Olavius geniculatus... | ecosystem: Host-associated > Annelida >... | reverse complement strand
AAAAAAGTGATATTTTGTTTGTTCTATTTTCCCCAGGTAGTGTAGAAACAGATGTTGAGCGAGATGGGAAATTAAATTGTCACTTGACGACAAGTTGTCTCAGGAATATTCGTACTAAAAATTATTAAAATCCGATAATCCTTCTTCACGTTACAGTCGAAAATGTCGGGGATGTTTTTTGGGACACAGTGTACAGTGCACTAGCTTTGCTGCGTCCGCTACTTTGCGAAATTGCATTCACCAAAACATTCAACGATTTGACGCGACGTTTTCGTTAGACATGTATTTGACTACATTTTTACTGTGCACACGCATACACGCAGAATCGTTAAAACTAATAAAACCGTTTGGTTCAGCCATCCGAGTTTATTTCGACCGCCAGCATTAATTATTTTTCACGCGTTTCGGGTGTGGCAGAACCTTTAGTGATCATCTGTAATTAATTACGCCTTCTGCCTGCAGCTTGCTTCTGTGAACCGTTGACGACAAATGTCATCGTCGCCGCGTATAGCACGTGACATTCTCTCTCTCCTTCTCTCTCTCTTTTACTTTCTTCTTTCTACTCTATCTGTAGGTTACATCAGCTGATGCCAAAATCGGCACGAACGTTTCTTGGGGCAAGAGCAACTAGCATGCGTATTTTTTCTCAAAATGTCAAAAGCCAAGCTGCCGGAGACCATAAGCATGCCATTCTCCATTTTACACTTAGCGCTTTACCTTTCTTTCCTCTCGACTTTCGCACACACGTACACCTACACTGCGCAGATCTATCTGTCGGTCATTTTCGGATAATGTTTCCTGGGGCCGTATCAAGCCCGTATGCATACAGACGTCGTAGTAAGGCCTACATTACGTCACGACTAACAGCAGTAAACAGCCTGGACAGTGTGAAGCCCGCAGCTATCTGAAATAAACAACATAATAAGTTTACAATAATTTCGAAGAGTACATTTGAAAATATAGCGGCCTACAACAATAGATCGTCTTCAAATAGCTGCTATTGACCGTAGGTAATGATTTAGACAAGTTGTTTGATAAGTGCACATACGACATACTCGTATAACTATGTCGCCCTTTTTCCCTTGCTGACATTATTCGGCGTTTCTTGACCAATTTACTGAACAACACTTATAGCTATTCTGAAGGTCAACTGAAATTTCATCTTTACAGGTACATGTACATTGTCCATAGCTAAGCGCTATCGACTGGTTTGTGGACGTCGGTGCCAGGTGGGCGTCATTTTCGGGATGTGCTTGACGTCCGGTGACCACGACCTTGTTCGTTGATTTTTTGAGCGAAATATTAGCACACCTGCCCTAGAGAATGTTTACGTTGGTTTTAGTTTTCTTTGTGTTCTGTTATTTTTGAGTTAAAAGCCTGTACGGGCGAAAAGCGTTATGGACGACCGGACGAACAAGACCGGCAATGCGGTCTATTACGACGGCCACATAGGCCTAACAGTGACAGAGTCTGATACGGTTGCGTGTACAGTTCGACGTGCTGTCTTTGCTTCCTCTGGACATCTTTTACCTGGTGCCTTCTGCCAACTATTGCTCACTGCTCCGCTTGCCCAGGGTTCTCAAGGTGCGCACTTTGTTCACTTTATCAGGGCAGTGACGTAACCACCGGAAGGCGGGATGGTACTATAGTTAGCTTACGTCCTTCCAAACTTTATTCGCAGCTAGAGCTGAAACTTGTAATAAAAATGTATTATAACAAAAAGACCCAAGAAGCAGTTAACAGATTGAAATTTATTCGATAAATATTCCGAATTTTGTTTAAATTTTTTCGTCATGCCAAAGGCGCACTGCATCTGCATGTGCACTGAGAGTAAACGCTGAACCTACGAATTTCTAAGAAGTGACGGCCACTGACATGAATATGCATTTTAGCTTTGGCAGATGTTTGCAGGTGTCTCTATGTGAATTTTAGTGTTTTTAGAAATATGACTCGTGACTGATGTGTGGTTGCTGACAGATCCAGACATTCTGGGAGTTTTACGACCGACTCGATCAGCACGTTAGTTCCGGTCATATCGTAAGGTCAGTGAACTCAACTTATTGCACGGCGTTCAAATGGCTGTATCAAAATACCAAATTAGATGTTTTATTTGGGTGGTGTCTGGTGTCCATTACATATTCTTATTTTTAAAATAATGAAAATAAATTGCATGCAATGGGCTTAAACCTGATTTGTCATAGACCTAGGCTACTTGTTAGCATTTTATTTGCTTAAAACTGATTTAAATTTTGGTTTTGACTTAGTTTAAATTTTATTGCAAATGCGAACAGTAAAGTTTCTTTTCAGGTTTTGTTTGTAGTTTTTTGGTCAGTTTTATTTTCGGTTTACCGCACGAGTAATTGCTGTTGTGGGTACACCTAGCGTTTTATTTAATATTTCGTGCGTGACCAGGGTGTTGCTATAAGCTGTGTGATTGATAGCTATACTAAATGAAACCGCACGTGTTTTCAGATGATGAACACAGTCTAGTTTTTAAACGAAATGAATGATTAATTAATCGTTAATTTTTTTAAAAAGGTTATTATTAATATTTTTACTCCTTTTTGCTACGTTCCTAACATGTTGACGACCGACCGCGTCGTCACGACCGACCGACCTCAGTTTCTGGCAGAGCCTACCTGGAAGAACTTCAAATGGCCATATCTCCATAACGGTGCCAGATAGACGCATTGTCACAATGGACCACCCACAGGAAGTGGCCCGCCACGAGTCGAATGGTTACGTGACCGATGACGTCACGTGACCCAAAAAAGACAAGGTCGTGACCTCATTATTTTTGAAGCGCCATATTTCTATAACGGTGCTATTTAGATACATGCGTTAAGATATAACAAGACAAATGGCAAATTGCGTCATAGTCCATTATTGGAAATTGTCTCCCCGAAGTTCGTAAAATATTGCCAGTCTTTACGAACCGACGCCAGTCACTATGAGTATAATATTAGACGAATTTCTAGTCGGAAGAAACGAAAAAGCAGTTAGAAGAATACAGGTGAAAATAATGCGCGCAAAGAGTACATCAGATTGGTCACAGTCCAATAATATTTCTTGTATAATCATTACCGGCTTTGCTGAGAAGGCTGTTTGATGTGTACAATCGTGCAGGGTCGTACGAACGATGACGTACATGTTTTTTCTAATTCACCTCGAGACCTGCGGTTACTTCGGTATTTCGGCGTACGTCGGACTTGGCACGGACGAATGGGTTTACGATGGCACCGGCACCGCGTCAGTTTCTTGCTTTATAAGTTCTAACTCCACTCGTTTGGAATTGTTCTGGATTCGTTACGCAACACGCTGTAGAAAGTGTGGAACATCTTGACGTGTTCGGATGCTGTGGATTTGTTGTAGGCCTTCGATTTCATACCGACTTGTGCCGTAAAACGTGTTGTGATGTGCCTTGTTGCATACTTGTTGTACAGCATGTTGTACAACAAATTCACAACAAATCCAAGCAAATAGAATTTAAGCGTAAATACAGAACAAGTTAAAGAAAAAAATCCGCATAAAAATTGATAGCCTACAGCTAATCCACAGCTTTCTCGCATTATTAAGCTTCACTTGTACGATTTGTTGGGCAACGAATCTACATGAGCTCGAAACAGTGGACTTTGGGTTTTGTTTTCGTTTTCCTGCACTCACAAATTTTCTTTTAGTTTATTTTTCGTAACAAATACACGCCGTAGGGCTATAATTTTTTCTGCTAAGACCAAAAACTTTGTATAAAATGCGTCTTAACGTTTTAAATTTCTTTCATAACGTTTGTTACATTTGTGATGTATGGTGATGCGGTTTTTGTGCTACAGAGTCAACTCGGCTTAGCTTTACATCCTTTCGGTGCGTTTACTTGTGTAAAATAGAATGGCGGGTAACGCTTTGTGATTCCATATGGCAGGTGGCGCTCCGTAGCTTTAAAATATGATAGTAGACGCTCTTTGACTCCTTATAGCGTGATTGAGTGAACGTTTGCATGTTGTCGCTGGCAGTTATCTTCACTGCATGTACTTGGCGTCAAAAACGGCGACGTCCATCGGTAACAACGCGGTCCCAACGATGCAGGTGGAATATATGTTTATGACTTTCTACTGGCTACTCGGTATATTCGTCTTCGCCATGCTCATCGGTCAGGTAATAAGTTAACTTGGACATCCCAGAATATAATTAAACATCAATGCCAAACGTTTGTACGGGGTGGACCATAAAAATAAGTTCCTAACTTTCCTGCACTTAGACAATCCATATTCGTGAAACAGCCGGGGAGGTTCCAACACGTTTTAGAATTTATTATGTCGCGTTAGTCGTTACACTTGTACGTGTATAATACACGTGGTAGACTGTGATGATTATTCGTAGGCTAACTCACGTACATGTATTCAAAATCTGGCTATATTTTACAAGGTATATAGTGTTGCGATGTTTGATGATAGAGAGTGGCTTGATAAAAAAGTATGTCTATGTTTTTGTCATAACTCAATTAAATATTACGTTAGTTTCAAAATTTTCAACAGTATGTTTTGCTGTAAATTTGGATTCAAGTCGCCTTCCTCTGTTTCTTTCGCGGCGACGGTAATAATTTTCTGCAGATATTCTTGAAGACCGCAGCCAGTCGCTTTCATTTTTATGCAAAAGAAATGTGTGAATAGCTTAGGCCTACTGCGTAACGGAGATAATCCAGAAGTATAGGTAACGTAGTCAGCTAAACGTGATGAATAACTGTTGGCTCTGTTTTGTTGATGCGCCAAAGATACGCGACATTTTCCAAGCGGCCGACGCGAACCGAGATCGTTACCGCAAAACAAACGACCAAACGATCTACTATATGAAGTCACTCAATGTGCCCAAGGAGCTTCAGGATCGAGTTCGAATGTGGTTCGCTTATAACTGGGAGCATTCCAAGACACTGGGTAGGGATCGTAATTATATCGGTTGTTGCCGCCCGCATTGACTTTACTATGTACACGATTAGTTGCAATAAACGTTCACAGCACTTTTTTCGTTACTTTAAAATGCATTCCAATTTTTTTTAAACCGTTATTACATCTGTTGTAAGCAGATTTAGCTATCTGCAGTGTTTCTCGTTACAAAGAATTTTTTTAAAATGAAATTTTACCGATAATGTGGAGAGTAACACAATTATCGAGCGATCGTTAGATTTTCTTAGCAATCTGATTTGGGATCCGGCTGCAGGATTGCGGATCCGAATTCAGATACTGACATTTTTGATCGCTTATTTAGCAAATCGTTTTTACAAATGAGGTGAGACCCAAGAAACGGTTGTTAGATCGCGGCAGGTGGCATCACGTGCTGTTTCTGGTAAAGGTTCGAGGTCTGACCGCTTTTAGATAGTTATAAGCTTATTTTATTTTCAATTTTCGTCATATGATTGTAACCTTTACCACGAAAGACAATAATTATAAAGCGTTAAATGTTCAGACGAGAACTCGCTGTTGGAAGCTCTACCGAAGAAGATGAAAACCGACCTAGCAATACACGTGCATTTCAACACACTCAGCAAAGTCAAGCTGTTTCAGGTCGGTTTAGAATTCAACAGCTGAATATCAGATTGTCGTTGTGCGTCTGTGAATTTGATTTATATTTGTTTCAAATACACTGATATATGTAATAAAGGTCCAATGACTTTTTGTAGCCTATTTTTAATGTCATTCTTGTTGTGACTCCATCGAATAAACCGTGTTTGTCGCAGAACTGTGATAAAAACCTGCTATACGACCTGGTCCTGAAGCTGAAGCCGGTGCTGTTTCTTCCCGGTGACTACATTTGTCGCAAGGTCAGAGCGCTTTACTGCATTCAACTCGTGCGTTTTATTGTGCGACCGTGCTAATAGGCCGCAATATCGCGGGTCTTCCGCGTTTCCGTCCGTACGGTCCGTCTGTTCCTTACGTGCTCTTAACTTGATAACCGAAATCAGCGTGAACGTGTTCCAGGGCAAAAGCAAGCGGTGTGTCAATTTTTAGTTTAAAGGATTATACCCCGTTTACACGATCGAGCAAACACCGAGCAGACATTGAGCAAAGATGAAGCATGCATAATACCTCGTTTACACGATCAAGCTGGCTCGACGAGCTGGCTATATGTTAGCTGAACGAGCTACTCGATGTTTGCTCGACGTTTGCTCGATGTCTGCTCAATGTTTGCTATGTTTTATGCATGCTTCATATTTGCTCGATGTTTTTTTCGATAGCTGCTTGATGTTTGCTCGATCGTGTAAACGGGGTATAAAGCATAACAAACATCGAGCAGTTTGCTCAAGCAAACATCTAGCAGACATCGAGCAAACGTCGAGCAAACATCCAGCAAGCATCAAGCAAACATCGAGTTGGCTCGTCCAGCTAACATATAGCAAGCTCGTCGAGCCAGCTTGATCGTGTAAACGGGTATCAGTTTTACGGTTACGTTTAAGTACGTTAGCTTCAGGCAGACGGCCGCGCAATACGTCGGCGCTAGGACTGTTGAATAACAAACAGCGTTTATTTTTTTTGCTTAAACTACAAAAGCTGTCTGCCATGTGTGAAAGAATAATACGCTATAGGTTGGTGTTGGTTTATAGGGTGAGGTTGGCACGGAGATGTACATCGTAATGATGGGACAGGTTGAAGTCGTCGGCGGACCAAACAACAGTCTCGTCTTCGCTACACTGCACGAAGGAAGCGTCTTCGGAGAAATCAGGTAACAAACACCCTCGTAATTTTAGAGGCTGTGCATAATGTGTGATCTGAATTTAGTACTTTTAGTCGTTTATTTATGCGCACACGCACACGCATAAGACTTAGACTTAGGTTTTTCTGTTCCTGCTATAGAATGTGGGCGACGAGGGCTTTCTACGTCTTTGCGATCACCAGCAACGGATCTTGTATTCTCTTAGCTGATATACATCCCTAGCACGTCATCTCGTATAGTGTGTCTTGTCATGTCTTGTTAAGTCTGCCTCTTCTTTCGCCTTCTGCAGTTCACTTTACTGCTGCACTGACTGGTCTACTTGGTGGTAGATGTAGGACATGACTAATGAATCGTTTTTGTTTTTGTCCACTGTGTCGTGCAGATTCTAATTTCGTTTTCTATATAGTTTTACGAGAATCTTAGAATATTTCACAAAATTTGTGATGCGCACAAATAAATTATGATTTTATGCTACAAATAAAATGACTTTGATTTGTGCCAAATCTGGTACCGAGAAAATCATTTTGTGAAGTTATAAGCTGTGAAAGACAGCGGTTTTGCTTGTTGGTTTTGAATACTATAGCAACTTTATTAATATATACGTTGTTTTTTTACTTTATATAGGCTACTCGTACTGTGCTAATGTATGTTTGCAGTTTATTGGCTTTGGCCGGCGGAAATCGACGCACGGCGGACGTTCGTTCGAAAGGATATTCTCAGTTATTTTTGCTGTCAAAAAATGACTTCGAGGAGGCGATGAGAGAATACCCTGATGTGCAGAAAATGCTCAGAAAGAAAGCCAAGTAAGTGAATTACTAGACACCAGATACGTTTCTTTATCTGCAGACTGAGGGTGTTTACACATGTGCGACAGACATTTGGGGTTTAGCCTACATTTTGGTGGCATGGCGTAGTTGGTAACGCGTCTCGGATGAGACGAAGTTACTCTACGCCGTGCCCGGTTAGTACTTAGATGGGTGACTGTCTACAGTACGGAGCCAGCCAACTAGATCGACTCAGCCTTCTACCCTCCGTAGGATGGTAAAATGAGTACTGGCGGTGGTCAAGGCCATTGCTAGGGAAGAAGCGGCGAGTTCTGCGCAACAGTAGGCCCTGTGGCCAGGACTGCAAGTATACCGATCCAGTCGGTTAACCCGGCGGACTTGGGCTGTATGCTAGCTTAATTGGGCTTCGCCCTCGCCGGCTCAAAGTGCCGTCAAGGGGATGAGCTCCCTCGCAATGGACCTAGCTGTCTATGCGGAATCTTCTTCTTCTTCTTCTACATTTTGACTTGCGCGATGTAGTCTACATAAGTCATTTACATATATGCTTACTGGGACGTGCAAGGGCGTATTAATGAGAGGACCCTTGCGCCTATTCTCCGCTTTAAAAGTGAAACATATTGTAACAAGAGAAAATAATCGTAAAAGGAAAGAATTGTGCCAGGTACAACGTAAAAATGTGCACACACGCGTCCTCTTCTAAATACGTTACTGCACGGAGTTCTGCGCTCGTTACTGCTGCCTAATAAACGACGACGAGGACTGCGATGATGACGTCTGGTTTCAGAAATCTGCTGTCTCAGCAGAGAGCGCGTAACGCTGAAGCTAAAACTGCCGAGGCTGAAGAAGTTATTCGCAGTCGACCCGAAACTCCCAAGTTGCTGAAAACAGTCATAAAGGTTTGCTACAGTGTAGTTAATTAGACTTTATTAAGGCTGCTCGGCAAAGAGCGATAGTTCCGCCAAATGGCCTTAATATTTTGCGACCGATGTTTTTGGCACTTTGCAGCGCGATTTCTTTAGACTTTGTCGGCCGACTGCCGTGAAACTTTGCGAAATAAATTTTTTTATTAAAATCTAAGTCTCAAAATTTTGGGACTCAGAAATAAAATTGGGAAAGAAAAGAAACGCAATTTTTTGTGCGATTTCGGACAAATTCAGATTTCGAACGGAATGGATCGAGATGTTAAAAATAAATAAACCATCTGATCATTGAACCACTACAAGTTCTGCCATTTTTTGACGATAAATTAACATTAACAAAAACGTTTTAGATGCGCATTTTGACTCGCTCTCAATCATTCACCTTTGCCAAAAGATTATACTTTCGCCCCTAGCGGGTTCTAACGCCTCGAATTTTTGACAATTTTTCGCCTAAACGTTTTATGTGTAGCCCGTAGGCTGCTACTTTCTCATGTCGTGTAGCTGTTGTTTTTTAAACTGATCTTTAAAACATTACTGCTTCAGAAAGCGTTTCATCTCTGATTAATTTTTTTAAATATTTTGCATTATGTTTAGATCTTATGTTAGCTGTTACGCTTTTGTTGTACACCACTCGTCATTCTTGTACATGATTATTGTTGCTTGGTCGATTGATTGAGTGTCGTGTTGTCGGCATGACGTGATCTGTAGATCGTGACGGAGGAATCTCACATTCACGATCTGCTCGGCGTACGGCGACGTAGCAGCAACATGGCGCCAGACCAGCAGCAACAGCAGAACGAGGCAAATGATACAGCAGCGACCACGTCATCACAGCTGCCGCAGCCGACTGGTGACGTCACCGGCCCCGAGTCACGTGATCATGACGAACAGTGCGTCTCCGAGGCCGCAGGTCTCGGTGTCGAGGTATGACGATAGTCTTTATTAAAGCAATTAACAGACAAACCGCTGTAAACACAATGCAAAACATACTGACATGCTAAAAAAACAACTAAAAATAGTCTTTGTACAATACACGATAGATAAAATTGCACTCATCAATACTATTTATTTTGGAGGGAAGTTCGTAGTTATGCAGTAGTGTAGCCTATTAATAGGGTGCAGAAAATTTATTGAATATACACGTGCACGACGTGTGCTCTAAGTTTGCTTCATGTTTGCTTCATGTAGGCCTATGCTTGATGTTTGCTTCATCGTGTAAACACCCCATAATTGGGCCATGACAAACAGTCCAGAAGTGGGCGCCAGATTTCTGCATCAGTCGGTTTGTGCAGGGCACCGGTTTCTGAACTGTATGTTATCGGCACTGCATGCGGTTTACTTCGCTATCAACCTGCTTGAGCATATCTGCGCGTTTCTGAAACTTGAGTGTAAAAATCAATAAGCAAATGCTGCTCTATTTCTGCTATGCAGACTGTTGCAATTCAACATTTAAAGCAAGGGATGCAACAGTCGATACGCAAGAAGAGACGCGGTGTCTATTTTTGCGTTGCGTTCGTTACGTGAGTTGCGGACGAAGGAAACCGCTTCAATCCCTGCGTCGTGGCAGTTGCGTCGACTTTTCTTGCTTTTGTTGCGACGTCTCACTTGCATATCAGTAGCAC
>Ga0209671_1009850_pt1 | contig 10028 bp, 4 predicted proteins | sample WorMetHERISLAND2_2_FD_187401 | JGI IMG/M metagenome (GOLD analysis project Ga0209671, IMG submission 187401) | Marine gutless worms symbiont microbial communities from Max Planck institute for Marine Microbiology, Germany - Olavius geniculatus... | ecosystem: Host-associated > Annelida >... | reverse complement strand
CAACAGAATCACATTTTATTTGGCTGTTAGATGTAGAAGGTTTCAGTAAATAAAGCTGTAAAACTTCGTATTAAAATCGCAAACAGTTGCTGAGAAAATGGCGAAAAAATTTAGGGGTCCACTTTTTTCTGCCGCACCCTGTAGGTCCTTTTGAAACTGCATATCAAAGCCAAGTGAATTTTTTACAAATAATTATTAAAACACATTTCTGCAAACTTGTTAGTTAAAATAATTAACTAAATTTCTTTCTCTTCTAGCATTACTGATAATAGCAATAACCAATTAACCACAGCACTTGCCACTCTCACTGCAAGTGTTGCTGTCCTGGCTAGTGATGTTTGCGCTGATTCACTTTGTAGTGATACTTTGCACATCACAAGCACTACAATTTCAAAGTGCTTCTCTGTTCATGCGATCATGGACAGAATCTTCAATTTTTTATTCGCTACAGCAGAATGTTTCACGTATTAACTATGGCCTGGGCGTCTGTCTGTCTGTCTGTCACACTGTAGTACTGTATCAAAATGATGCAAGCTAAGATCACAAAATCTTCACTGTCGGCTGCGCCAAGAACTCTAGTTTTGGGCGACAAAATTTTGAGCTCATGGGTGAGAGAGTCCCCTCAAACGAGAGCAGGAAAAAGTTCTTGATTTACCGCTAATGGTTCGTCTAGCGTAAAAACGGCTGCAAATAAACACAGACATACTGCTTATCATAACAAGCATGCAGTGACAAGCTTTTTAGGGCTATCAACAATTCAACATCGATGACCTTGAATGACCTTGAACCCCCATAATAAGGGGCAGAGTTTTCAATAGCAGACGTTTGGGCGTAAATACGCCAAAAAATTTCAGCCCGTACGCCCAAATTTTAAGACGTGGACGTCACGACGTCCGAATCAATTTGCTTCTTATTACGTTTATTTGTCTATAATAAGCTGGAAATTGACGTCAGAATCTGTTTTCCAATGTTTCATTGGTTTAATAATTTTTTCTGACTGTAGTGTTTCTGAATACTTCATTTCATGAAGCCCAGCTGTCGCTAGGGAAGATGCGCTACAGCCTATATAGTTCCTGTTACACTTAAGGTCATCCGAAGTCAATAATTTTCATGTCATTTGAAAGCCAATATATGTGACTTTCTATTAGTGATTAATAGGTAACTTGGCCCTATCTTTCACCGTTTCTGAGACACGGCTACTTTACTTGAAACTTTCCATTTAAAATTGCGGCGAAACCGCTACATGGTTACTATTGACAGCCTATAGGAAGTAGTCAGCGCCCTATCCGATAGTACCATCGCCGACTCTCTACGACTAACCGTTTAGTCACAATACCGCACGATTGTCATACCATAGTGTGTTATGACCAAAGACGTTATCTAACGTCTTTGGTCATGACCTTCCAAGGTCATCCAAGGCCAATAATTTTCATGTCATTTGAAAGCCAATATGCAACTTCCTATAAGTAATCAATAGCAATCTAGGCCCTATCTCGCACCGATTAATCACAATTATACATCCGTGACAGACAGATTGACAGACAGACGACAATCGTGCCACAGACGCGCTATTCAGCAAGGCTGTAGTGCGTAAAAACCACGACCTATGTTGGTGGTGTGTTAGTGACGCATATGTAGTAAGTCTTGTTTTGCATCAAGTTTTTGCTTGAGTTTTCTTGTAGGCCTACTTGCATGACTTTCAGATTTTGTACACTGACGTCCAAATTTTTTAGCTTGGAAGTCATGACGTCCTGAAAATTCAGGTCTATTGAAAACCCTGATAAGGGGTTTTAGTAAATTTTTGCAATTTTGGGCTGTGACACACATTCTGTTAACTATACAATATGCCTAATTGGTGCACACCCTCATACTCTATTAGCCTTGCTGGCACCTGAAAAGGACAGTCGGAGCTGGCAAGACACTGACTCTTCAGCTCCGACCGACTGAAGAAATAATATGGCAGATGCTCGTCGGGCAAATTAATACGATGCCATGACACCGTGCAATGGCAGAGCATGGAGACATTCACAAGCAACAAGCAGCAGAAGTACACTCCAGCAGTTTGCTGATCCATGCAACTCTGCAGATACATGATCAACGTACAGAAGAAAAGCATTGTTATCCAATAACCTATAACTAAACTATTCACAGTGTTTAAAGAGAAACTATCATGAAAATTTCACTTTTTTAGAATAAATGACATACGTGAACATATAAACAAGATAAAATTTATGGCGAGCCAATCTTGAGCAAATTTTGACTGATTGTCGCACATTCGACACAAAACATACTGTATGACACACTTGCGCAGTCGCTTGGTACCGATGACGTCATTGGTACAAAGAGCAGCCAAAAATAACATGGGACGAATAGGATTTTGATCAATTTTGATGAGGTTTTGATCGAATACTATGTCGGGGTGCTTTGGAACAGGATTTTCCAATCACCAGGGCACTCTGGGAATCACCCTGCACCGTCTGCCAAAACAATAAAAGCTGCAGGCCATCTGCAGAGTTGGATAATGCGTGCCAAACAAGCGCTGAAAAATCGGCTGATTCCAACATTGTACGTCTGTTTTATGCCAAGACAGTCGGCCGTCTTGTAGATGAATCAATTCTTAATTGTCTACGTTTGAATTGTTATGGCTTGTCAAACATACCGTCACAATTTCGTCACTGAAATCTTGCGCGTAAACAGTCGACTACGCTCACCGGCCTCACACTATAGCTCAGCAGCAAAGATATGCAGATTTTTGACTTTTGAGTCCGCGCCCATCTGCAGATTCTGATTTGAGACCCACATTTGCAGTAGTATGCAAACTTTTATGCACAGTCCGTTTGCATCCACAGTGTTTAGTACCATGCGAATTGACAGTTCATCTCAGACCAATAGTCTCTATAGGCCCAGTTACCTAAAGCTGCATAAAATGTTGAAATAAAACTCGATAAAAATGATTCATACGTCAAAAAGTCACGTATTTAATGGCTAAAACAAAATAAAAATTGCCCATAGCTTTCAGAATGCTGAGTAATAAATAGTTACCTATGAAAACCAGCAATTTTTCGTCTAAGAGAGATTCCACATTTCATTCATGGATCAGAAATATTCTGCGGATACCGGTCCACACATGGAATCGCACGCAACACGCACATCATTTATGCCAAACTGCGTCGAGTCTTTTGTTCACTTCAGATCCGGTAATTTCGCTCACAAATAAAAGCAATTTACGTCATTTTTATGCACATTATGTGTGCGAATTTTGCTACACATGAAAAAAGACATGCTATTGTTTTAGTTTCTGGGTTTACCTAAATTATGATTTTTGATGACAGTTTCCCTTTAAGTAGAAAAATCGCAGCAGTTAGCTATACAGGTACTGAGACGAAGAAGCATGCCTAATTGTGTAGCTATCACGTGCAAACTTTGGCACTATCGCAAAACTTCCCCACCCGAATCCTAAGGCTAACCCTAATCCTAAGCCTGACCCTATCCACAACCCTAACCCTAAGCCTAAATCCCTAATTCAAACCTTCTTGTGAAAAACTTTTGCGACAGTTTTGCAAACTTCTATCAGTTCACACTTCAGAATCGGTTTGACACTGATGCGAGTGTGACCGGTTTTGATGTTGATTAGGGGACTGCCAAAAAATTCTGTCATCAGATTTTGACGATTTTTCCACAAGATATACTACTAAGTCTTCTGTCAACGTGCAAAGTTAGTACGAAAAAAAAGAATTTTGAGATTTTGGAATAAATATGTTTGGGGGAAATTTTTTTAAATTGATGGAGGTCAGAGGTCCCCAATTTCAGAATTAAGGCAGAACCATAGGCCTAGGCTCATATGGGGTGATGCCAAAATTGGCCTTCAAAATTGCTCACAGGAGTAGATATTGAGGTCAAAAATTTGAACTTTGACCAAGATTTCCCCAAAATTGAGACGTTCTCATGCCCAAAATTTCACATTTTTTGGAAAGCCCTTGGGGAGGGCTACAATCCCTGAAAATTTTGTGGGACAAAATTTGAAAACAAAAAACATGTTTAAAAAATCGGCTAGAGTGAAAACTACGGTACCGGAAACAAACTGATAAATGTAAACAAACCAATGTACCATTTTGTACACACTCACCACAACAAAATAGTTCTAAACAACTTGCGAGTTTCATTGCGTTTTAACAAATATTTTTTTTTGTGATTTTAACACATTTCGCTTTGTCTGTTGAATTTCACATTAGTTTAATTCAGTAGTCTAATTATCATTAGTTATTTCTTTTTGGTGTCGTTTTCTTCATACACGCTAGCCATTTTCGCATGCGATCAAATAAGTAAACAGGATCATTGACCTATGCACAGTTACGCACAACTGCTATCAAAATTACTATCTTAACCACAAAATGGGGGTAGGGTCTAGGGAGGGGGCAGCGCCCACTCCCAAGGAAAATAAAAATGTGATTAATTGTTTCACTAGAACACAATAACTTGGTTCGGAAAGTGCTCTTCAGTAAAAAATTATTCAAAACAGCACAGCTCTAATGTGGCGAACTACTTTAGTAAACACGAGATATCATTGCGCCGGTACCGTCATCTTCACACGTCCCAAAAAATCACTCGGAAGCCCCATAGGTTAATAGTGCGAAAAAGCACTGGGGTGCAAAATCGTCCTGACAGCTGCAATATATTTCCTGGTAGGTATTCATATGAGGTGTCTGAAAATAACATTGATTGTTTCTGCTCCCCATATGGGGTAGGCGGTTGTTATGCACATCCTGGTCTAAATACTCGTTTGGCGGGCTGGCGGCAGACGACATTATGCTGATTGTTCTGCTGCTTAACAGACACTATAACAAGTACAGTTAATGACGGCCAACTACGATAGTTCCGAAATACGTCGTCCAACCACCTTTCACAAGTTCTCAATGTAGATGCGTCGTTTACCACATAAAAAAATGTATAATACTGACACGAAAATCAACAACCGTGACAACGTAAACAAACAAAGAATATTTACTCAAGCGGTCAAGCGGACTAGAAACACCGGTAGTGACCGGTGTCGCTAAAATGCGTCTGGTTCGTCTGCGTCTAGTGCGTCAGGGCCGAAGGGTATTTTGCGTCTAAATAGTGCGTCTGAGAGCGGCAGCAAAAATGCGTCTAGACGGGTACAATCTGCGTCTTGCCAAGCTTACAAACCTTACAAACAGCTGGCGTGACAGTTGACACCGTTTATCACTTCACGTATGGCGGCATGAATTAATTTGTAACTGATAAAAAATTTATTATCTATTGGAAGTACCGTACGCATTATTAAAAGTATTTAATAATAACCAGTGTAAACGATGAATACGACGAGCGTTTTAACTCTTCCCTACATTGTTTTCTGAACACTCTGAACTATGCTGCATGTAGCTTAGTGACTGTTTGTCAGCAGCAGTCAATTGATGCATGTGTATACTTTCAAACTTGAACGTTCATGAAAAGCAACTATCAAAAAGTAACCTAATTCATATAATTCACAATAAACTACTGCAACGAATACATTATAGCATCGACATATTATTTTAAAAAACAGCCTTTGTGCTAATGATTACATCACACGATACAAATGTGCGTATATAAATACTCGTACAGTCGTACGTAATCAAAAATCGCACGAGTCTTGGACCAGGCAAGGACAATAGGCCGTCATTCAAAGCTGAAAGCAGTGACGTCATTCCAAATATAACGGGTAATATGCGTCTATTAGACGCACTATTTAGACGCAAAATACCCGTTTGCCCAGACGCACCAGACGCAGACGCACCGGACGAATTTTACCAACACCCGGTAGTGATCGGTACATTTATTGTACCTTTTTACTTACTAAGTATTTACATCAAAGACCGGACAGTAAACAATAAACATGGATACGTTCAGTGCTGACGTGGAAGATGAAACTATTCTGTCGACTATTTTTAAGGATTCGTTTCCGGGAAATCTTCGTGACAACGCCGAGTTCGGACATTATTTGGCGGAGCTGAGCTCTTACGGAGTGAAACGTTTATGTCGCGAGCCGGACAGGTCGGATATGGAAAGTTTCAAAGTCCTGTATAATACTACCAGTGGGTGAGGTCAAGTTTTGCTAAGACTTTAGTCTAAAACTAAAGTCTTGACTTGACTTTGACCAAAGTTAAGACCAAAATCAAAATTAATTTAGCTGGAAATTTTTAGTGTCAAAACAATACAATTATGGCATATCTTGATCAAACGGACGTCCCAGTTCGTTATTTGAACTAAATATTTACTTTTTGACCAGTAAAATAACGTGCGGCGTTTGGTAACTAATGGGCATTTTGTTACTATCTACCAGCGTTAACTACCCAGACGACACTAACGTAAGTAATGACGTCATCGCTGGCACAGATATTGCACAAAATTTCTTTTATATCCACAAAATGGCCATATAGACAGACAAACTTATGTTGCACACATCACCCGATTAGTATAGGTCTGGAAAACACTTCTATAATGTTGATTTAACTAATCGTATTATTGTAGTAATTCGACGGTTGCGTAAAAAAGATGGACGACCGCAAAAAAGAAAGTCAAGTCAAAAGTCAAGCCCAGCTCGTAGATAAGCCCAAATCAGTATCAGTAATCAGTAATGGAGATAAACGGATGCAGGCACTAAAAGTCCCTCTATATCCGTATCATGAGGTAATAAATTATACTAATAATCTAATCACTTTTTTCAACATACTCCGATCTATCTCCTGTTCCGGCTAATTCAGATTTCCAATCATACATAACTTCTTGTTTTGCCCAAAATCTATCAAGCCACACCTTAAATAAATCAACAGACTGAACATCAACTACCCAATTAGGTAAGCTATTCCAGATATTCACAATACGTGCTGAGAAAAAATATTTTCTAAAATTGTGAATAAAAGTTTGGTTATACAATTTAAATTTGTTGCCTCTAGTTACTGAAGTCATATTGAACCGTAATATAGGTGCAACTTTTTCGTCATAAATATCATTCACAATCATAAAAACTTCAAACTTTTTTAATATTTGCAAATAGGCCTAGGTCTATAGAAAATAATATTTCTCTAATAAACTATAAAATTATATCGAGTCTAAAATAACGTAAACACTAGACATATGCGACAAAGTCCGGACTGTGAACAGAAATTAGAGTTACACTTATAGGGTGTTTACACGATCCAGCAAACGTCCAACAAACTTCCAGCAAACTTGCAGCAAACGTCCAGCATTAGCACGTGTATTTTGAATACATTTGCTGGACGTTTGCTGGACCATTACACACGTAGGCTACTGACGCATTCAAAGCCCGTATAGACACCAAAAATTATAGAGCGAAAGCTCGCTATAGGCCTAATCTTTGTGGACACTTTGATGCGGTGATATGTAGGGCTAGTCTTGGTCTGGAGTCTAAAAATACTCTGGGTCCTGAGCAAAAAATCTTGTTTTTTTTGTTTTGAGAAAAAAGGCAAGGGAACTTCAAAATTTTTTCCCTACTTAGGCCTACTACTTCTAAATATTTTGACAGTAATTAACTGCATAGTTATCAAGTTAAATAATAACTATATTACTGTGGTTTCGTTGTTCACCATCAACTGGCACTCGAGTACGTAGCATTTTACGCAAGCAACTGCCAACCAACACTTTGCCAGGAATCCAAGAGACACAAGAACACAAGCAGTGTTTGTCGGTATTTTCTTCAATGATTGCCTAAATTTCGTGCAGCCGTAAAGCTGATTTCCGCCACTGCAACAACAAATCACAAAAGACGCCAACTTTTGGCATCTAAAATAAAACAAAAAAAGTTAAGTCATTGACTTTGCAGACTCTACCACTAACGGCGAAAAGCAGCATAGGCCTATACACACTATTAAATTAAATAAGCTTAGACCTTTTTCTACTGCGAGTCAGTGACCTTGAATAACGGATCTAGGACGGCGTCACGGATCTGATGGATAAACAGAAAAAAAACTTGTTAGGCTATTCTAGACCTACATCACTAAAATACTATAAAAAGCGAAACTGCATATACCTGGTAAAACAGAACCTGCCAATACACTACAATATTGGCCTTGAATTGGTGCATTATAAAACTAAGTTAATACTGCTGAACAGAACTTAAGCGTAGGAGGCACTGAAGGCAATAGCTCCAAGATTGGGCAAAAATCCAAAATTGGCAAAGCACCAAAAACCAAATCGAATAAAATTTGCATTTAATTATATCGCCCACCTCTAAATCACACTTAACGTTGCACATAAACGACTAAAATGTTGCCACGAGATGCGTTATGAGAGCCCAAAATGCGTTTTGCCACTGCCCCAGACTCCGCTGTGGAAGGTTAGAGCGCTCCCGCAGACCCCATGTTGTAACTTTATACGTATGTGCGTGCGTGTGCATGAGTGTTTATTTTTGTTTATGATGCTACCGGAATTTTTTTCCAATAAATAAAGCTAATTATCAATTGTTTAATTGAGGAAAAAATAACAAAAGTTTGAAAGGGAAAAAAGGACGGAAAGAAAGAAAAAAGGTACCTTAAGAGAAAAATTCCTGGCTACGCCTATATGGACCAGAATCAGCTAAGCAGTCTCAAAGTACGTCAGAGTATTTCGTTGTCGTCCAGATCGTACTCAGCATCCTCGATGTCAGGGTCAATGTCGAGGTCGTCGTCGTCCTCGTCGAGTGCTAGGTGAAGTGATTGGGCGAAGTCAGCGGCCGCCGGCGAGAGGTCGAAGTCGTCGTACGTAGATTCGGCGTCAAGATCCAACAAACTGTCGTCGAAAGAGCATCCCAGACGGACTTCAGCCGCTAGCTGTTCGACGTCAGTTAAGTGATGTTGCTGGAAGCGGTCTTCTACCCTCGGGCGCCCGCACACGGTCGTCGAACCAGCACCAGCCGCCGGCGGTGCTGGCGTTCTATCGTTCTCCTCGGTCGTATGATTGTCTCCGCTGACGACGCCACTGGTGAGCGTGTGAATCGTATCCAGGATGTCCTGCAGCTCGATGGACGGCGACAGCATGACGCTGATATCGAGATCCGGCAGTACAACTGTGCGCTTCAAGACTACACTGGAAGTCTCTTCGTCGTTATTTAGCCGATCAGATATAACATCGTTAGCTTCGACGACACGATTCTCGCTGATATTCGACGGCGACACGTCGACGACGCTCAGTCTATCGGATACCACCTCTTCTACCGGCCGCACACGCTCACTGCAGTGTTTTGATGAGTAAGTTGCTGTATCAAGTTGTTCGTTGTCTTGTTCGCCGCTCACTGGCTGAACGTGGTTGACCGCTGTCTCCTGGAACTTTACACTGTCGTAATCGACGGCAGGAGTCTGTGACGTCAGTTTGTGCTCGAAGAGTTTATCTTCTTCGCTGTCTAGCTCTATCTCATTTTCATTCACATTTGTTGCCTGAAGAGTCTCGACGCCATTGCAGTTATCCTCCTCCATGACGTCTCCAGGCTGAGAACTGTCCTGCGACGTGGTCTGCTCAACTGCGGCTGGCAGGATGACGTCCTGAATCAGCGAGATCCGGTACGCGTTCGGATCATCGCTGCTGACGTTTTTTCCGCGCCGTCTTTCAGAGCCCGGGACATCATCGGGTGTAGACGACTGTTGGTCGGCATGTGAAAACTGGACGAGCACGTCGACCTCTGTGTTCACATCAAGTTCTGCGCGCACGTCATCTGCAGACGATGTCGTCGCTCCAGTCACGACTTGGTGGACCGTGTCCCCCGCGGTGACACTCATGTTCAGTATGCGTCGACAGACGTCTGTCAGTCTCTCGCCACAAAGCTGCCACAGCGGCGTCTCCGGTACGATGACGTCCGTGGGGTCAGTCGGTTCAGCTGAGATTGACGTGGTGGGTGGCGGCGGCTCGGCGTCATGTTCAACCGCTGGACTCGGCGACTGGCTGATGGTCCTTCGTCGTCTTCGCACAGATCGTCTTACCGGCCTAGACCGCTCCATGTCCGGCTCTGTAGTTGAAATCACCACTGCCTTCGCCGCCGC
>Ga0209671_1009847_pt1 | contig 10028 bp, 5 predicted proteins | sample WorMetHERISLAND2_2_FD_187401 | JGI IMG/M metagenome (GOLD analysis project Ga0209671, IMG submission 187401) | Marine gutless worms symbiont microbial communities from Max Planck institute for Marine Microbiology, Germany - Olavius geniculatus... | ecosystem: Host-associated > Annelida >... | reverse complement strand
ACAGGGGTGCCGCTAATTTTGGGACATGGTGTATAGCGCTATAGTGCCAAAATATTCTGATCGGTAGGTGCTCTGTTTGTGTCATAATATCTATCTGTTAGTGTTTTGGGAACAGTTGATTGAATAGTTTGTCGATTTTTAAGAAGTGTTGATTACTTGTTGATTGATCAATCAACTGATTGAATTCTTTGTTGTTAATCCACTGTGGGACTATGTGGATGGGAGTTTAAGTTTGAATTTCCCCCCATCTTCCAATATGCAGTATTCGGTTTCCTGTCAAAACCTGGACTGACAGAACTAACCCACTAAATGAACCGTAACCCTAACCTTACATGTAACTCTATCCCTATCTATAATCCCTAACCCTAACTTTAACCTTAACCCTTACATAACCCTATTTCTATTCCTAACCCTAATCTCTGACCCTAACTTTATACCAATCCTTAGCTCTATCCTGAATGCTAATCCATAACCCTGTCTGTGACTCTAATTTCTAACCCCAACCTTATCCTTAATCTTATTCCCTAAACCTAAGCCTACATCACTGTTTTCAGGTTTTGACGGTCTAGGTTTTGTCGGGTCACCACAGTATTCTGAGATTAATGACTGTCTGGAGGATAAGAGGAAAGATTGTTAGAACTACGATCACTGTTGTTACATATGCATGCTCATAATGCGCAGTTCTTACAACCTTAGGCTTAGGATCAATTGTTGTGTTTCATTTGTTTTATATGGGTTTTTTTCTGTAAAGGTTAAATGTTGTGTTTTATTATTATGTTTTCAGTGGGATGTTTCACCTCTACTAACTCACTCACTTTTAGTTTGAACACATTACTGCTGTTTCTGTGTGTACTAGGGCTATCGGCTAGTTGTGACTGGTCACAGCCTGGGAGCGGGTACGGCTGCCATTCTGGCTACACTTCTGCAGCGTGAATACAGCAACGTGATGTGTTTTGCATTTTCTCCACCTGGCTGGCTGGTCAGGTTTGTATATCACGTTAGCAGCATGTTGTGCTTTTAACTGATTTCTTATATTACAATTTATCTGAGTGCTTTGATTTGTTTCTTTGGTTATTTCTTTGGATATGTCACAGTCCAATGGAAATAGAACTTTTGTGTTTAAACCTGGAATCTTTACTACCAAGGGCAGTAAAACTTTTTTAAAATATAAATATTGCTATTGTTTATGTGTTTGATGAATAAGGTAGATACTTCGAGCATGGTTTGTGAAGACATTTTACCTACACTGTTAGTTGGCTTCTTGTTCTACACAAAATAGCTACGTCGATTAACGAACTCCAAATGTTTTTATTAAATTTGTATTTTCTTTGTATCAAATTCATGAATTTTTGTTGAGATGAGATATGTGAGGGTCGTTCCATAAAAGTTACAAAACAGCATAATTCTGTTAGTTTTCCAAATACTAACAATCCAAAATATACATTTTATATGAAATTTAATTCTGGTTATCACCTGTGAGTTTTATTACGATGACATCACTGTGATGTCATTTATACATATTAAACTTGGTAACGTTGCCACTAAATTTGTCCCATAACGAACAGCATGTTGTGATTCGCTTTTGGTGGGCAAAAGAAATAAGTACAGATGAAATTTACTCCAGTATAAGGTGACAAGTGTTTTACGAAACCAACAATACACATCTGATGTAAGAAAATGCTAACTGGGCAGAAATTCACATAAGATTCTGAGGTCCAATCAGTTAAGTCGTTCGTCAGCAGCTTGGACAGCAGCCACTGCCAGCTAGCATCATTCTTTGCATAGAGCATTCAGAAGCTTGTTGACATATAAGACAAAATGTTTGAAAGAACTCAGACAATATGCTGATAAATATAACACTAACCTTTAAATTTAATGAGGTGACATTAACTAAGGCTATTCATTTTTTGTGTATGTTTCTATGCTGTTTATCACTTGCGAGTTATGATATATTATTGGCGGAGAAAATATACACAGATAGTCTGTGTTCTATGAGCAGGTGACGTTACAATAATGACATCATCATCCAAAAAAATTTTACATGTATTGAAAATGAAATTTCTTACAAAATGTTTATTTTTGGAGTTTTTTATATTTGGAAAACGAACAGAATGATGCCGTTTTGTAACTTATTTATGGAACGACCCTCGTACTATCCCAGAATTATGCAGAAAATTGTTTTTGTGGTAAAAATGTGCTGAATTTATTTAAATTTGATGTGATTTGTTAAGTGTGTACATTTTTCGTAGACCACACTGTGTAGCATACCCATGAGTATTCTCACTCAGTACTCGCGTGTGGTGTGCTTTTGTGCAGTCGCTCACTGTCAGTGTACATGCGCCAGTTTGTCTGCTCTGTCATCATCGGTAAAGACCTGGTTCCTCGTCTGGGCGTTATTACTCTGGACAACTTTAAAAAACAGATGCTGAATGAACTGCACACTTGTCGACTGCCTAAGGTAGCCTTATGGCTTCTTATTGCTTATTTACATGCATTTTTAATTGTGTATTTTAATGTGTCATTTTGATGAATTTTTTATCAGTTATGAAATATGAATGTTTTTTTTAAAATTATGTTAGATGAGTTGTTTTTAGCTTTCGCTTTCATTTAAGTAACTTTATGGATGGTGGTACCGAATGAAAATGCTGAATTACTGCTACAGTGCTATTAGTACTACTTTTATTTTTTGTTGAACTGGCCAATTTTTTGGATTTAGGCCACTTTTAATTTGGTGCAAGTTAACTTGGAATTTGTTAGAGGAGCTCTTTTTACATGTTCGATGATTTTTGTGTCATTTAGCCGAGATATAACTGAATTTGTAAGTAGCAGTAATATCCGCAATGTTTATTAATAACTTCTGTTTGCAGCAAAATGCACCAAATAGAAACGAGTAGAATCCCAGTATCTGTAACTCACTAAAGCACAACAGCCTATAATGCAGAAAAATGTACGGTGTTGGTGTTATGTGAAAAATTGTGTGATTTTTGGTGAACATAGAACAATTGCAAGCAGTGGCACGTGCCCAGTAGATGTTCAAGCGTGATAGCAAGGAATGATCTGGGTGCTGTTGTTATTGGTTTAGTATCGTATTCTGTTGAGTGGGGCGTGGAACACACTGTGCTGTATACCTGCCAGCATGGATGAGGATGATGCTCGCAGTGATACAGATGAGGAGCAGCGTCAGCCACTGCTGGATGCGGAGGCTGCTGTCCACTCATCACTCTACACTGACAGCCACCAGCAGCAGGTGACACGGTTTGGCTGTGAAACGTGCTGTTCTGTTTTTCGTTAAATAACGTGATTTTTAATTGCATAACTAATTGCAGTTAAAACTTCTTAAACTGTTTTGCAGCACTGTTACAGCACCACATGTATCGAGGGGTGTGCCTCTAATTCCTTTACGACCTGTGGCACTGTACGAATGTGTTTTGATTAATTAATTGATTGGCTGATATGTTGCCATCGAATCATCGCCTCAAAGTGGCACGCGAATAAAATATAGTAAAAGTTGCCTTTAGTAGTTTTGGTCTAACAGCTGTTTTTTTTCCATTGTGAGTAGCTTGCTGATAAATTTGTGCTTATTAAAAAAATCTGTCAGTAATTGACCTGGCTTTATGTAGAGTATCTTTGTAATACACTGCAGTGCTGTTACCACAAAGCCAAGTCGTTGTCTAAACTCCACCAGTCACTGTTCAGTTGACTTGATGTATATGTGTATTTGATAGCCTGATGAGTCATCATCACCTGTCCATAACCTAATGCAGACTGCACTCGTCTTGCCTGGTCGTATTCTGTTTCTGGAGGAAAGTCAAGAAACACGGTGAGTTTTGCGCGATTAATTGATATATGTCCTCTTTGCATTCATCACGATGAACAAGCCTCCCAGCAGCGAACAAGCAAATGTGTGACAATCAGTAATAACCACGCCCCTTGGCATGCAATGTTAGGAAATTTTGTTCAGAATTTGTCAAAAAATTGCAGTTTTGGGTCACTTGTTGCATTGTGCAGTATATAGCTAACTTTGCTGTCAGGTTCACTTTGTAGTATTTCATATTATATCTATATCGGAGAAGTTGATTTCTTGGGTGATGGACATTTTCCAGTCGGCATGATTTCCTGACAATGAGTCTTATCACCGATACAACCTGTCCTATGTGAAGCCTGCTAACTGAGACAGCGGCGCTGTCGGCTAAAAAAGGAGGCGGGGCAAAAGATTCTAATTAATTAATCGATACTGCAGATTTCAAACAGAATTCCAACAGACAACTGCAAATTTTCAACAAGGTGCTCAAAATTTCAATTTTGTTCCTTAATTTTTTTAAATGGGGGTTTTCAGCTCTAAATTTTGAATTTTTGGACGACAATTTTCAGATAACAAAGATTTTTTTACAAATCTTTTACAGTCCAAAATTTATGGGGGCATTTGTTTTCTATTTGCCATGTCTTCCCCCAGCCACAATGCCACTGATCTGAGATAAGCAGCAATATGTGTGCAGTGCAGTGACAACAGAAAACATTCTGCAGATGTTTGTTACAGCACCTGCTGTGGGGCAGTGGAGTACAGAGCAGTGTGGGCAGAGCCAGAGTCATTTGATGAGATTCTCGTTGGTGCTGGAATGATATCCGATCATCTGCCAGATACTGTTCAGAGAGCTCTGGATTCGGCTGCTGCGTGCAGTGGCGACATGCTGCCTGCGCAGACGCCGCAGCCACAAACTGAATACATTGTCTAGAGAGGAACTGTTCTTGAAATGCCTTGACGTTGTGTTGATTGGCATTCACATGTTATCATTATTTTGGAGTTTGATACAGCTTGGTGCTTTTGCTGAACTTGGTTTTTGGAAACGTTATTTGATTTGTGTTTGATGATGTACTGGCACTGTGGAATATACATGACATAACCAACCATCCAGGTAAACTCAGCTTTCCATCCCTCTTGGGTAGGTAAATCGAATACCGGCATGTCTGGCTGAGACTAAGGCTGCGTTCACACAGACACGAGTACGAGTCCGGGTTTCCGTTTATGGCCCGTAGAAGCTTCACCCGTACGAGTGGAGCGTTCATGGTCACTTGTACAAGCACATAACTAAACGCGTGTCGGCCATATTGAATAAAATTGAATCGAAGAAATGCTTCGCCATTTAAACAACAAAATTCCACTACAAAGTTAATATTTTTCAAACCGCACATCTCTAACGATGAACAATTTTACGATGACGTCAGTTCTGACGTCAAATATGTGTCACAGTTTTTATAAATTATATTAGTGCTATTTACGAGTAGTTTACTTTCTATGAGTTGGATAAAAACACGAGCTGCACAGAAACTACTTGTACGAATGAAATTCACAGGTAACCCGCACTCGTATGTATGTGAACGGCTGCCATTAAAATGCACGCAAACTCGTGTTTGCCGAAGCTTGTATACAGGAACCCATACAGTGCCGGACTCGTACTAGTGTTTATGTGAACGCAGCCTAAGGAGGGGTGCATTTATTCATGTTAGGTGGCAGGTAACACTCTGAGGTATTTGCCCTCGTCCCTGCCGTTCTTCCCATACATTCAGCTCCTGAGGGACTTGGCATGCAAACAATCACAACAAGTTAACACTCTGTGTTCTCATATGGCAGGTGAGCTTCCGTGGCTGTAAGAGAGGTTTCCTCAGAGAGCTACAGATGCGTGTAATGCTTAATTACTATGGCTACTATCCCATGGTCTCAGTAGGAGAGTTGTTTGTTGAGTGTGATATGAAACTTTGCTCTCCCAGTCAATAAACTGTAAATGCAGAACATGCTTTTTCTATGGAGTGCAGCAGCAAAAGCTTGGTGGGCCAGTGGCTAACCCAAGGAGCTTAGCACGATTTAAGTTTTGTGTTCATTTGCCACTTGCAACTGATTGCATCAACCATGAGCAGAATGGCCAGTATGGAACAAAGGCAGAAACTAGGTTAATTGCATTAACATGTAATCTTATTTTGCGTGTTTTGTATGAAATTTTCCTAATGGACCTGACTGGAATTATCATGCAAAATTTGCTGAGGATTTGAGTGATGAGTAATAAACTGAAGCCTGAGATTTGTCTCACTCAGTGTTAATTGTTTTAGCACAGAGTTGAGATTAAAAATGCTGTAGCAGCTAGCAGTTAGATTGTTGGTATCATTTTGTTACCCCATCCCGCAACAGTGTGAACTATGGCAACTATGACTATGCATTCGGTATGGGTGTGCGTGGATGTGTGCAAGTTTCCATCCAGCTGCCTGTTTTTTAAGTTTAATAGCACGGGGTGGTATTTAGTTTGTGCCAAACTTGTTGACAAATGCATTTGAGCTGTTAAGATGCTATTGCTTTTAGTTGTGGAACTGACAGAAATAGCAAAAGAAAAGACAGTTTGGTCGTCGCCGTATTGTTAAGCTTTTATGGTGCTGTAGAAGTTTGCCAAATTTGTGAAGTTAGAGTAATTATCATTACTGAGTTGGTGCATTGAGTCGTGAGTGTTGCGGTGTGTTTTTTTCTTGAAGGAATGTTTTTGTTGATCTGCTATCTGTGCTGTCGATTGCTTGCTTATTCTATTATGTTGTTATTATATTATGTTATTTATACAGATATTGGTACATGTGTGTTGTTGAATGCACAATCCAGTCTTCAAGCAGTGTTGCTTGAAATAATACATATTTGTAACAGTGTAAGAATGTGTTGCTGTTTGCTACTGGTCTAATGTGCTTCATGTAGTGCTTGATCGTCCATAAGTTTGCAAACGTGCAGCTTTCATACAGTTCTAGACCACGTGGTAAAGGGCACCCACTGAGTAGGAGGCATGCCGTCTTATTTGTTTCCCCTTTCATGCGTAAATAAATTGTTACTGGTTTTTAAAAAAAGTTTTTCTTGAATGAAGAGCAGTAAAAAGATGTGGCAAAGTGTGAGATGCAGATATTCAGGCCAAGTTGTTGCTGGTTGTGGTTAAATGGTCAAGCTTTCACTCGCTAGCTTGACCCTCTTATGCAGAGCCTCCTCCTAGACCCCACTTTCAAACACCTTCCGCTGTCTGTGCTTACAGTTTGTTATTTCTAAGTTGTTTTCGTGTGAAATCATACTCATATTGGGCCTGCTGGGTGTGGATGACTTCACGAAAGATCGGTTTATTTCACTCGAGTTGCGGTGTATTAATTGGGCTCGTGGCAAACAAGCACTGCACTGGATTGCACTGGATGTTTGAAGTAGTCCATTGCGTTCGTGTCTGCAGACTGCAGTACGGGGCAATTAACGGCATCTGTGCAGAGCATGCTGGTCACACGGGGCTTGCTTTGAACAACGTGGGTGGTCGTCGTCGTGTCAAGTGCCCACCCGCTAACAAAGCTGCCTGCTGATGGTATATTGTCATCGAGTCGACATCATGCAATAAAGCTCAGTGTGGACATGGCCGTGTCTAATTTATTACCACGCCTATCATACAGACGGGTGAGACACGGTACACAGGCAATTTTGCCTGCTCGCTCCGGGTCACACATTTAAGTGGAACACGCAGGCCAACATTAGCTCCCAAGTCTGTAACAGTTGACGCGGCTGACATATAGCATGCAAATCGTATAAAAAAATCAATGCAGTATCTCTCTTAGGCAACAGCGATTTTACCACACATAACAAAATAACCAACATTTTAATCGTTACTGTATCACATAACTTACGAGTGTTACTTTACTTAATGAAAACTAGCGGTTGGCTGTCAGAGGTGACTTGATATATTTTGCAAGCACGTGTTTCATAGATAAACCGCACCTGGTTTGTCACGATTAGGCCTAGTTGTACTGTTACAAATCGACAAGAAAAATGCGATTAGTATTCAAGACGATGTGGATTTACACCGAGTCTCAATAAAAACGCGTCACTTTTTATTTTTCAATAACTCCGTGAAACATTAGCCGATTTTGCTAATTTTTGGCAAGCAACATCAGGAAGAAATTTGACATAGGCCTAAGTGACTGTAGTTTAGTTCACCTCACCATAATACCGTTGCAACACTACCTTGTGAAATTCATAAGTCGTAGTTTGGCCGTTTACAACAATGAATTCACACTGGGTGCTGCATGCGTCGGCCCAGAAATGATTCGCCGAATAGCGACAAACACGAGTAACAGTCATTATCTCTCAGAAAGTCATACTTGTTGCATCACATCATTTTATTGTTGCTTCTGCTAAAAATGTCCTCTTCCAGCACGAACGCAAGCGGATGTATGTATAAGTGTATATATAAACGCGACTCGCCAACAGCACGTTCAATAATTTGTGACCCAGCTCAGTCGCTGTTGATGCATCATTTCAGTTCATTGACGCACGATCTTAAAATATATACGATTAATATTGAATATAGGCTATAACAAATTGTCTCAGTGATTTTTGAGCCGACGCAAGCACTACTCAGTATGAATTCATTGTTGTAAACTGCCGAACTATGACTTCTGCATTTCAAAAGCGACAGTCGATATTTAGGCGTAATAGTCCATGCGACACATGGTTAAGGTGAGATGGGCTAAACCTGACCTGTGGGCTAAACTATAGTCATGTACGTCAAGTTTCTTCTTTGATGCTGCCGACCAAAAATTAGGCTATCACAATCGGCCAATGTTTCACGGAGTTATTCAAAAAATAAAGTGGTACGTTTTTTAATTGAGACACGGTGTATTTTGACTAACATGCATTGTCCTAACTCGACCGTGGATTTTTGTTGGATGCAGCCATAGTTGTCTGCTGTAGCTAACGTCACTCACTTTATGCGATGCATCAGTCTTGAAGCTGCTGGCCAGAGTTGCTACAGATAAGCTAATTGATGACGACAAATGTACTGGTACGAGTACCGTCTAGTGCCTACAGTTCGCATGATAGCATCTTTTCCTGCTTGCGTTACCATCGGAAAATCGACAATGACGTATGCCGAACAATAAATTGCGTCAACGTCAGTTTTATTGACTTTTATACAGCGGTCAGCTCCCGCGAGTCTTAATGGCCTGCTTTGTCCTCCTTAAACACAGCTATCAATGTAGATTTCATTTTATACTATCACTGCTTCACTGTAGTACCCGTATCAGAACGGTAAGGTTAATACTGTGCAGTTCCTTTAAGTTGTAGGGTGTCGTCTCATTTCGCCTAATCGCTCCCCCAGTTGGGTCTACTGCAGAGCCCCAACCGAAATCGAACTAGGGTTGGGGTTAGGATTAGGGTTAGGGTAAGTATACGACGCGAAATGAGATCAGGCGAAATGAGACGACACCCGTCGTATACTTACTTACGGTCGGCCAAAAAATGGTACAGAAAAAATGATGAACGACAAAACAGATCTTGTCAAAGAGGCAAAAACGACAAAGCAAGTCGTTGTTGTTGGTCCGCCTATCAAAAAAAGATTAGGCGAAATGCTGTCCAACCAAGTTGTAGATAGGCCTATTACTAGACTTACGCGGTATTCACACTACGCGTCCGCGCAGACTATAAAACGCTATGCAGGAGAGGACACGGAGCGGATCCGCAGCGTATCCGGACAGCATTGCGGCAGATACGCAGGTTTAAAATACGGATACGCACGTGTCGGCAGTCCGCTCAGCTCGGCGGATCCGCCCGAATCGAGTCGAGTTCGATTTGAGCAGACAGCGTACGCGTATACCGCGCGTAGTACGCGCTGTGCGTGAATGTGTTTATGCAGCGTGATCGATTAGAGCGTATCCGTAGCGGATCCGCGCGGACTACGCGCGAACTCCGCGCGTACAGGGTGCGGCAGAAAAAAGTGGACCCCTAAATTTTTTCGCCGTTTTCTCAGCAACCGTTTGGGATTTTAATACGAAGTTTTACAGCTTGATTTACTGAAACCTTCTACATCTAACAGCCAAATAAAATGTGATTCTGTTGAAAAACGACGAATTTATAGATTTTTTAACATGACCGCCTACCGATTTTTCGGCATTCAAAAATGATCATGCTACAACACCAATTTCATAACATCGTTGAAACAACACAGTTAAATAATGATCAAATGCCAGAATTCCAT
>Ga0209671_1009844_pt1 | contig 10029 bp, 8 predicted proteins | sample WorMetHERISLAND2_2_FD_187401 | JGI IMG/M metagenome (GOLD analysis project Ga0209671, IMG submission 187401) | Marine gutless worms symbiont microbial communities from Max Planck institute for Marine Microbiology, Germany - Olavius geniculatus... | ecosystem: Host-associated > Annelida >... | reverse complement strand
GGGGTTTAAAAATAGTCGGTGATCGTGGTTCATATCGGCCTCCTTTTTCTATTTTAATAGAAAAATCAGACAGATAATGAACCTTATCCGCTTAAGGGTCAATCATCATTTTGTTACGTTTTAATATAACATGTCTTAATCACAACGAATATTTAAAAATGACAAGCCCTCCAGATCAAGAAATTATCAACAACATGGTGAATTTTAGCTGGAAGCACAAACCTTAACCATCTGGATTTTTTATAAATTACGTCGGTGACGTCTGATAAGATTGATTATGTAAACTTTTAGATTGGATTTATTGGCGGCTCCACAGGAGCAACAAAAAGGCAAGAATGGTTCATGCCGCCCAATTATGCACGAATCTTGGGGGGTCCCCCTATTGTTGGCTCCTGAAGTTTACTATCTCCCAGAAGGCTTTTTTGGGTTCCATATCTACATTAAATAGAAGTGGCCAGTCTTTCCTCCCACGCACCGGGTATGAATCCCTCCAAGTTCTACCATCGTATAGACCCCATAAAGTGACTCCTGTTATGACATCGCTGTATTGTCTGAAAACTTCGAAAAAGGCCTTGTACCTCCTGGCTTGACGACTCTCCATTTTATCGGTCAGCTGTCCATATCTTCTCGATCGGTCTACCCAGTGATAGAAAGATATGTCCATTTCCGTAATCTGTACTTCAAGCCCCAAAGAAGAAAAACTTTTTATAGCACGTTTCACATCAATTATATCGGGCCAATCGAGGAACCAGTGAGCTTGTATTCCGACACCATGAATTGGCACCCCTTTTTTCTTTAAACGTTTTAGCAAACTGTAAATCTTTTGTCTTTTTGATGGTGCACTGGCGTGATAATCATTATAAAATAGCAGCGCTTCAGGATCGGCCTCATGGGCCCACCTGAATGCCATCTCAATATAATCTTTTCCAATGTACTTATACCATAGGTTATTGCGATAGAATCTCTCTCTACTTATTGCCTCATTGACAACATCCCAGCAATAGACCTTCCCTTTAAAATGCCCAACAACTGTTTTAATATAATCCTCCATTCTTTTTAAAATACGCTCTCTTTCCAGGGGCTCCCTCCAGTCATCGTCTAAAAAAAACCACCCAGGAGTTGAGCCATGCCAGATGAGAGTATGCCCTCTAACCTTGATGTTGTTTTGCAAAGCAAAGTCCACGATTATGTCTGCTTGGGTGAAATTATATATTTCGCCAACAGAATTCATTAATCGATTTTGTTTCATCTCATTTTCCGCGGTTACACTGTTGAAATGCCTAAGTAGAAGATCTTTGTATTCCTGTGAGTATAACGATCCAGTATCAACCGCTGCGCCGATTGGGAAATAATTCTTGTACACTTCACTTAGCGAGGGGGCTAGTCCTTGCGCCAGGTTCTTTTGATCGTCAGGAAAGGCAGTTTGTTTATCTTTGTCGCTTTCAGCGATGTCTGTTTGGGATACGCACCTCACAACCATCACTATCAATCCTATAATAATGACGAATATTAACGGATATGTTTTCATTGCAAGCTCACCAATAATGGATTCAAAAAAGACTACAATGCCAATGGAATATGGAAAACAACCTGCAAATACTCTTTAACCTACTGAATTAATATTGAATACAACGCATTGCGTCTGATAATGTTCATTATGTCAACTTTTTTCAATCGGCTTTATTTGAGCTCCAGGAGCAATAAAACATAGCTGCCGCTAAGGCAACAATGATTCATACCGCCCGATTATGCATCAATCTGTCCTTGGCGAAATCATTTCAGTTCTTCACTTGTCTTGGCACCATAACCCGTCATTATCAATAGGATCCTCAATAGTACTTTCTCATTATGTGGTTCCATATTGCTTATCAAGTAATCCTTTACCGTCTGGCCATCGATCTTTTCGTTCAACACTTCATCGAGTACGCCACGTCTTTTCAGATAACTTAGTAAATCAAACAAGAAACTATTGCTTATTCGAGAATTATTATGAGCAATCTCTCTTAACATCTCTTTTTTACGCTCTTTGTTACATTCAATCTTCAGGACTTCTTTTATATCCTCATTTATAATCATCATTCTAAACGCGCCATACTTACCTCTGAAAAACCTTGAACAAGCCCGCCTCTTTTTGAATCCAGGACTCAGTCCATTCTTTGACAAAGGCTTGTCGGTAGCTAGCCTGCCACCATAATCCTCCATTATCGAATCAATATCGTTTAGCCTTTCCTTATTGTTTGGTTTGATCTGACTTCTCAAGTAATCTCTTACTGTCTGGCCATTGACCTTTTCGTTCAGCGCCTCATCGACTATTCCACGTTCTCGCAGATAATATAGTATATAATCAACCTTAGAATTCTCATAAACTGGATCTTGATGTGCAATGCCTCTTAGCAGATCTTGGTTCTCGTAACCAGGGCATTTAATTAATAAAACCTCTTTCATATCCTTATTTTTTGTATCTAATTTAAATTCATGAATGTATTCCCCGTAAAATTCTCTACAAATCCGCTCTTTATTGATGGCGGAGCTCAGATCCTGATTTACATCAGTTCCAATTACATTTGTGGGACTGGCGATAGTTATCTCTCCACCAAAACTCTGCATTATCAGATCAAATTGCTTTAGTACCTCCTCATTCTGTGGTTTGATCTGACTTCTCAGGTAATCTCTTACTGTTAGACCATTGACCTCATCGTTCAGCACATCATCGAGTATTTTGAGTTCACGCAAATATGTTAACAAATCAGAAAGAAAGCTAGCTTTGATTTTTTCATTGCGATGAGCAATCCCTCTCAGCATATCTTGCTCTTCTGTACCAGAACATTTAATCTTCAAAACCTCTTTCATATCCTCATTTTTAGCATCTTCTGTAAACGCTCCTAACATACTGTTGTAGAACCATATACAGGCCAAGGTTTTACGAAATTCAGGGCTAAGTCCCTTCTTTTCGGCGGCATCAGATACAGTCGTGGGAATTAATATGGCCAGTGAGATTATGATGGATAGTAGTTGTTTCATGACTCCACTCCTTAGCGGTTGGTGGCAAGGAAATTATACCCAAGCTCAAATTCGATCTATTACATCGCCTCTGCCCTCGGTAAATATAATAGGGTAACCAATCCTCGATCTATATTATTGCTGACTGTAAACACTTGTTTTGCCACCAAATTCCTCCATTACATATTGAATATCCTGTAGTCTGTTCTTATTATGTGGTTCCATATTACTTATCAAGTAATCCCTTACTGTTTGGCCATTGACCTTTTCGTTCAGCGCTTCATCAAGTACGCCACGCCTTTGCAGATAAATAAGTAACTTCGCCATGAAAGCTTTGTTTATTCGTGCAGATCTATGAGCAAGCTCTCTTAACATATCTTTTTTACGCTCTTCGCTACATTCAATCTTCAGGACTTCTTTTATATCCTCATCTAGAATCATTATTCTAAACGCTTCATACCTACCTCTGAAAAACCTTGAACATGCCCGCCTCTTATTAAATCCAAGGCTCAATCCTTGTTTGGGTGGAGGATTGTCGCCAGCTAGCCTGCCACCATAATCGGCCATTAATGAATCTATTTCTTTTAGCCTCACCTTATTATTTGGTGTGATCTGACTTTGTAAATAATCCCTTACGGTCTGGCCATTGACATTTTCGTTCAGCGCATCATCTAGTATTCCACGTTCTCGCAGATACTCCAGCATATAACCAACCTTATAAGTATAGATTGGATCTTGATGTGCAATGCCTCTCAACAGATCTTGATTCTCATGACCGGGGCATTTAATTTTTAAAACCTCTTCCATATCCTTATTTTTTGTAGCTGATTTAAATTCATCGACGTAACCCCCATAGAATCCTCTACAAATCCTTTCATCAGCTCCAATGGTAATCTTGGGAACTAATATTACAAATGAGATTAGAATCGCAAATCTTATATTCATTATTCCATTCCTCTCGAGCTAAGGGTGTCACGAAAATCCTTCTTTAGGTCGTTGTATCTTTCTTTGGTTAGAACTTCCTAGGTGAGGGTAGCTAACGGGCGCTTGTTCCTTTAAAACTATGTGTGCACAGCTATCAAGAAACGGCGGTTTAAAAGCAAAGGCCCAGCCAAATGTTAACATTGCTTTTTTAGCAGTCTCATGAAACTCTCTCCTATTTCCTTTGCTGCTTAGCATTTTTTTAGTTTTCCTAAAAAAGGCGGGCCAAAGACGTGCTTCTACGTGCATAACACAAGGCTCACCTCTGGTTAAACCAAAAAGATTTAATCTGAGAAACCTTTTAGCGATCATCTAAGGCATCGGGCCAGCTCCGCATCGGTGATCCGGGCATACTGGATGGAATAAGCCGCATTGGTGTGGCCTAACTGCCTCTGGACAGCGGCGATGTTGCCGGTTTTTTCGATTAGGTGCCGTCCCATGGCATGGCGGGCGTCATGGGGGCTGTGGCCTTCGACGTCGGCCAGCCCGCAGACCTCGTCCCACACCGTGTTGATCACCCGCACGTTAAGCCGCCCGTTGCCGTGGGCGTTGGTGGCGGGCGATAAAAATAGTGCCGGTGACTTCCACTTTTTAAAATCCGCTGCCCTCCCCTTTTTTACATAGGCTTTAATTGCGTCAATGCCTTGACCAGAAATCTTATAGCCGTGAGTGCGCCCGCCCTTCTCTACAACTGAGATCAACCGCTTTTTAAAGTCCACATTTTCCAGATCGATGTTGGTGACCGCCGCCCGGCGCATGCTGGTCTTAATCAGATTATACCCCCTGGTTGCATAAACAACAAGGCAAAGAGGAGTTAATGACTCGTATTAATTTAGAATTCTTATGCAAATTACACTATTCTTGGTTATCTCCAATTGTGCATTCTAAGGATGGGGTCGATTTTGCCATGTTGTTTCCCCTACGGGAAAGCCGGAGGACCTCAGATTCCGCGTTGCTGGGGCTTCGAAGTAAAGTACTACGTCTTCACCCTCAGACGCCTTGACTCTGAAGCCCTCCGACTTTTGCAACTTAGGGGTGACGATAATCGCCCGGTTACGCCAGGCACGGTAGCCTTTGCGCTGCGGGCGCTCCTGGCCCCGGTAGCGGTTGCGATCCCCGGAGCGCCCGCCGACAACCGGCAACAGGTCGGCGGCATCCAGCAGCCGCCGGCGCTCGGAGGCCGAAATGGCCCGCTCGATCTCAAGGCCGTTTGCCACCGGCAGCAGTTTTATTTTGGCCATGGGATCCCCCAGGGGAAACGGCTTTAATTTGTGGATCCAGCGGGAAAAGGTCTTCATGTGGGCAAGGATGCGGTTTACGGTCCGGTCGCTAAAGCCCCGCTTGCGATCTGTGCGTCTGGTTTTTTTCAAATGATCGGCAAAGGCTTTGGACAACCGCGGCGACCACAGAGAGCGGTCATCGCTGCCGCTGTCTGCGATCATAAAATCACAAAACAGAGACAAGTCCCGGTGCTGGACTTTTTGCGAGCTTTGCGAGGTGGTCACCTCGAAGCGAAAATAGGCCGCGATCCAGAAAGATATCGTGTCCGGAAAGTTCTTCTTTATCTGAATAATCCCTGAAGTTTCATAAACAACCGGCCGAAGGGTTTCATAAGAACTACGATTTCGAGTCTTTCTTTGAAAATTAGAGGGGCTTTTCTTTTTCATCAGCTATGCCATCCATGCGCAGTAAAAAATCGTCCGGTTGTTTACCCTGCGGGAAAGCCGATAATACTGCATCTTCTGCGTTGCCAGGAATTTGCGGTAGCCTACTACAGCTGCACCCCTGGACGCCTTGAATCTGCAGCATCCTCGACTTTTGAAACATCAGGGTAAACTGGTTAGAATTGTTTCGTGTAGCGTTTTGTAGCGCCTTTTTCATAGGAATTCGGTGTGGATATGGGGGTAATTGTCACAAAAAGCTACATGAAAGATACATTTTGTGTAAACTTTCGTCACTGATTTAAAGTAATGGCGAATGGGGCTATTGTATAGTTCTGGCGCAACGAAAACCGAGACCGTCATCCCGGAGGTCAGGGACGTCTGCGACGCGGGCGGCACACCGGGCGAAACTCGGACCGTCGTCGTACGCGCCGCCCCGGAACACCCGATAGGTGTTTCTGGGATCGTTTACCCAGGCTCGACCATCGGTGGGTGCACCCTCATAAGGGTCGTGCCAGTCATCTTCGACCCACTCCCAGACATTGCCGAGCATATCGTAAAGACCCCAGGAATTGGATTTCAATGTCGCCGTCGGATGAGTTCTTTCATTGGAATTGCGGCTGTACCATCCGTAGTCGTCGAGTTTATCGGCATCGTCTCCAAAGGAAAACAAAGTAGTGGTTCCCGACCGGCAGGCGTACTCCCACTCGGCCTCCGTTGGCAACCGATATTTATCGGTTCCCTCCTTCTGATTAAGCTTGCTAATAAACTTGTGCGCATCCTCCCAGGAGACGCTTTCAACCGGACAGTTTTCCCCACAGTCTTTAAAATACGAAGGGTTGGTCCCCATTATTTCTCTCCACTGGCCCTGGGTGACTTCGGTTGTCTGCAGGTAAAAGGATTTGCCCAATCTTACCTCGTGGAGGGGCCGCTCGGATTTATACCACTCTGCCTTGCCGCCATAGCGTTTAGAAACCTCCTCGGGACTGATCCGGCTTCCCATGGCAAAGCTTCCAGCCGGGATGAGTACAAACTTCATACCGATACTGTTAGTGATTACTTCCGGGAGGGGGGGCGGTTTTGCAGTCGTTAACTTTGTAAGCTTAAATTTAAATGGCGCTTCGTATCCAGCGGAGAATGTAATCCAGTGCCTTTCAGTTTTGTATCCCTTGGCGGATAGTTCCAAATGGTAGCTGCCCGGGTCAAGTTCCATCCCCCGAAAATATTTCGGTTTGATGTTTAGAACTCTTACGCGCGCGCCCTCCGGCTCCGTATCTACATAAAGTCTGCCTTTTGACGGACCTATCCGCCTCAAGTCCACATACAGGGCTACGGTTCGACCGTCGGCAAATCGAACTTGACGTATGTAAGGCTCATACCCTCCTTTTTCAACCCTGATCTCGTGTTCGCCCGACGTGATCTCTATGTTCTCAAGATTGGTTGACCCCACTTCGCGGCCGTCTATCAACACGCGGGCGCCGGCCACATTCGACTCTATCGCAAGAGTTGCAGGGATTTGTTGATATTTATCCTCCTGCTTTGGGAGCGCAAAAACGAAATCACCCTGGCACATGCTATAGCCGCCGATGCAGCCCTCCTGGGGATTTTGTTTGACATATCTGGGCACCTCGTCTTTCAGGTGCATGGCCAGTTCGCTGCCGGTAATATAGTTATCCCCGTTCAAATCCCCTTTGCGTCTCTTGATCGCATCGACAAACGCCGGAGTGAACACACTGCGGGCAGGAACCTGCCGCCGTGCCTTCCCCGCAGTAATGAACTGCCGCACGGGTTCGCTGGTGGCATCGGCGATGGCCGGCGGCATATCCTTGCCGCTCTTGTAGGTGAACACCGTGCCTGAAAAACAGCTGTCAAACAGAAACAGGACGTGCCTGGCATCTAGTTTTGATACCCAGGTGCGAATCTGCTCCATTTCCACAGCCTTGCTTTTAAAACCTTTCAAATCGGCGCGTGGATCAGGCGCGTCAACCGGCACGATATAACCACTTTCCCGGCCCCAGGGCCCTTTAAGGGTGTGCCCGTGGCCGGAAAAAAAGAAAAAAAGCCGGTTGTCACTTTCAAAGCCATAGTCGGAAATAAAGGTCTCGAAAATCCGCCGGAGCTCGATCGAATCGAGATCCAACCGCTTTACAACCTTTGAGAATCCCTGGGCCTCGAGCATATCTCCTACCTGATCAAGCTCGCCCGGCACACTTCCAAGATCAGACCAGCCGGAGGTATATCTACTCATGCCGATAAGCAGGGCATAGCTTTTCTGATACCGCACCACTTCCCTGCCGGTCTCATCAATCACCGACACGCCCCGCACCTGGGCTGCCAGGTGCGGCGGCGGCAGCAGTGCTACGGCGAATAATAAACTGATCAAACATCCCAGTCGGATAATTGCCTTCAGCTGCAAACTGATCGGGCAATCCGATAGTAGATATTTATGGTTCTGTGCACAAGGTGACATTGTTTGCCATATGGCCAACTATCAATTATGATTGCAAAATTCCCTACTCCATTAGTACTTTTATCGGACGGATACATCCAAATTTAATTCTTCACCTACTTGGGAAAGCCCTGCTTCTAAATCCTCTACTGAAATTTTTGAGGGGACCTGGACTTTAATTTCCATAAAATAAAGTGCCGTCCCGGATTCGGGTGATGTTTGCCGGTGCGAGGTCAGCCTTTCGATATTGACATTATTGTCTGCCAGGAATCTGCTTACCTTGAAAACAATCCCGGTCTGGTCAATTCCCTCTACAGTTATTGTCTTTGTGGAATAGTCTGCTTGTTTCCCCTCTTCTCTAGCTTCAACCGATCTAATGAAAGCCGTAATCCCTTTTTCCTTTTCAAGTCTCCGACATTCTTTCAAGAGTTGATCCTCTAAACTATCTCCTTTACCGGTAAATAGGAAAATGATCGCGAATTCGTCCAGAATGTTTGTCATCGTTGAATCTTCAAGATTACATTCGTTTTCATAAAGCTCCTCGGTAATATCGGCAACGACTCCCGGTCTGTCCTTGCTGAATGCAGTCATAATAAATTTTTTATCCATCCTTCTCCCTCCTTCGATTTGATATCGTTAGTGCATTCCTTTTTTCGTTTATATAAATAGCATTTATTCAGGTGAATTCCAAAATAGTCGATGTCGCCAGAGAGTTGAGACTGTCCCATCTTGACAATCCTTGAAAATTGCCTCGAATTCGACCGCAGGCCGGAGGCAGTTTCCTGCCATCACCACCAAACAGAGCCTCTTACAGGTATCATTTTTAGGTCAACAAAATCAACCACCTTGATATTTCGCTGCGCAGCGACAGCGGTTAAAGCTTAGCGGACCGCTCTAATCATGGCCCACTGCATGGGGTAGCCGACTTTTAGTTAAATGTCATAAAATTTGATTGGGGACACAGGAGCACGTCCAAAATGCTAATTTCCCCTTTATTACAGAAGGTTATATTTCTGATTGTTGACTGTAAGAAAGGATTTCGATAGAATCGAATTTGAGGATGAGATGCCGATTTTTTAGAAGATCGATTGCTAACAAGAATCGGTTCGATACATATACGCTAGAATATTTGCAAAGGTAGCTCAAAATAAAAAAAATAGTTTCCATCTCATTGCTTATTGGAGCATTAGCAGGGGTATTGATCGCAATTTTTCCTATGTATGCTGCATGGGACCATAATCCACAGGGTGCCTATTACGATACTCAATCTGGTGCTATCCATTGGTTGAATTTGCTTGGAATCGGGGCCTTATGGTTTGTGCTATCTGGAGGGGCTGTTGGTATTGCTTCATTTACAGCCCTATCAATCACTCAGCATATTCGCAAAAACATTGGTAAATAGACCTTTATCGCATAGCGATGCCATGGAGCGGATAGCATCTTTTGGGTTTTTATCTTGAAGCAAAAAAAACTAAGAAGACATTTGAAACTATACTTTCCGAAGATAACCAGTGCAGATGACGGCGTGAAGTGTGGCGGTTTTTCGGTGAAGGGCCGTGCAGACTCGATACCAATCAGGGTTGCAGATCATCTCTATACCGCAGTCTATTCAACGTACTGTATTTATGGTTAATAATATCAATTTCTTTTGGTTATGCACAACATCATGTAAACTTTTAGGTCGGCGCTGCTGCATGAGGCTCGGTGACCAAGAGGGCTCAAAAAATGGCCATTCTTTTTAGCCCGCTTTTATCGTTTCGAAAGGTTACCGGTTTTAAGTAATCGCCGATCTTGGAGGTACCCCTATCAGGCTCGTTGGACGAAGCCGCTACGCGGCAGAAAAAAAATTAAAATAGTGTATACTCCTTTATCTGTCCAATTTCGGGCACACGTAAAAAGGGAGTATACCATGGACCCTACAGAACAAAAACGATTTGG
>Ga0209671_1009841_pt1 | contig 10029 bp, 9 predicted proteins | sample WorMetHERISLAND2_2_FD_187401 | JGI IMG/M metagenome (GOLD analysis project Ga0209671, IMG submission 187401) | Marine gutless worms symbiont microbial communities from Max Planck institute for Marine Microbiology, Germany - Olavius geniculatus... | ecosystem: Host-associated > Annelida >... | reverse complement strand
ATGGTACACTTAGTTGCAAATTTATTTTTCTCATACTGAGGAAAAATAATGGAAGAGGTTGTCGGATTTCTAGTCAACAAACCCGATCTTACTTTTTATGCCTTATACGACTGTGCGGAATTTCATTGAAATCGAGCGTAAATTGCGATCATTAAAACGACCAATGGACTGACTAGGGACAGACGCTATAATAGTGTGAAACGCGTTCGCGACTTAACACAAAGTGGAGGACCCATTCTTTTCTTGATTTAGACTGAGATTTGATTAATTCATGTCTAGCAGTTAAATAACGATGTTAAGTGCAACTGAGTCAAAGTAAACCTAATGCATCGTAACCTTAATGAACGATTGGCTTTTTTGATGTTCGGCGTCGTTGGAACTCTTGTTGTTGGAGCATACCAGATGCTGCATGTTGGTTGCTAGGTACTGCAGTGATTTGACGCTCGGCACCATGTTGAACGGTACCGGCAGAGTGTGCCCAACGCTGATATAGTTCATCCACAGACGGGTTCGCGCAAATTTCCACTCAACGTCGCAGTCTCCCTGCCGATGCATAATATGGTTTTAAAACTATTTACCATTTTGTAGTATAGGCCTATTGTGTCTAAAACAACAGTTATTGAGTAAGGTAAAAAATTAACCAGCCATCTGATGGCCAGTTGTCTCAAGAATACTTGTAGGTCTACCAAAAATTGTTAAAATTGTAAACCGTTTTCAGGTGACAATCGATATTGTTGGTTATGTTTTTCAGAGAGTGTAAATTTGATTCAGTACGTCTAATTAGCCTCAATAACAGACGATACTGATCTATTACGTTCTAGCTGTTCCACTAAATCAATCAAATTAAATTAATTAAACAAAGTTGTCCACTAAGAGCGTTAATCCAATGTTAATAGTACACCTAATATTATGCATGCAGTGTTGACCTGAATCGCTTCGAACGAGTGGCTCATCATGGCAATCAGCATGTTGATGAGAACGGTCAAACTCCATCTATCCCAGACTTCTTAGCGACATAAGCACCTGCCAAAACACGGAGGAGGTCCTGCCTGGTAGTGCAGTGTGTGTTGATGAGAACAATGATGGTGGAGACGTGGTAGAGCGCGAACAGAAACATGCCGACCGTCTCGACGACGCTCGTCGCGTGGCTGCTAGTAGCCGGAAACACGTGAGCGTAGCGACTGCCGCGCTCTTTGCTCGGATTATACCACTACAACACACTACTATTACTACTACTACTACTACTACAACTATTACAGCTCTTTGCTCGGGTATTTAATCTCAACACTGTCGACGCCGATCAGACCGAACATGGACCAGAACAGACTGAATAACGTGCTCGACAGTCTGCAGTCACAACATGAACATGATACGAACCCATTGTCAATGTGTTTCAATACAAATAGTAACTTGCGTTGAAGTGACTGTTTAAAATAATGTCTGTCGAAGTTGGGGGAATATTGCCCGAGGCCAAAGATATTTTTTTCGACTGACAGGAAACAATTTCTTCTTTTCTTTGTTTTTTTTTCTTACAGAGTAATAGTTTGCGCAGACGTCATCTCAACACCTAGAGAACTTATTTTAACTATTCCAGTACTAGGCCCATACTAGCAACTTAATCAAATAAGAATAATAAATAAAGTACAACACAATGGGTTAAACAGAAAGCTTGCGTTTAATACGCATTTACCCTTGAAAGGCTTCGGTGGAATGGGTCAGTTTCTGGACACCATCCGATGTGTTGAGATATGTCTGGGTGCCGTAGTACCAGTACAAGTTGTGAAGACCAACCATAAATGACGACAACACCTTTAACGAAATAATATTTGCAAACGATATACTATGGACATATGCAAACAGCATGCCAAACACAATCTGAAAAAAGGCTCATATACGGTGTTTCATAAAAATGAACCCCTTTTTCTTTCTTTCACAATTCACTCAAATGATGATCAATTTACACGAAATTTTTACCAGTTGTAGCTGAAGAAATACTAATGTAAAATATTGTAACAAAATACGGCTGTTGATTAAATATTTTTTGCTAGTCGACGTAGTCGTGACGTAATGCTGACGTCATAATGTGTCGTAAGTACAAGCAAGGTGGCTTGTCAGTTGCTATGTTGCTCCGATGGTGAACTTAATCTAGTTTGCTGATGACAAATTCTTGACGTTTTACAGTTGTAGCCACAAAAACGCGCAAAATGTATGCATTTACGTGTCTGTGGGGATAATTTGACTTTCACATGTCCGAGCAAGACAGTGCACCAGCACACAGAGCTTGCAAGATGGTTGAGTTTCTGCCTCAAGAGACACCTAACTTTAGTCCCCATGTTGCTTAGTGCTAACACGATGAACACTTTTTCATCAGCGAAACAAACTGAGTTTACCATCGAAGCAGGGTAGCAAATGACAGCACCAGTTGAGACAATCAAGCTTGTACTTACGACACATTATGACGTCAACGTTACGTCACGACTAGCAAAGAATATCTAACCAACAGCCATATTTGATTTAGAATTTCTTCAGCTACAACTAGTAAAAAATTCGTGTAAATTGATCGTCATTTAAGTGAATTATGAAAGAAAAAGGGGTCAATTTTTTATGAAACACCGTGTATAAAACAAACCTTTAAAGCTTGACGTACAGTACTGGTAGTAGATCTGTACGCGTCAGCCTGCAGGCAGAAATACATAAATGCATGCCGCAGGTATTGCGGAAACAATAATCGTAGATGGAACGATGCACCACGTGCAACAAGAAAACAACGCTGACAGTGGCAGAAACATAATTAAGCAAAAATGTGACTTCAGTTAGTTACTGAAATAAAATAGCGAATTGCTGTCTAAATTAGAAAGAACAAGCGTGAAACAAAACGCTGGAACCAGATTTCTTTGCACATTAGGAACATTATTTCTGCTCCGGCTTTTCGCAAAGACCTCAAAACTCACCTGCAATGTACCACTGCCGTCAGCCTCACTATAAATATGATTTATGGCTATGTATCACAATCAAACGGGATTAGTGAGTGAGTGATTGGGTAGGGTTTAACGTTCCACCCGACACAATATAGGTCATTTAGGGAACGGCCTTTCCAAGCAATGCACACACATAAACACGTAATGAAACACAAAATTTAATCTTTACAAAAAATGACCAGACAAAAACACACGAAACAAAAAATATCAATCCTAACCCAAAACTGTAAGAACTAACCGTTCATTAGGCTATAATTGTGCATTATGTAACATTAATGGTAGTTCTGATAATCTTCCCTGTTATATTCCAGACAGTCATTAATTTCAGAATGCAGTCTATTGCACGACAGGGGGCAAACGGGATCTGAAAATCTTTTGTTTTTTTTAAAATAAAGTTGTTTTCTTCGTCAATTACCAGCGTGAAGAGAACGAGGAATCTGGTGATATCTCCGAGCATTCTGCCGAGTGAGATCTGCAGCGGACCAAGCACTTCGAACGCCGGCATTAAGTAGGTCGTTCATCAGAACTAGGTCATTCATCAGTAAATAAGTAGGTCGTTCTAGCGATGCTCCAAACGTTCGCCAGCGCAAACAGCATGTCAGACACGATCTCAGGATCATCCAATGACCAGTCAAACCGAGCTGTCAATTAACACAGTGACAAGTCAATGGCGGATTTACACACAAGCAGACTAAGCAGTTCCACCGGGGGCAACAAAATTAAAAGCGGGGGCAAATTTTAAAATATATATTGACAAGTTATAACATGATTCTGTCAAAAAAGCCGTCCAGTGCAATAGAAGCAAAACCGTTTTGTGATGTAGTTTTTATGTGACATGATGTCATCAACATCTATCTTTAGATATTAACTCTACGGCGGCGGGTTGTGACTTCGTTGTTTAATTGCGCCGATTACAAGTACACTCAGCCTATGTAGTCACGCACTCACAAAAAACAAATAGGAGTAGGGACGGCGCGCAGTGCATGTCGGACTTACAAGCCTTCATGAAGTAGCTGTGGACGCTGGACGACCGGTTGCTCAACGTCTCGTTCACGATGACGTCATACAGTCGGAAGTCGCGCGACGCCAGTGCGTCACGTGACCTGGCAGTGATGCAGTTGTAGAAGAGGTCGGCCTGGTGGACGCGGTGATTGACAAGAAAACGAAGAACGTAAGACGCCAGGTACAGAGACAAGACGATGAAATCGATCCAGTTATAGCTGTCGAGCAGGTAGACGCGAAGTCCTGCCATGTACATCTGCTTACACTCCGTCCAGAGCATACCTACCACACGCACACACCGTTTAGGCCTACTGTTTATTTTTCTATTTTACACATTTAGGTTTACAAATGTGTACGTATTATATATGTTATATAATTTATACTTTTTATATTTTTATTCGTGTACTTTCATTTTTATAGCTTATAAGACCTTATGCTAAACCGAAAACATATTCAAACAGTTCATTACCGCTGAAGTGTTGTGGCCGTTGCCTAGAGTTTTAAGGGCCGACAGTAAACTGGGTTAAACTATAACAGTTAGACCAAGTTTGCAGTAAATATGTAAGTCCTGTGGATTTTATACTTTACCAAGTATCCACAGCATGATGCAGATCTGAACGTTGGTGATCAAGACATTCGCTGAACGGAACGTGTTGCGCAGCAGACTGTCCACTTGTTCTTCGTACGTCAGTGTCTCAAATCGATTTCTTATCAGGTCTTCCGTCGACGTGATTGGGTAGATTTTATCACTCATTCCAAAGCCCGCAGGCGAGGATACGATGTAGACAAGTCTGACCCTATGACAACTTTACTTAGGCTAGTGCCAGACTCCAATGTGTCGGGATAGAATAATTACGATTTGGATTAGTAGGCAAGTTAATAAGTAGCCACAACCTTAACCTAACCTCTAATGTTCTTGGTAAGTTCTGCTGTTGATGGGTGATTGGGTAGATATTTATTAACATCAAGTCTGTGACAGGGTTATCATTGATTTGCTATTTGGTTAAACATAGCTGTAGTAGACTAGGACATTATTAACCCTTAAAAGTGTGCCATAATTTGGGAGCTTTTAGTACCAAGTGTGATTGGGTTCAGATTTTAGCATATTGGCAAAGTTGTAGTAGATCAGGCCAGAATTAACCCAGAGCGTCTTCATTGGGCAAATTTTCACAACTTTTAATTGGGTTCTCGGTGAAATAAAAATTGTAGTAGATTAGTGCAGAATTAGGTGCACAGAGCTCGCCGTGATTGGGTAGATTTTGTCGCCGAGTCTAAAAGTTCCGGCTGTCAGCAGAATGAGAAAAGTTAAATTTGACAAAGTGTGTGTAATGAACTTGGATGCAGGACATCGCATTGCATCGCCGACCTAACAGGACACGACATCAACAGTAGACTTCCAATGTTCGAAAAAAATATGTGATATGTATGACATATAATATATGTTTTTTTCTCATTCCCTTCTTTTTCCCCTTCCCCTCTCTACGCCCTATTTTTTTTTCTTTTTTCCTTCCCCGTTCTATTCTCTTCGTTCTTATGACTAAATTGAATAAAGCTGAATTATACTGCTGAGTTGTGCTTGTTTTTGAAAATAAATATTATGATCCATGATAACAACGGTGATGATGATGATGACTACCTTGCTTTTAGGCGACACGATGTAGATGACGCAGAAGATCGGTACAAGTGGAATGCCCAGTAACCACATGATCATTTTCTTGCCGAGAGCCAACGACTGCATGAACCCCATCTCAGGGCCGTACCAGACACTGGTCAGGTGCTGCTGGCAATTCGGATGTGCTACGAACTGCAAAAATAATAGGCCTTTTATTATTGTTATTAAAATACATGACAAATCGGTGTACTGTGTGCAGTGACAATAATTACAGACATTCGCTTTTTCGCAAGTGTGCTTTCAAATTCTGTTTTCCTCGCCAACTCACTTTAAAAGAACGTTTAGACAAACTCGATTTGCCTAAGTTTTTTGTTTAAGTTGTTTGTGATTTTCGTATGTTTACATTTGCTAGGTCATTTTTACTATAGTCTGTGATTGTTTTCGTGTCCCGTTGACCTACTTGTACAACTGTCTCCACCCAAAAACGCCTCTGGCGAGAATTATGAAGATTTGAAGATAGCAACAGCCGGTAGACGAGATTGTCATAAACCTGCCACTTGGCCAATGACCGAAAGAAGGAGATAAGAAAATTGGAATCTGCGACGGGATAATTTATCGACGCTTCAGGGCGCGGTCGCTCTGGTTGTGATGACATTATAATTACAACCGCATCGCCACTAATAACTAATACAACGACTACTACTAGCCTACTAATATGCAGACACAACTTCTGCTGCTGTGCCACGCTGCAGGAAAATTATCCGCTGTCAAGTTCTGACAGTTTAGCATCGATTGCTGATTGTTTTCTGGGCTGTATAAAAGAACACGTGTAAGAGTCGACGACTGTGCCATCGGTATAATACACATCGCTGTAGGTAGGTTTACAACTAAGATTCAGAGACTGCACATTAGGCGAGTATGTACATAAAGTTAGAAGTGTAGTAGTAGAGTTAGTAGTAGTAGCAATAATAATAGTGGTGGTGAGTATAAAATTAGTGTTGTTAACGTCGGGTAAGTCAAGCAGAAGTCAAAGACCTACGTTAAAAATTAACAAATTATAAAATAATGTTTTGCAAAGCTGTCGTGTTATATCTTACATCAAACTATTTCGAAAATGTTTTGTGCTTTGACAAAAAAAACTGCTTACATATTTGAGCACACGTCTTGATGATAGTGGCTTTTTGTATAGGGGCAAAACACGTTGCCGTCGTCATGCGCTGGCAGGTTCTTTCGAATTCGTTGCTGTCATATCGCTGTCGAGTTTTACTGGTCATTCTCTTACTTACTGCAAACTTCATCAGCGCTCATCGTCACGTGACCCGAGGCTATCACGTGACCCGGGCTAAATCGTATCCGGTAAATCGGCGCACAGAAGACAAGGAAGATCTTCCCGAGACAAACGGAATGTTCTTCGGCAAACGTTCTACAGCAACTTGCTCTGCTCGGACTGCTTCTCGTCGTTTCCCGCCAGTGTGTCATCGTCCTCACGTTAGTCATCTTGTCCTATAGTCTGTCACGTCACTGAGGTCAAGACCGTCAAGTAATGCTACTGCTGCAGTGATACTACGTGAACTACTGTTCTACAGCAACTGCTGCTCCTGGTGTCGACAAGACGGTGGTCAAGTCGCAACACTCGCCGTACTTTCTATCCCCGCTACTATCACAGCACAGTCAGAAAGTTCGCCAACATGGCCGCAAGCCGCAGTTTGGTCACGCCAAGAAGATTAAAGTGAAAAACTTCTGATGCTGCGCTGTTGTCTTTGCCGGCATATACACTGACGATAAAACAAAAGCCTAACTACAAATACACTGTGTCCCCAAAAAAATCCACGACATTATCGATCGTAACTGGAATAAAGATTAGCAGATTTTAATTTTATTTGCAATATTTCCCATACAACTGGCTATTAAATAAGTGTTTTAATTTCCACCTCACCCATCGTCTGCTTTTGCATTGCCTGGGGAAAGCAGACCAAGCATAATACGTGTTAAAATGAACGAAAAACGTGAATAAATTCCACCTATCTTAATCTGTGGACTCTAACAGCAGGCCCATTACAAGGTTTGACTGTCCCCGCCGCTACCTTCTCCAGAACGAATCTGGCGGCGAACGAAAATCATTCCAAACAAGACTTTAGCTGTATAATTTTGATAAACGTACATGTAGGCCTGTTGTCGGTTGTGAAAAACAGTGACGATAATGAAAACGAAAAATGGAACATTTTGCTTCCTTTTTCGTTGATATTCGTCCACATGCAGCAATATACGTAGCAATGCCCGCTGTAGGTCACTTTTCCGTTACAAATTCGAAGTCAAGTGCGTTATTTTGCGATTAGGCATACTAGTGTTTTTTGAGTTTCTGACTGTTATTGTCGGTCCTTCTTTGCGTGTTACTAAAACAATCGTAGCAAAAGCAAACAATTCAAAGTTATGATTTTGAAGTGTACTCATTGATTTCGTTTCGTTACTTACTTTTTTCTCCTCGTATTCTATGGCCATTTTAAGTCTGGCGAGCGTGGCGCAAGAATCGTCTTCTTCGCGGCACTCGCTTAACACTGCTTGTACCTCAACCACAGTCATCATCATCGTCGTCGTCGTCGTCGTCATCACGATAACACTGCTTCCACCTCCTGTGTTCCACGGCAGAGGTCCATCAGTTCGTATGCGAAGTTCATGCACTGTTCGACGAGTCCCAGATATTCGTTCTGTGACGAAACACAACAGTGGTGCGGCGGCACGCTTAAAGAAGTGTTATGTGGCCGCGAATTAAAGCGGTGTCTACGTGTAATACCAAGTTTAAATCAAAAACAAAACTGAAACACTATCGCATGCAAGTTTAAGTTTAATTTTGATTGTAGTTTTACATGCACGAATACGTCGTAGGCCTATAAACACGCCCCCTTAAGGCCTTGGCTGTTACCGGAGCTGGACATTCGGCCGATCGTGTATGTTCGCTTAATTGAGTTTAGGCTAACCCTCGCCGGTTTAAAACATCTCAAAATGGGTAAGGTCTTGCTGCAACAGACATAGCTGTGTAGCTTGTCTATGCAGAAATCTTATTTTTCTAAAACGGTTTAGAATAGCCTAAACTTGTAGCTTTTAGTAGATTACTGCGAAGAACAAAACCGCGTTAATCTCGGACCGGGTCAGAAGTAAAGTTGTTGTCCGTGTCTGGACCGACCTTAAACTCTTTCTCAACTTGTGCCAGCTTCTTCATTTCTTGACGCAGTTCGAACGTGCTCATGATCGGATCTCGACTCGACAACGCCATGTACGCAGGACTGGCAAGTGCTCTGTATGCGTTTAGACGCGACCTAGACCTGAAATCACATAATAACTAAAAACGCTGTCAAAATTGATAAATCATTTTTATTCAAGTATTACAAACGTCATACATAAATTAATTTTTTACTATCCTGCTTAAACGAAAGTAAGTGCACTGTAGATGAAGTTAGTAAAGCGTACAGGCCTAGCGCATACCGTTTACAAATTGACGCATTACTGCTGTGAAAGACTAGTTCAATCAGTGGGTTGTGATCGCAACAACCTTTTCAACGAGTCGTAGTTCTGTTTTGTCACGCAGTCAGCGCACTGGCACGAGATGACGTGAGGCCGCTCAATGGTGTGGTTACGAGACAGAAACATCTGTACGATCTCGTGATTGTTGTACTGGGCGGCGAGTATCAGCGGCGTTACGTCCGGCGAAAACTGACTTTTTTCCTCGGTACGGAAGAACGGATCGTTCTCTGGAGTCGGACGCTTGATGCGCTCCTCTCCCGCCATGTAGTTCGGATGCTCGATGATCACTTTCACGATCTTCGTCGCACCCTACAGTCGCACTTAACGTACTGTTTCTTCCAGATCAATACTTGCACAAACATAGTACATTTTTCTGACGTTTTTGATGTCCAGTGACCTTAATCTTCTGAACAACCCGGGAGAACGTTCAATCAAATTTTGCTTTTTCTCCAACCTTATTTCGTGTTATTTTCGCGTAAAAAGCCCGTACGAGACAGACCGCCAGACTGCCAGACACAGAGAAAAACAGGCACACGGACAAACAGAAAAGCAACACGCGTAATGCGACTTTTTACGACGTCCACGTTAATAACAACAACGACACCGACGAAAGATAACAGAACAAGAATCTCATTATTACTACTATTATTACTACAATGGTCATTCTTGTTTCAGTGGATGTCCGCGATTCTACAAGATGAAAACGCGGTCATGCATATGTGACCAAATAACAAACAGGTTATCACTTTTCGGGCCTCAGCACACTGAGCAGAATTTGATAAAAATGTCAGAAGAAAAACGCGCCCGTATCAACCGGTGGCGTAGCACAGTGGTTAGAACGTCGGTCCTGGCCGGCGGACTTTCCTTATCCTGCGCTAGACTGATGGATGGCTGCTTGACCACTTTGTGGGTACGGCG